>Ga0315296_10003039_pt1 | contig 14170 bp, 14 predicted proteins | sample YL17G14_18_MG_FD_203921 | JGI IMG/M metagenome (GOLD analysis project Ga0315296, IMG submission 203921) | Sediment microbial communities from Yellowstone Lake, YNP, Wyoming, USA - YL17G14_18 | ecosystem: Environmental > Aquatic > Freshwater > Lake > Sediment | place: USA: Wyoming | collected... | reverse complement strand
TTCATTAATTGCATTTTTGTCCATGGTTATAACAAAGGCCGCGGCAATTTTCAGAAAAAGGGTTTTGGAAAAGCGCTGTTAAAGGCAGCCGAAGAGGACGCAAAGTCGCTGGGAGCCAAGGGCATTGCCGCCTGGGGCGTCATCTTGCCCTTCTGGATGAAAGCATCGTGGTTTAAAAAACACGGTTATAAAAAAGCCGACCGGGACGGCATTTCCGCATTGCTCTGGAAACCTTTTACGAATGAAGCCGCGCCGCCGAAGTGGATCAAACAGAAGAAAAAACCCGAGCCGGTATCCGGAAAAGTCACGATAACGGCATTTAAAAATGGCTGGTGCCCGGCGCAGAACATGATTTATGAACGGGCAAAGCGCGCGGCTCTTGAATTCGGCGATAAAGTGGGGTTTGAGGAAATTAACACTTTTGACCGAACCAACTTTAGTGAATGGGGTATTAGTGACGCCCTGTTCATTGACGGCAAAAAAGTGCGTACCGGGCCCCCTCCTTCTTAAGAAAAAATCAGGGCAATGATCGAAAAGAAGGTAAAAAAACTGCGATAATAAATGAGCTTGTTGCGCTCGATCACAGATGGATTATGCACGGTATCGCTTACAATGACAAAACGGAAACGAAGCTTGCCGTGTAGCCTTGACAATCCAGTGCATGGAAGGTATAATGACATAGAAGGAAGTGTGCAATGTTATTAAGTGGCTTGATATTTTTTGCCATCGGCCTCTGGCATATTGAAGATGTGCCGGTGGCCTCAACCGCGGTTGCGCTTGATATCGATCCATATGGTATGGCTGCAGTCGTATTCTGGAGTAACCAGGATATGTACTTTTGCTACCGGTGTTCAAGCGGCGGCACTTATTATTGGTTATGGGAATATATTAACTCAGCCTGGGATGAGAATTTCAAGAATCATGACAATTTTTGCTTTGACAACATTGGTAAACCACATGTTACATTTTTCCGACCAGAGCTCTACCGTACACCGGAGCGATATATTTTCTACGCAACCAGAGAAGCGATTCAGCAATGGACATCCATAAACGTTGGCGATATGCTTTTATACGGCGAGCAAATCGATATCTCAACCGATACCTTTGATTATCCTCATATAATTTACGGCCGGTATCACACATACTACGACGGAATGTCCTGGCAATATGACACCGTGAACAGTATTGTTGAAAATGCGCAACCTTCTCTGGCAATTGACCATAATAACACAATCCACATATCGCTTGGAGGTTGTGTATATGAAGACACCGGCTTTGTGGGTTATGGCTACAAAGACAGCGATGGCTGGCATGTAGAATATAATAACCAATATGATGTTAATTCTCCGGTTAAGCTTGCGGTGGACAGTGCTGGAAGACCGCATTTATTGTTTTGCACATCAAATGACAGCTTGACTTACCATGCAATGAAACAAAATAATGCCTGGATATATGAGGATATCACCGCATTAAATGCCTCGTTTATTGATATTTCTGACACTACTGTCCATCTCCTCGGAACCGACCCCACCGGCAATACTATTCGCCACTACTGGAAACTTGACTCGGATTGGCTATTCGAAGACATTCACTCCGGAATGCCACTGGACTTGGCGGTTGATAAGGATGACTACGTTCATTGCATTTTCTACGAAAACAATCAACTGCATTATGCCACTAATCGGCCCCAAACTGTAGTGAGCGAGCAAATTCAAATCAGTCTAGAAACTATTAGCGGGTCCAGGATTACACGCCTTCCTGTACGTATCAATTTCCTTAAATCACAATCCCCTGATGGAATTGACATAGTCAACAATTCAGGTCGTGCAGTTGCTTCCTACAGCCTGAACCATGGAGCTAATTCCTTCATGTGGAACGGACGCGACCAGACAAATCATAAGGTTCCAACCGGGATATACTATCTAATTCAGAAAAAACATAACCAGCATCAGATAACGAAAATCATTCTTGTCAAATAATGAGATCGCTTCACCCCGCTGCGCGGGGCTCGCAATAACACTAAGACGATTTAGATCCTAAAACAAGTTCAGGATGACAAAATAACGGACGGCGGGAACAGTGCTTGACTTTATGGAGTCTTTCAGTAGAATATTCAAAAGCAAGATGCGCTTGGAGGACAAATGAAAAAGATTGCAATCATTGGAGCCGGCATCGGCGGGCTCTTTGCCGGTAATTTGCTGGCCAAAAAAGGCCACAAGGTGACTATTTTTGAAGCCCATAGCTCGCCGGGCGGTTATACGGCCGGATTCTGGAAAAAAGGTTTCTATTTTGAAAGCGGTACGCTTTCGTTTGAATCTTCGGACGCCGTTTTTAAAGCCATGAAAAATATCGGCGTCTTTGACAAAATAAAGTTCGCCCGACAAAAAATAGGTCTCAAGGCCGAAGGTCTGGACGGGGTTTGCGAAAATTACCGCGATTTGAAAAAGCTTTTTTATTCATCATACCCTTTGGAAAAACCAAGGATGGATAAGTACTTTGCCGTGGTCGATCAGATGTGCAACCTGATTATGACCGTCATGAAACCGGTAAGCTTCATTGATTTCTTGTGCTATCCTTTCCGGTTTGTTAATTTCCTTCGCTTTTATGAAAAATATAAAAAGATCACGATTATGGATTTCACCGCGCAGTACTTTGAGCGCGACTCTTCACTGTATCGCTTATTAAGCGGTTTCGGTTATCCCGACATGTCAGCCGCCATTATCGGTCCCGCGTACTTGTCATTTTTTGATGACTACTGGACCGTAGAAGACGGTATGCAATCATGGGCTGATATCCTCGCGGAAAATTTCCGCAGTCTGGGCGGCGATTTAAAACTGAATGCACCGGTTGACAAAATTCTTACCGAAAATATGATGGCAATTGGCGTGATCAGCAAGAACAACGAATACCGCACCGATTATGTAATTTCGGCGGCGGATTATAAAAAAACTCTTCTCCAGCTGCTTGATGACCCATCGCTGCTGCCGGATGCGTTGCGGAAGAAAATAGAAAATACTCCGGTCTCGGAAGGTATCTTTACCGTATACCTGGGTTTGAACCTGACCAATGAGTATCTAAAAAAGTTGCTTAAGGTCCCTCATGTCAGTTATCATTATGAAGCGCCTGATACTGATATTCACAACTCTAAAGACGAGAAGTATTTTGAAAAAACATCGGTAATGCTATATTCGCCGTCTTTGATGAACCCCAAACTGGCACCGGAAGGCAAGTCCTCGCTCATGATCCTGGCGTTTTCCCCCTATCGCTGGATGAATAACTGGGGCGGAGGCGATAAGGCAAAATACCGGGAACTAAAAGACAAGGTAAAAAAAGCATTAATTGCCAAAGCATCGGCCGTTATCTCCAACCTGACTGATAATATTGAATTTGAAGATGCCGCTACCCCCCTTACCTATGAGCGATATACCGGCAATACTGACGGTGCCACATCAGCCTGGAGCTGGAATCCGAAGAATAAATTTTATGATAATATTATGAGCATTAATATCCGGACACCGGTTAAAAACCTTCTTATTGGTTCGTGCTGGTCATGCCAAATTGGCGGCGTGCCAAGCGCAATCGGCGCCGCCTATAAATGTGCGGCGAAGATAAAATAATAAATCAGCTGTTATTCGGTAGTTTCGACGTGAATGGTCAAGATAACCTGGGGCATTTCTTTTTTCAGCTCCGCCTCAATGTGATCGGTAAACTGATGGGCTTCAATAACGGTTTTGTCGCCCACGACTGACAGATGAAGCTCGGCATAAATCTGATTGCCGCTTTTACGGGTCTTGATGGCATGAAAATCCAGAAATTGCCCCTTGTGCCGGCTCAGAACTTCAATAATTTTACTCTCCTCAGCCGGGCATGATTGATCCATTAGTCCGGTAGCTGATTTGCGGACCAAATTTATAGCCATTTGGCCAAGTACGACTGCAGCCAAGAGGGCAAGTATCGAATCGATGAAGAACCAGCCGGTAAATTCAGCGACTAACAGTCCGATAACCACGGCCAGCGATGAAAAAACATCAGAAAGCAAATGTTTTGCGTCGCCCTCCAGCGCAATTGAGCCGTACTTACGTCCAGCCCTGATCAGAAACCACGATAGACCTGCATTCATAATCGTTGCCAGAACCGAAATACCCAGCGACAGGTTAATATTGTGCAATGCCACCGGATTTAACAGACGGGCGATGGCCTTTTCAACAATCAAAATTGCCGCGAACAGAATCAGCAGCCCTTCAGTGAGGCTCGAAATGTTCTCCACTTTTTGGTGACCGTACTTATGTTCGTCATCGGCTGGCGTCTCGGACAAATGGACGGCGAACGCCATCATGAGGCTTGCCAGGATGTTCGCAATTGATTCCAGGGCATCCGATAACAGGGCAATTGAGCCGGACATAAAATAGGCAGCCATTTTTACACCGAAAATCACAACCCCGCCGATTACCGTATATATCACCACGGTCTTTTTATTCATAACCACTTCCATTTTATCTCTAAATTAATGAGTGTCAAGGCACATGCGGGGTTGAAAAAAATGGCAACAAGATAATGGGATTATGGCGTACAAAGTAGACCCAGCTTATCGAATCAAATCCATCAGCACCTTGCTGATCGTATCCACTGCCTTTTGGACCGGTGCCGATAAGGGCTGCTTCCAAATCAAGGATTTTGGTTCGATACCAATAAGCAGCACTTCGCAATTGATTGTTGTCTTGAGGAATTTAACCAGCATTGATAAAGGCATCCGATGCGTGGAAATATCCTCATCGCCGATTTTTTCCACCGCCATCAGTGAAATCGTACCTGGTCTTTGCCGGTTGATACAGGCATCGATAATCACGATGTGCGTCGCCTGGAATTTCCGGATATCACCGGTATAATTTTCAGGCACTTCACCGGCATTAATAACCTTCACATATTTTTGCGGCTGTTTTTTTAACTGTTCAGCGATGAGTTCAACACACACGGCGCCGGCCGCATCATCGCCTTTCTGCACATTGCCGATACCGAGAACAACGACCCGCTCGGCAGCCTTTAGAAATTTAGCTAACTCTTTAGACCAGGACATATAAGCTTTTAAGCCGGCCGCGGTTGCTTTTGCGCACTTTAACAAATGCGGGATCGTAATGACATAATAAGCTCCAAAAACGATATCAAATCGGGTGTTTTATGTGGTCGTTTCGGTTTTCGCTTTGGGTGCGGCTTTGGTGTAAAGGTATTCGGCCTTCAGCTTGTGGCGGTCAAAGACGGCGAGTTCAAATTCCCGGTTCATCTCCATGGCATCCTGGGGACACGATTCAACGCACTGCTCGCAATGCACGCAGCGGTCGTTGTGGATTGTCATTTTGAATTTTTTATCAACTTCGGATACCGGGACGATTTCGATTGCCTCGGCCGGACAATCCAGCACGCAGATTTTGCAGGCCGTACAGCGTTCTGGCTTTAAAACTGGAGTCCCTCTAAAGCCCTTTGGCACCTCAAGCTTCTCATAGGGATATTTTACGGTTGCTGGCTTCTTGAATATATGGCGCAAGAGTTCGGGCAGGAAAGGTACGATCTTCACAGGAGGAATCCTTTTATTATTATAACAATCAAAAGCTGCAGGACCGCTAAGGGTGCGAGATAACGCCAGGAAAAAGTCACCATCTGGTCGATGCGGATCCGCGCGCAGGCCGCCCTTAAAGCCGTAAGGAGAAAGATAACGATGAGGGTCTTGATAATGAAATAAATAAATCCCCAGATAAGCCCGCCCGGGAACCCGCCCATAAATACAGCCGCAACCAGACCAGCACCGACGACCATTTCAATATCAGACAACAGCCTGAAAAAAGCCAGTTTTTTCCCTGAAAACTCGGTAAACGTCCCGCCTACGATTTCGGTTTCGGCATGGGGAATATCAAAAGGAACTCTTTCCAGTTTTGCCTGGAGGCAGATAACGGCAACAAAGAAACCAATGATGTTGGGCAGCAATAATACCGGACGACCCTGATAAAATTGTGCGATCTCGGCGATACGCCAGGAACCGGCAAGGATCGCCGGACTCAGCACCGCCAAGAGCAGCGGAATTTCATAACCAAAAAGCATGGTCAGCACCCTGACCCCGCCGATCGTTGAAAAGAAGTTTGAAGAATGCCAGCCGGCCAGAAAGAAAATCAGCGTCGGCAAGCTGAGCAAATAAACGACGACGATTAAATCACCCGGGAATGAATTGTAACTTGCCGTGCCCGCTTCAAAATGCCATACCGGCAGATACATTGCGGCGGTGCAGACAATTGCCAGCGCAAAGACGGGTAACGCGGTGAACATCCCTTTGTCGGCTTTTGCCGGAACGATATCTTCCTTCGCCATCAATTTCACAAAATCAGCAATCGGCTGGAGAATACCTGAACGTCCGGTGTGCAACGGACCGATGCGGTTCTGAAACCGGGCGTACAATTTGCGGTCAAACCATTCAGCGAATGTCGAATAGATAAATAGGAAAAGCAACCCCGGGTATACCAACAGGTACAGTAATGTCTTCAGAACGGCCATACGATTTCCTTTTTTGCTGGATTCACTCTCTTATAATGTTCAATCGACTTCTGTCTCAATTCACTCATCCGGACAATATTCGTTTCACCGGTATGATAATCAGTCATTGCAACCAATCGTTCAGCGCAACAGACACACGGGTCAATCGCGGCGAAAATCAATGGTATGTCCGCAATGTACCCGTTTTTCAGCATTACCAGGGTCGCCGGGTAATTCGCCAGGGTTGGTGCGCGCACCTTGAGTCTCTCTGGCTTGTCAGTACCATTGCTCTTGATATAATGAATATTCTCACCGCGCGGTGCCTCGTACCGGCTCACAACCTCGGCTTCCTTGACCCTTCTCGGCGCCTTTACCCTGATATCGCCGGCGGGCAGGTTCTTGAGTATAAACTCAATCATTTTGTAACACTCAAATAATTCCTTGATCCGCACAATGGTCCTGCCTAATACATCGCAGGTATTGGCAGTACAGACTTCGAACGGCAATTCAGCATAGGCGGCATAAGGGTCATCCTTGCGGACATCCCTCGGGATATCAGACGCCCGCATGGTCGGGCCGACCGCACACAGGTCAATGGCCGTCTGCTTTGGCAAAACTCCGACACCGGCAAGCCGGGCGACGAATGTCGGTTCATTCGTGCCGATATTTGCATAGTAGGCAGTCCGTTTTGTCAGCAGGTCTAATGAATCAAGGATCTTTTTTTTCTGCAGATCGTCGATGTCTCTTCTTACACCGCCCAGGGCATTCATCGCGTAATGGACGCGGTTGCCGGAAATAATTTCCAGGATGTCCATTACGACTTCACGGTCACGCCAGGTATACATGAAGAAAGTGTCAAAACCAGCCTCATGCCCGGCAACGCCCAACCAGAGCAGGTGGCTGTGGACTCTCTCCAGCTCAGCCACCAGCGTTCTAATGTATAAACCACGCTTGGGCGGTTCAATGCCCATCAGTTTTTCCACACCCTGGGCATAGCAGGTCGTGTGGGAATGAGAACAGATACCGCAAATTCTTTCCGTGAGATATAGATTCTGGATAAAGGTCTTCTGCTCGGCCAGTTTTTCAAGTCCCCGGTGATTGTAGCCCAGGCGCATATCGGCATCTTTAATGACTTCACCCTCAAAGGTCATGCGCAGGCTTATCGGTTCTTTCAGGGCCGGATGCTGCGGGCCGATCGGAACTTTAAATTCAGCCATCACTCACCTCCGGGGATCTTCTCGACCGGTCGCTCGTATTTCCAGTCTTTGCGCAGGGGGTAAACGTTGGCCGGCCAGTCATCAGGCAATACCAAAGGACGGGGATCGGGTATATTTTCAATCACCAGGCCAAACATATCCTGCAGTTCACGCTCATATAAAATAGCACCGGGAATGACACCGGTGATTGTCGGGATCTTGGGATCGTTGCGTGATGTGGTCGTCCGTACGGTAAGTACCGCAAATTCATTGGTAAAATGGTAGAGTACTTCAAAAACTTCGCCTTTATCAAGTCCGCTGATAGTCGACAGAAAGTTATAATCAAGCCCTTGTTTCAAACGTTGCACCGCTTCAACCAGATCTTTTTTGTCCACCTTCAAAAAGATCCGGCGTGGTGCCGGATTCGTTATCTCTATTGCTATATTCCCCAATGTTTCTTTTGCCTTGTTGATAATCTCATTATCAGTCATAGTTTATTGCCTTACCAGCCCTTCTCGGACCATTTTTGATCTATTTTTCTTCATATTCATAACGTGCTTAAAAGTTTTGCCACGCCGTCAATCACCGCATCCGGCCTGACCGGACAGCCGGGTATATATGCATTAACTGGAATTACTTGGTCAATACCACCCATTATATTGTAGGCACCGCGGTAGACGCAACCAGAACAGGCACAAGCACCCACGGCCACAACAAACTTGGGGTCCGGGGTCTGTTCGTAAATCCTGATTACCCGGTCTTTGGTCTGCCGTGTGGCCGGACCCGTGCAGATAATCACATCCGCATGACGCGGGGTTGCCTTAAGCAGCACGCCAAACCGTTCAAGGTCAAAACGAGGCATCAAAGCCGCGAGGATTTCGATATCACAGGCATTACAGGCACCGGTATTAAGATGTAGAATCCACGGTGATTTGATCCGAGACCAACGAACCAATCTCTGCAGCATCTCAACTCCTTGTAATTAAGGCTAAGACTGAAAGGAAAATCATCCCGAGATAGAATACTCCAAACAACACAATCGGTCCCGACGGCAGCGTGGCAACAACCAGAGCGGCAACGTGCATCATCGTGAAGAAAAGGGCGATGAAGAAAAAAAGCCGGTAACCGAACTGGATTTTTTGACCGGGAATATCCTCGCCGCAAGCGTATGATGTCAACTTGCCGCCGACATTCTTCATCTTTGGTGCCATCAGGCTTCCCAGTCCATATAAAAGATAAAACAGTAAGAGAAAAACAATAAAGGCAACGGGCGGAGAAAGCAGAAATCCAATCACACTCTGTACCATGTTATCCTTTCAGTTTGGTCAATTTTCCAATATCAAGACTGCCGGTATGCCGGTAGATGTTTATTATTATCGCCAATGCCGTAGCCACAACGCTGACCTCGACCACAATGAAAGTAATCGCCAAACTCTGAGCCAGCAGCACATTGTTTTTGGCAAAACCGGTGGCAACCAGCGCCAGGGTGATTCCTTTAGCAATCACTTCGATGCCGATGAAAAGCTTAACAAGATTTTTCATTGTCAACAGGCAGTAAATACCGATGAACAACAAGACCGCCACAAATCCCATATTCAAGAACCAAAAACTATTCATCTTTCTTCCCCTGGTTTCTAAACAATGCCAGAACCGAAAAAACGCCGGCAAAAATAACTCCGATCTGAGCAACCAGGTCGAACGTTCGCTGATTCCAGAAAACCTCGCCGAAAGTGCGTTGCTCAGCCGAGCCGGTCAGGGCAGTCAGTTTGCCCAACATCGATTTCATAACCAAGATATCAATAATTATGAAAACAATAAAGAAAAAGGGAAAGATAAAGGTTGGTAGTTTGTTCTCTTTCACATCGCCTTCGCTCTTTGTCAGCGCAATCGTGGAAACGAACAATACGGTAATAAGTCCCGCAACTACGGAAATCTCAAAAACACCGATATAGGGTGCCCTGAATGTGAAGAATATTATGGCCAGAAAGATGCTGGCCACGGCCAGGCTGATTGCCGCTTTAAGCAGATCGCGCAACAGAATCGCCAGCACCGAAAAAACAACCAGGCCGATAAGTAATGCAAGATGCATGTCTATTATCTCCTAAAGTCCCAAAAAGTTCAGCGCATACGAGATGCCGGCGCTTAATACTTCAGTCGCCGGCCGCAGCCATGATTTTATGATCGCCGAGAAGAAAATACCGATTAAGATACAGAGCAGTCCAAGAATCATGGTCGCGGCGGTCATCCAGAACGGCGCTTCCTTAATATCTTTCCAGGTTTCGTTCAGTTTGCCAAAAAAAGCCTTTCGTTGAATCAGTAAATAATACCATAAGGTCATAATGCTGGCCAGAACTGCAATCACCGCAAACGAAAACCTCTTAGCCTCAACGAGGGCGACAATGATTATAAGCTTGCTCCAGAAACCGCCCAGCGGCGGCACGCCGGCAATGCTGAGCGAACCAATAACCGTTGTTGCCGCGGTAAAAGGCATGCGTTTTGCCAGCCCGCCCATCTTATCCAGCGCCCTGGTGCCGGTGGCATGTTCAATCGAACCCGAATTTAAAAACAATAATGATTTTGCCACGGCGTGATTGAAAATATGGAAAAGGGCTCCCATGATTCCCAAGGGCGTACCCAGCCCGACACCAATTATGATATAACCGATCTGGCTGATTGATGAATATGCCAGCATCCTTTTTATATCATTCTGCCCAAGGGCAAGCAGGGCACCGGCAACGATGGATATTGTACCCACATACAATAGTAAGGTTGTGAGTGCGGGGTTTATCCCGAAAACATTCAAGAAAATCCTGGTTATTGCATAGATACCGGAGACTTTTATGAGTAATCCGGAAAGCATTGCTGATATCGGCGCCGGCGCCGAAGGATGGGCATCAGGCAGCCATGCATGGAAAGGCACGATCGCGGCCTTGAGTCCAAAACCCGCCAAAAACAGCGCCGTGCAGAAACCAACAACGAACTTCAGGTTGAGATCCCTGAAACCCATTGCCACACTGCCAAGATTCAAACTGCCGGTTAATCCGAAAATGATTGATATGCTCAGCAGGATAAAAGCCGAGGCTACTGATGAAAGCATAAGATATTTGAACGAAGCTTCAAGTTCGTCATGGCCAAGACCGTAAGCGACAAGGCCATAAGACGCAACCGCCGCCACTTCCAGGAAAAGATATATGGTGAACAGATCGGTCGCCAGGACCAGACCGTTCATACCGGCAATCATTATCAACAGAAGCGCGTAGTAAGTTGCCTTGGCGCCGTAGTGCTCCATATAATCTATCGAGAACAGGGTTACGCAGAAGCTGACCAGGGCGATTGTAAAAAGCATGAAAAGACTGAAACCATCAAGGGCGAGCACAATATTTATCGGTTGACCCAGCCAGAATACCTGGTGAATCGCTGAACCCGCATTTATTAATTGTTTGCCAAAAGTCGCAGCATATATCAAGAGGAACAAGAGTGCCAGGTTGGCAAGGATATCGGGCAAGAGACGCTTAGAGATCTTGCCGATCAGCGGTAGGATGCTTGCCAGAATAAGAGGCACGGCAATAAATAAAAAAATCAAAAATCCTCCTTCTCTTCCTTTATTTTAATAGCGCGGTGATTGCCCAGACAATCGCAACCAAGCCGGCAATGCACCAGGCAAGATAATTAGCATAATGACCATTGTGCGCATACTGCAGAATTTTCGTAAAGACTCGGCCCGTAAAAGTCACGGTTTTCTCAAAGAAATAATCAAATGTTCGATCGAGGCTGAAATAAAGAATCCGGGCGAGGAATTTAAGGAATTTGACCCCTTGTTCATAAATATCAAAAACCCGGGCCTCAGACCAATCATAAAGAGTCTTCAGGACCGGCAATTTGTGGATTGGCTCGGAAGCGAGATATGCCTTCTTCCCGCCTTTGTTCCAACCGTAGAAATGAAGGCCCAACGCAATCAACAGGCAGAGCGTGGAAATCAAGGCAATAGGGCTGAACAGGTTGAGCGCGTGCCTGGAAAACTCAAGGTGTTCGGCGGCATGCCCATGTCCTTCCAGGATAGGTTCAATAAACAACTTCAAAGGCAACGCATTGTAAATACCGAAGATAATCGCCAGCACGGCCAGTATCAATATTGGTATCAGGAAAGGACTCTCGCTTTCCTTTACTTTAGGCACTTCGGTTGACCTTGGTCCTAAGAATATCGAATGTCCGGCTTTTAAAAATGAAGCGAAAGTGAAGATTGCGCCGATCCAGGCAGCGATCGTGAAAATCTTGAAACCGGTTTCATATGAACCGTGGAAGACCATTTCCTTGGATACAAATCCGTTGAGCGGCCAGACGCCTGAAATCGCCAGCGCTAAAACTGCATAACCGATTGCGGTCGCCGGCATATCCTGACGCAACCCTCCCAATTTCTTCAGCTCGGTAGTGCCGGTCCGGTGTTCAACTGAGCCGGCACAGAGGAAAAGACCGCACTTGTAAATCGCATTATTGAGCATGTGGAAGACGCCGCCGGCAATACCGATTGGAACACCGGTTCCGATCCCGAGAACCATGTAGCCGAACTGACTTATTGCATGGAACGAAAGCAGTTTTTTAAAATCCTTTTGGATAAGCGCCATGAGCACGGCCAAGACAATGGTTACTGAACCGATTATCATCATGACAATGCAGAAAGGGCTGTTTATTTTGAGTACAAAGAAATCAAGGGACACGCGCGTCAACAGGTAAATGCCAAGCAGTTTTTCAAGGGCTCCGGGCAAAAATGCCATGACCACAGTCGGTGCATCAATAGCTGCATCCGGTATCCAGGTATGGAAAGGCATGGAACCGCCCTTGCCGAGAGCGCCGATCATCATCAGGAAGAAACTGACGGCGGTCAAGCCTGCGGGTTTGACCGAGACTTCCGACATCTTAAGCGTGCCGGTCACATGCCATAAAATAGCGATGCCGAGAATCAAACAAAAATCACTGAGGCCAACAATGATAAAACCCTTCAAAGCAGTTTTATAGGATTCCTTGGTACCCAGACTTATTAACCCATAAAGGGTTAGCAGTAATCCTTCCCAGAAGAAAATTAATAAAACAAAATTATTAGCCAGCACCGCTCCGTTTGCCAGGGCACCGGTAAGGAAAAGATAAGTATAGTACTCGCGAATCCGGTGATGCCGGGCCATCTTTATTGAAGAATAAATGCTTATTAATAACAGGAAACTGCTGATCGCCAGCAAAATAAAGCTGCTGAAATGATAAAGACGCAGATCAAACCCGATATTAAGGGTAAGCCAGGGAATCGAAAATTCTAATTCCTTTGTCCGGAATAGAATTAAGGCGAAATAAAAAAGGATGACGGCACCGACCACTGCGATTATCTCTCTGATCGCTTTTACCTTTGATGGTATCAAAAGAGTGATTAATGCGACACCGGCAGGCAGCAAGATCGGAATCAGCAGTGTCCCGTTGCTCATTGTAACCACCTCATGATCTGAATGGTCGCGGCATCAACGATTTTCATCGGATAGGCGATAAAGATACCGGCGGCCAGCGATAACACGGCCAGGGTCGCGACCACGAAAACCATAGATTTTGATCCTTCTTTAATATCGATCTTTTGTTCACCCAGGAATACGGCATTAAACAATCGGAATAAATAGAACATTGTCAAAACCGCAACAAATAAAGCCAAAGCAGCAACCCAAATTTTACCGGCTCCGACCGTACCCATTATGACCATGAACTTTGAAAAGAATCCACCAAACGGCGGGATGCCAATAACGGAGAAGGCACAAAAGATAAATGCCACGGCAGTAACCGGCATAGTCTTTGCAAGTCCGCCCAATTCCCGGATATCACGCTTGTGAGTATTATGCTCAACAATACCGGCACACAAAAACAACCCCGCCTTGGCTAAACCATGCATCAACAGGAAAACCAGGCTACCGGCAATGCCGAGCGGGTTCATTACTGACAATCCTAAAAAGATATATCCGATCTGACTTACAGTTGAATAAGCAAGAATCCGCTTAAGGTCATTCTCGACCGTCGCCGCACCGGCCGCAACCAAGCTGGAGATAACGGCAATGATTGGAATTGCCTGCTGCCAGGCAATGGGCAGCTGGAACGTATAACAAAAAATCCGGGCATAAGCGTAAACCCCGATTTTTACCAGGACGGCGGCGTGCAATAATGCGGTTACAGTTGAAGGTGCAACACCAGCATCGGGCAACCAGGTATGCAGAGGAACACTCGCCGATTTGGAGAACATGCCAATAAGTATCAGCAATACGGCAGAACCAGGCACAGTAACACCACGCATCATCGTCAGGTCAAAACTCTTGGTCTGACTGTAGATCTGGATAAATCCCAAGAGCATGACAACGGCGCCGAAGAAAGTCATCAGGAACGCCTTATCGGCCTTGATTATATGATCTTTAAGACGATAGAAGCCTATCAAACGC
>Ga0315296_10003038_pt1 | contig 14174 bp, 12 predicted proteins | sample YL17G14_18_MG_FD_203921 | JGI IMG/M metagenome (GOLD analysis project Ga0315296, IMG submission 203921) | Sediment microbial communities from Yellowstone Lake, YNP, Wyoming, USA - YL17G14_18 | ecosystem: Environmental > Aquatic > Freshwater > Lake > Sediment | place: USA: Wyoming | collected... | reverse complement strand
TGGCTTCCTCCGGACAGCAATTGCTTGGCGATATATCTATTGCCAACAGCCCGGAGGAAGCCATGTACGCGACTGCATGGATCGACGGGAAAGGTGAATCCCTCGATGCCTCAAAGCACAAGTATGTCATCCGATTTTCCAAAAAACACACTCCACCGGTTGATGCCTTCTGGTCTATAACCCTGTATGGTACAGATGGATATATGGTAGAGAACCCGATTGGATATATGGTAGAGAACCCGATCAAGCGCTATTCCATCGGTGGACGGACAAAGGGTATAAAACTCGAAGTTGATGGCGCGCTGACGATTTATATTCAGAGCAATTCACCTGGACGCGACAAGGAATCCAACTGGCTGCCTGCACCAAAGGGGCAATTCTACCTGCTCCTGCGTATGTACCTGACCAAGCAGGAAGTAATCAATGGACAGTACGAGATACCGCCGGTCAAGAGGATGGAGTAAAAGAGTATAAAAAAGCATAAGTATCAATCCACACCTAATGACCAGTAAACGAAGTTCGTCTTTTCTATCGCAATCCCAAGACAAAACCTTACAATTTATTCCCATCGAACGTAATAATAAAAGGACTAAGGGTTTGCTTTGAATCAGGTCCCCGTTTTGTTAGTGGGCGAATGTAGTTGCGCTGGGCAATCTTAAGGAAATCGCCCTTGGGAACCATATCTTCGGTTACCGACGTACAGGCAGGAAGAATGCTGACAAATTTCTGGCAATCTCTTGAAATATAGTGTAGATAAAATTTGTCGGTATTGTTGACTCTGCCCACGTAGTCTTTCGCTGTATTCTGAAGGTTGACATCTGAAATACTCTTAACACCCCAGAGCGTTGAAGCCCGATAGAGAGAGAGGTTTACATATGTTGCGTTGCCGGTAGTAGTAGCAAGTGTGCCGATAACCGCATACACCTCGTTGTTATCAAGAGAAAGATTTAAAGTGCCCTGGTAACTCGTGTCCTGAGTATCTCCCAGACAATTCATCCCTCGTTGATAACAGTCTGGTCCAACCAAATCCACTGCTGTCTGTAGATCATATACTGGCAATACTGTGGCATTAAGCTGTCCCCTGTCCAGTTTTATCTCAGTAATAAGTCGCTGCAAGTCATTTTTCAGCCAGTCCTCAGGATTGGCTGTCCTTGTATCCAGCACGACAGGTGGATAAGGCTCAGGTTGATGAGTCACGTTTTTCTCTCTCACACGGAGCACTACTATTGGCAGCTTCGTTCTCCAGGTAGCTGCCTTATCATCATCTTGAGGCATGGCATACCGAGTTAATGAGGTAAAGTCGTCAGCTTCTTCAGTAAGCCCAATATTGTATGCAGAAGAGACTGGTTCCACAAAGATATGTTCTGCCCTGGGCACGCCAGCTTTAAGGAGGGCTGCTTTCATATTCTTTTCCATGAACTGATCCGGAGTAATAATAAAAAAGCGTTCCTGATCAAAGGCTGTCCCTGATTGATTTTCGACGACGACGTTATTGTTGCTGTTACCCATGCTGCCAAAAATTCTTAAGCGCTTAGGGTTTGGAGACGTATCGAAAAACTGTTTGAGAATAACGGGATTATTAAACTGTAAAAGCCATTTATAGATATCATCATTTGTATTGATCACTCCCTCCCTCGTGAATATATATGTTTGGAATCCAAAATATTTGGATGGCGGAGGAAGAAGAGCCAGAATGATAATTGCCTCGCGAGGGTCTAAACGATATATGCTGCTGTATCCGTCTTTCGGTTTTCCGAAGGCATTCTTTGTCGCAGGGTCAACAAACTCCTCTGGCCATGAGGGCACAAAAGGGGTTATATACGGCGCTGCCGGATTATTTCCATAGCAATTACCCATGGTCTCAATCGCGTCATTGCATTGCTCAATCCCGAAAAGGGCAGGATAGCCGTACCTCACTTCGTACCCTTGTTTCGAGAGATCTGCAACAAGGTTCTGAGCGATCGCTTCAATGTTTAATGCTGGTGTCGGGTTATCATTAGATTGGCATCCTATCAATCCAAAAAAAATGGCACTCAATAAAAGCAGGGATAAACAAACGGATGTTTTTATAAATCGTTTTCTCATGATATTACTCCTCTGTTTCAGGTTATCAATACCAAGGGAATTCCCTCGCTACAACATTGTACCACACTCATAAGAGAATTCTCAGTTTAAGATTTGTAAAAAATTCTGATACGCTCACTGGCAATGTTAACTTCAGAGAAAATAATAAAGGAGACCGGTACATTTATTTTTTAGGAGTATCCTTTTTACTCGAATCTTTGCTTCGCTTCAATATGTATGCATTTTCTTGGTCAAACACACCCTTTGTATCCTTATGCTTCTGCAAAAAAGATAGCCACTGCTCAGAAGTTGCAGTAAACATCATTGGTTCATCTACCTCAATATAGGGTATCTCTTTCCCAAGTTTCTCTTTATTCTTCTCAACCCAATCGTAGTTCAAAGGCATAAGTGTCAACGTATCTCCTTCTACAACGACCTTGCAGAGCATGTGTACCGGATACACATGTGCTACCCAGTATTTTCCGATTCCTCCCTGCTCATCTGGATCATCTGCTGTGCTGTCCAAAAATACCGCATCACCTACTTTGAAATACGTTGCCTTAATCCTGCTTCGTATCCCTTTGTCATCTACAATCTCGAGAGAGTCCTTATGAAACTTCCACGGTATTTGCTCACTAAAGGGGATATATCTTTCCCCATGCTTTATTACTTTCCAATCACCCACAATTTGTGGGAAATCGATAACTGCCTTTTTGGTATAAAAAGGATACAGTGATTGCACATAACATCCTGCGAGGAGCAGGCAAAGGATCGCGCCGATGAGTATACTGTTAAACGTTTTCATAACAAACCTCCTTTTAAAATACCCCTCTGTCAAGTTTCCTGCGCTTGATAATTTCTGCAATATGAAGGGATAGCTTCTCACTTTTACTCACTCAGCCAGGCTGCCATTATGGGGTCAGTCAGCCTGTACTTATTTTCAGAATCTTTTTCTATAAGATCTCTGGACAGAAGAACCTCCATTGCCCTCTGTGTTCCGCCTATAGAGAGCCTGTGTCTTTCGAGAAATTCTCTTGCATAAGGTGAGGAGGTTGGTTCTTGAGCAATAGCCTTCAATACCGATTTCTGTATTAATGTCAGCCCGCTCCAGATACCTTCGAAATCAACAGTTTCCATGGTGAGCAAACTATTATACGCACTGCGAATTGTATCAGCGGAGCATGTTTTTGTTGTAATGTCCCAAGCAATGGATGCAAGCTTCTGAACATAATATGGATACCCTCTGACACCATCATATAGCTTCTCTGCGATCTCCGGAGGGCATATTTTCCCGGTAGCTCTAAACCTTTTTTCGATACAGGAGACGAAATCATTTTTTGATATTTCTTTTAACGTATAAGAAAAAGCACTTTTGTAGAAGGGACGGCTTCTGTTTAAAAACATATCGTTCAATATTCGTCTGCGACTCCCGATATAAAAGTATGCGATCTCCTTATGAAACTGGATATGGGAACGTAATATGCCTTCTATTTTTTTACACTCAGGGAGCTCAGTGATCTCCTGGAATTCATCAAGTGCAACACATGCCCTCACTTTTTTCTTTTTTACATATTTGTAAATACCGTCCATAAGGTCGTCAAGGAGCACTCCTGTTTCAGTTGTACGGTCAAATTTTGCAGAGATACTATATCCATCCGGCCTTACTTCAAAGGTCGGCATTAACCTGTTGAAAATATTTTTGACCTTCTCCGCGAAAGTCCGTGGATCTGCTCCTCGCCCAATTCCCCTGAAGACACCAGCAGAAAATCTTGAAACGAAATCCGTTTCTGATGATATAGGGAAAAGGTCTACATAAACAGTTAAAAATCCTTCTTCCCGAAGTATATCTAAGACTCGTGTGATCAGTGAAGATTTTCCATATCGTCTGGGAGAAAAGAGTACGATATTATCTCCATTCCGTGCAGAGCGTAGAAGGTCCTCTATTTCTTTATCCCTGTTACAGAAATCATTTTTTTGGACTATTCCTAAGGTAAATGGATTCCGCAATTCATCTCCTCCAGATTTTATTCGTTTTAAATTATTCTAATTGCATTATGCATTTAGAATAATTTAATTTGTTCTGATTGTCAATGCATAGATGCAATGCTCGAGATACTACTGAGAAGTACCTATCAAAAAAAACCCCCTATCGATATAAGCGTCACAGAGGCAACTGTGTGGAACTGGGAGCATGGGATAGAACCTGAGTTAAGGCATATGCCAAAGATAATAGATGAGTTTCTTGGCTATGTGCCGTTTGAGTGTTCAGAGGATTCAATAGGGAAGCTGGGATATTTTAAACTGGTTAGGGGGTGTCTTACGAGCGTTTAGGTGAGCTGATGGGGCGTGATCCTGAACAGTTGACGGATTGGTTAAGTGGGAGAATTAAGCCAAATGGAAGGAATAGCCAAAAGATAGAGAATTTTTTAGCTTCTTATCTGCTGTAATTAAGGATATAATGCAAACATATCTTTATACGTCCAATCACTTTTTATAAAACTGGAATTAACCCCAGCAAGAGCTAAGAAAAATCTTTGGTTTAACCTTCGCAAATTAAACACTGCATACAAAGAATCGGTAGTTTGAGGAGCACAGCCAGGCATTACTTTATCCCAGAGTCCTTCGTGAAAAAGGTCATTTCGCAGAGTAACTATAATATCAACTTCGTTTTGCTTGTACATAATGCCTAATTGATTACACATTTCTTTAATACGCTCAGAATGTCTAACATTAGAAGATACCGATTTAAGTATTTTGAAAAGCTTCCATAGAGAATCTGTAATTATGTATTCCATAAAGAATTGCTCCCATTCCCACCTGTAAGCAGGGCTGCGCGAGTGTAAGTATAAGGTATTGATATAACGAGTCTGTTCATCTTTTTTCCATGTTGAGAAGGTGCCATATACAGTATTCATAACCACTTCAAGTTCACTATTATTAAAAACAGCGATGCCATCTTGTTTTAATGGAAGAGGAGTATCAAAAAGCCAGCCGTCGAATTGTGCTCTGCTTTTATAAAGCATAGCAAGAAGATGTATTATAAGTGCGCCGTCTTTTTGTCTAAAGTTTTCTGGAAGTGGTTGATTGCCCTCTGAATAGATAATATGGGTGTGAGGCATACGATATAAATGTGCTGGCTTTTTCGTATTTGGAATTTTTTCAATAGGTTTTTTAGTAAAAGGGTCTACCTTGTATCTTTCCACTATAGGGTGATAAAATCTGTCATCGGGGTGTTTGAGTCTTACTGTTTCTTGTATAAGAGAAGAATGATTATTAACGGGGTCAATAATATAAGAACCTATCCTCAACTTGAAATCGTCTATAAAAAAACCAAACCTGTCTTTTAATTTATCCTCCATATGAAAGATTAGCATAAATTGTTAATGATAGAAAATCACGGGGCTCATCTAAAGCTCGAAGGAGCGAAGGCGTGACAGAACTGCAATCCCGAAAGCCTTCGGGACTGAGCGACGGGGGCTATGGATAACTCAGTGACTGCGGAGTGGCGGGTGGGAATAGCAGGCACACCGCTATACTGCTTTATAAAAACCTAACCTTTGATAACCCCCCATCTTCCTGTATTTTTTTCTCGAAAAGCTCTTTGGCCCTCCGAAGTGCTTCATGTGCATATTTTGAAACAAAAGCCACATGATCTCTCATATCCCTTTTGAATTGAACCCCGTTATTTACAAGAGCTGTCGGCAGTTCAGCCTCGACGAAGGTTACGACCTCAGGATTGTTACATGTTAAGTGTGATACAAAATCTCTTGCGTACTTCATTTTTCTTTCATTCTCATCGAGGTCCTGTTTTACCTTTAACTCTTCTAAAATCAAAAACGCTAGTTTAAGCGTCAAGTCAGGGTACTTGACCAGCTCATCTGCTGCAACGAGGGTTTCCGCCATCCTATGTAGGTCGGAAGGGATGGAAAGCATGGTTAGAGGTAATGGGATGGGAGACGTAGTCGCAGAACTGATAATGTTAAAAGTTATTGGTAGTTCAGCATGCAATAAATTGAAAGATTCCCTTCTTCCGCGCAGGTAATCTATTATGATAGCTATCTCCTTTTCTGTCCTAATAGTAAACTTTTGATTGTCAAAGTGATAAGTTGGCCAATCTTTCTTTTTGAAGGAGATGAGATGGTTGCCCAAGTATTTCAAGGCGACGCGGAACGATTCTGATCGCTTCTCCAATTCTTTTAGTGTTTCCGATATTTGCTCTGGCTCAATACCGTCTTTCCATAGTTTGAGGTTAGCGGTGAAATCTTTATTGAAGATGAACTCTGCATTGCTCCATGAAATGGTTTTTTCCTCATAGAGTGTCGACATTCCATTTATACGGTATTCGATTTCAAGTCTTCTCATTGTAGCCATGATGGATTATTATACCTCTTAGAGCATTTATACCTGAAATCTTTGCTTACTTTGTGTACTTCAGTGTTGCGTTGATTTCATACTTATGAAGAGGAGAGCCTGGTCGGGCTTGCATCTTATTGCAAGCTCAGTGACAGGCTCGATATCTCTATCAAAATGCGTCTTCCCTATCTCTCTTCTCCGACACCACTAGCCATCCGTCCCATTCTTTTGACACCGGTATCAAGTCGAGCTTGATTGATTTCTTTTCGTTCTTGTCAATCAACACCCCAATCTTCTCCCATCTTGCCTTGCCTTTGTTCTCGGATCGGTTCCATAATAAATTGTAGATCCCTATCCTCTTATTTCTTCAATGTATAAGTCATTTTGTTGGAATTTTCTTAAGTTACCTATCTTTATTATTGTTACAAAGAGCCTCTTTTTAATGCGCTCAAAAAGACCTCTGGCTTTAATACTTTTATACCTCCAAATTCTTTTATGCTTAAAAGATGTGCATCACGGCTAATAATATACTGAGCACCGGATTTTAAAGCTATGTGAAAAAACTTATCGTCATCAGGATCTCCGGGAACAATCTTCTGTCTGCTGTGACTTTCTTCAATGTGTGCAATCTCTTTTAGCAGGGTAATAAATATCTCAATCTTTTCTTTAGACCACTTATGGAGTTTCTGTATTCTCGGATATGAAAGCACTTTTCTGAACTCGGAAAGGATTTCTTCAGATATCACAAGCTCATATTTCTGCTCTCCTATGAGCCCTGATGCTTTTACTATTTCAAATGCAGGCCCTTCAGGATTTAATAAAGCAGAGACAAGCTGATTTGTATCGAGCACGACTCTAATCATCATGCCTTGTTTTTACGCCGTGCCCATTTTACCGCTTTATCTATTGTTTTTTCTATTTCTTCAGCCTTCTTCCCTTTATTCTTCTCGTGAACTTCTTCAATAAGTCGTAAGAGGGCTCTCTTTGACTCTTCATGTCTCTGGACGACCTCTATCGGCACAATAGCAGCAGCTGGCTTACCTTTTTTGCTGATGATATACTGGTCTCCCCTCAGCCTCGCAGAATCCACAAGGTCTCCAAGTTTTTTTCTCGCATCTTCTATAGTTACAATCTTTTCCATATAACCTCCAGTTACTTACATAACTTATGTTTAAGTATAGCCTACCAGCAACATAAAGTAAAGCATTCTCTGCATATCTGTTTACTGTGTTTGACGAGAGCAGGGGCAAAGGACAAATGTGGCGGAGGGAAGGCACGAGTTTGCCTCTCTACCCTACGGGTCGTAGACGAGTCATAGACTGGCATGAGTCCCGAAAGCTTTCGGGACTCCCCCTTGCAGTGCTGAAATGTTCCTTTCTGAAACCACAAGCCATCTGTCCCATTCTTTCGACACCGGTATCAGGTCAAGCTTGATTGATTTCTTTTCGTCCTTCTTTGTCAATCAATACTCCAACGTTTTCCCATCTTGCCTTGCCTTTGTTCCCTGACCTCTTATACATCAAATCATGGTTCCTTACAGTTGATTCACATTATAAGGGACAAAAACACTTTGAAATTTATTCACATAATGAATGAAAATCATTCAAGCAAAGAATAAATTGCATGAAGCGAAAAAGGCGGGACAGGTGCAGATTTCTTGCTATATTAAACGACTTGAATAATGTAAAATTAAATAATATGATTAAGAAAGTTGTAATGAAACGTAACGTTAAGGATTTTTACTCAGTAAAAGAAGACCGAGCTTATGCATCGCTGTCTCAAGAAGGGTTTGAGCATCTGGATTGAGTTTACAATATTTCTTTATGTGTCTTGTCTTCATCTGTCCGTTTGAATAGATTTTATTATCATCCTTAAAGCGCTCAGGGCAGAGTAGCGTATAATCCCCCTTAATAGATATTGTGGCATATCAAATAACAAAGACATTTCAAAAGTTATTGAGCCAGCGCCGGTGAATTTCATTAAGAAGGCCATTTTCTCTAAATTTCAACAGCACACGGTTCACATTCTTACGTAACTTAGTGCCCTCACGAAAAGCGATGCCATAATATTGTCTGTCAAACAACTCTCCAGTTACTGCCACCTTCCCTGCTCCTTCGTTCTTCGCATAATAGAGAAGATCCGGTTCGTCAAAAACAACTGCATCGACCTCTTTTCTCAGTAATTTGTCGATTGCCTTCTTTATGTCATCAACCTCAACAACGTTTGCTCCGAGTCGTTTTAAGGTCTTAACGCTCGTAGTATCCTTTTTTGTCGCAACTAATTTATTACCGAGATGCTTATGGCTGGAAATACTCGATTCGAGTTTTTGAAGGGTAAACGTTGAACTCATCTGTGCTTGCATATAGCTAAAAAACGTAATCCCGCAAAAGATGAGTATAAACGTTATGAGTCGGCTGAGAAACTTCTTTGGGACAATGTCACCAAAACCCACAGTGGCACCTGTAACAATTGCCCAGTACGACGCTTCATATGTCCCTTTAAAATATTTGTCGCTGACCTGTCCGTTTCTTTTTTCAAGCAGCCAAAAAAGATGACTTAGAAAAATAATTATCATCAAGAAGAAGACAATAACTTTCAAATTTTGCTTGGTCAGAATGGCATTGATAGCTCTCTTGGTATCCAAATCTTTACTCTTCCTGACCATAATCCGAAGCCCGGAATCAAAATAATGGGTTGAAAAGTCAACTTGCTTCTCACGGTCTGAAGTTATAGAAATTCCTGATAGCCCTACATCAGCCTTCCCACTCTGGAGGTCAGAAAATATATACGTTAATGGTACCTCCCGATAACGATACTTAAGGTTCAGTTCTTTTGCAATGGCTTCCCACAGATCAATATCAAACCCATAAAATTCGCCTTTTTCGTTTTTCATGACCATGGGAGGGAAAAGGGAGACATCTACTATGAGGAAAACAGCTTGGACTTGCCCACTTGAGCTTGATTCGCATGGCGCCACAAAGAAAACCAATATCAGCAGAAATGTAATTACAGAATAATGTAATTTCATAACAAATCTCGTGAGACGCTATTTATACACAACGACCTAAAACGTCTGTCATTGCGAGGAGTCCCGTCCCGAAAGCTTTCGGGATCGGGACGACGAAGCAGTCTCGCAGACATATTCTGGACTTTTCAGCGATAGTATCCGCTGCCGACAACCCATCCAAAAGGTTTGAACAATAGCACATATGACCTCTTGGCTTGCGGCACGGTCTTTCCCATCTTCGGGAACCAGTACTCGACGTATCCACCGCCAGCTTGCCCCTTTGTAAGAAATTCCTTTATGTAGAACGTGCCCTTCTGATCCCTATCATCAAGCCGATTCCTTCCCTCTACATCCTTACGGCCGTACAGAACCACGTTGACGCCTTCCGTCGTATCTGCCCAGAAATATCCGTCGGCTCCGTACCGAAGCTCCCGCAGAAGATCAGCGCCAAGCATCTTTGCCTGCTCAAGAGTCATCTCCCCTTTTTGGTGTTTTGTAAATATAGCCTGAAGCATGCTGAGTGCCATCTCAACATGGCTTTTAATAAGACTGTCCTGACACTTGTTGCTTTGCTGTTCGGCCAGTTGCGTCTCACTGGCAACGGCTTCGTTTGTCACATTTATAGAAATCGCTATAAATAATATGAACAGAAACAAGATGACCCATGAAATGGATTTTGGTATAAATGCTTTCATATAGGTCTAACCTCCTTTTGATTATGTCCCTTCCTTATCAGTACATAGGGATAGAGCTTAAATATATATATATCTCTTTATATTTCTGAAGGAGCTCCAGATACTTCTTATAATCCTTTTCGTCCTTGAAGATATCTTGGCGATTATTCCCTCTCGTGAGGATGTGGTAGACATGTTCCTTTGGTGCTACTCTTGTTGCCCCTGGCATGAATGAAATTATCAGATTTTATCGCTTAAGTCAATAAAATAGAACCGTTGTAAATGCTCATGAATGGTCTCCTTTATAACGGCTCTTCTTTTTCTTTACGCTCCGAAACGATAAGCCAGCCAGGCGGTTTATTTTGAAATGTATCCCATGATATACAGTGGATATGGCAAGGGGAATAACTAAAATTTCTTAATACACCCCTCTATCCAATGTCCTGTACTGTATCGCCTCTGAAACGTGATGGGATTGGATGTCCTCTGAGGTTTCAAGGTCAGCAATGGTGCGGGATAATTTCAATATTCTCGTATATGCCCGTGCACTGAGACCGAGCTTATGCATTGCAGTTTCAAGGAGAGATTGTGCATCTGGCTTGAGTTTACAATATTTCTTTATATGTCTCGTCTTCATCTGTCCATTCGAATAAATTTTCTTATCATCCTTAAAACGTTCAAGCTGAATATCTCTCGCAGCAACAACCCTTTTTCTAATGTCTTCAGATTTCTCTCCTGTGTATTCGGTAGTCAGTTCTTTATAGGGCACTGCAGGCACCTCTATATGGATGTCGATTCTGTCAAGAAGCGGGCCTGAAACCCTGTGCCGGTAACGATGTATCTGACCAGGTGTGCAGGTGCATTGATGTCTGCTGTCTCCAAAATATCCACAAGGACAAGGGTTCATTGCGGCAACGAGCATGAAGCAGGCTGGATACGTGATGGATGCGACAGCCCTTGAGACTGTCACCTCTTCATTTTCAAGTGGTTGTCTTAAAACTTCAAGTGCGTTTCTTTTAAATTCCGGCAGCTCGTCTAAGAAGAGGACTCCATTATTGGCAAGACTCACCTCTCCTGGTTTCGGGATCTGCCCGCCGCCGATTAATGCAACATCTGATATTGTATGGTGCGGTGAACGGAAAGGTCTTATTGCAAGGAGAGGTTGTCCGTCCCTGAGCAGGCCAACAACACTATGTATCCTTGTTGTCTCTAATGCTTCATCAAATGTCATACCTGGAAGTATTGTTGAAAGCCTTTTTGCAAGCATTGTTTTACCTGAACCAGGAGGGCCAATCATCAACACATTATGCCCGCCTGCAGCAGCAACCTCAAGTGCCCTTTTTGCATGTTCCTGTCCTTTGACCTCGAAGAAATCGTCTTCGTAGATTGAGTTTTCTTCCATTGCCTTATGAACATCTACCTCGAAAGGTTTTTTAAGATTGCTATCCCTCAAAAATTCAATGACCTCAGGAAGGCTCTTTATTCCAAATACAGGTATGTCTTTCACAACTGCTGCCTCGGGAGCATTCTCCTCCGGGAGAATTAATCCTTTTAAACCGAGTTCCTTTGCTCTCAAGGCCATTGATAACGCACCCTTTACCGGCTTTATCTTTCCATCAAGTGAGAGCTCACCGGTGAGGAGATAACTTTTCACTGAATCTAATTCAAGCACACCTTCAGCGGCGATAATCCCAATTGCAATAGGGAGGTCGAAAGAAGAGCCTTCTTTCTTTAAATCAGCAGGGGCAAGATTAACGGTGATCTGCTTAAGCGGGAAATTAAATCCGATATTTTTGAGCGCAGCTCTCACTCTGTCTCTCGATTCCTTGACTGCAGCATCAGGCAGGCCGACCATCGAGAAGTGAGGAAGACCCCTCGATGAGATATCCACCTCAACTTCAACAGGATGGGCTTCAATTCCAATGATACTTGCACTGAGAATCTTCGATAACATGTAGATAATTATATTTTTATCCGCTTGGAAATGCAATATGGTAAAATTAAATGTTATACAAATTTTTAGGGAGATTAAATGGCAAAGGTACAGGTAAGCATAGAAGAGGAGATGAAGGTTTCCTATCTTGATTACGCAATGAGCGTAATCATCGGGAGGGCACTTCCTGAAGTGAGAGACGGGCTGAAGCCTGTCCAGAGGAGAATACTCTATGCGATGTTCAGGGAAGGTCTTCTTCCCGGGAGAAAATATTCGAAATCTGCTGGCGTAGTAGGTGAGGTATTAAAGAAATACCATCCGCACGGTGATACAGCGGTTTATGATGCGCTTGTGAGACTCGCCCAGGATTTCAATATGCGATACCCTCTTGTGGATGGACAGGGAAATTTTGGCTCTATTGATGGAGACCCGGCAGCTGCTTATAGATATACAGAAGCAAGGCTTGCAGCGCTTGCGGAAGAGCTCCTTGCAGACATAGACAAAGAGACCGTTGATTTTATCTCCAATTTCGATGAGACAACAGAAGAACCTGTTGTATTGCCGTCAAGAATCCCGAATTTATTCATTAACGGCTCATCTGGCATTGCAGTGGGTATGGCTACAAATATACCACCCCATAACCTTGGAGAAGTAATAGACGGGCTTATGATGTTACTCGAAGATCCAGATGCCGGGATGAAAGACCTGATGTCTGTCATCCATGGTCCTGATTTTCCAACAGCAGGCATCATCCATGGCACTGATGGAATTGTGCAGGCCTATAATGAAGGGAGGGGGCTTATAAAGATCAGGGCTAAGGCGAGGATCGAGCGTGAGCATAGAGGTGGAGAGAATATTATCATTACAGAGCTTCCTTATCAGGTAAACAAAGCAAGGTTGATAGAGAAGATTGCTGAACTTGTAAGAGAAAAGAAGATCGAGGGCATATCTGAAATTAGAGACGAGTCTGACAGAGACGGTATCAGGGTTGTACTGGAACTGAAAAGGGGTGAAATGGCACAGGTAATCCTGAATAACCTCTATAAGCATACACAGATGGAGACCACCTTCGGGATAATCATGCTCGCACTTGTTGGTGGCCAGCCCAGGGTATTGGGCTTAAAGAAAATCCTCAACTATTTTTTACAGCATAGACGAGATGTCGTTCTAAGAAGATCACGTTTTGAACTCAGAAAGGCTGAGGAAAGGGCGCACATCCTTGAAGGATTAAAGATTGCCCTTGACCACCTTGATGAGATAATAGCCCTTATCAGAAAGTCGAAGACACCTGACGAGGCAAAGACTGCTTTAGTAAGGAATTATCCATTATCAGAGATTCAGGCACAGGCAATCCTTGATATGAAACTCCAGAGACTTACCGGCCTTGAGCGGGAAAAAATAATAACAGAATTTGAGGACACATTGAAAGAAATAGAGAGGCTTAAGGCGATACTCGGAAGCGATGCGCTTGTATCGCAGATTATAAAGGACGAGCTCCTCCAGATCAAGAACAAATATGCCGATGAAAGAAAGACAGAGATTACTTCAGAGACCAAGGAGATCACCATCGAAGACCTTATCACTGATGAGGAGATGGTCATTACGCTTTCACATCAGGGATATATAAAAAGGAACCCATTAAGTGCCTATAGGAGCCAGCGCCGCGGTGGAAAGGGATCTATTGGCATGGAAACAAAAGAAGAGGATTTTGTCAGGGAACTTTTTATAGGCGCAACACATGATTACATGCTCTTTTTCTCTAACCTTGGTCGGCTTTACTGGCTGAAGGCATACCAGGTACCAGAAGCAGGTCGCGCTGCAAAAGGGAAGGCCCTTGTGAACCTGCTTGCCATTTCAGAAGGTGAGCGTATTACAACAGCACTTCCTATCCGCGATTTCAAGGAAGGTTTCCTCGTAATGTTCACAAAGAATGGCATAGTAAAAAAGACTGCTCTCGAGAAATACAGTAACCCACGCGGGAAGGGAATCATCTCCGTTACACTTGATGAAGGTGATGAACTCATTGCCGTCAGGAAAACAGATGGCAAAAGCGACCTTATTATAGGCACAAAAAACGGCCTTTCGATAAGATTCAATGAGGAGAACGTGCGTGATACGGGTCGCACTACAATGGGTGTTAAGG
>Ga0315296_10003037_pt1 | contig 14176 bp, 16 predicted proteins | sample YL17G14_18_MG_FD_203921 | JGI IMG/M metagenome (GOLD analysis project Ga0315296, IMG submission 203921) | Sediment microbial communities from Yellowstone Lake, YNP, Wyoming, USA - YL17G14_18 | ecosystem: Environmental > Aquatic > Freshwater > Lake > Sediment | place: USA: Wyoming | collected... | reverse complement strand
GTTCGATTAGTTCGATGGTTTTTTGGTCGATGCTTGTGGCTCGGGCTATGTCGGTTAAGGTGACTATTCCTACTAGTCGGTTTCCTTCTGTTATTGGGAGTTTTTTCACTTTGAGTTTGAACATCAGTCTTGTTGCCTCAAGCGTGTCCATGTCGGGTGTGCCCGTTATGACGTTTCTGGTCATTATTTCTGAAACCTTGGTTTGTTTGGGGTTTTTGCATTGTTCTAGGACTCTTTCGAGTAGGTCTCTTTCGGTTATGATTCCGGCGATTTGGCCGTTGTTGAGTATGATGAGGCAGCCGATTTTGTGTTTGTTTAGCAGCTGGACGGCTTCGTGGACTGATGCGTCTCTTTGAACTGTGACGACGTTTCTGATCATGAGTTTGCCGATGTTCATTATTGGGCACCTGCCTAGCGGAGTGAATGATTAGGTAAGAAAAAAAGTGTTATGGATTTCAACTATTGTTTCTGTGTGTAAAATGCGAAAAACAAATCGAGTAGCCTGATGTTGACTGAAAAGGGTTCTGCTCTTCGATTTCCATTATTTTTTTGAGTAGGAAGGTTTTCCATTGTTTGCTGCTTTTGTAGGCGTGGACGAAGATGACGTGGTATCCGCTTTGTTTGCGCGCACATTAGGGGAGCAGAATACTAAGAACTATTACGAGTATTCCTATGACGATAAAAACGCGGGCGCGTAACCAACTCCTCGATTTGCTAGCTCGCGTTAGAACTTCGAAAAAGATTCCTATTAGCAGTAAGAAAATTCCTGAGATGCGCGCCCCTGTATTCATTTGCCTCTGGAATAGAAACACAGTACACAACTATTAATAAATTCCGCACGCGCTATTTAGCTGATGCACGCGTGGTTATGATTTGTAGAAACGTGTGTTAGTTTTGTATTCGAAGTTGTTTGCCTAGCAAAAATGCTTAATAAATCGGTTAATCTGTTCTCTTCATTGTTGAGAAAGTGAAGCGTTATGGATTACATACCCGTTTTAACTATAATGTTAGTATTCGGAGGCATAGGTATGGGAATCGGCTACGTTATAGGCTTCAGGAAAGGCGTGGAGAGGGAGCGCCAACGGCAAGTAGAGAGGGAAGAAGCCGTATAAAATAGAAAAAACTCTGCGCAACTTGCACAACTGTTGTTGATTCGGGTTTGCCCATGCGTTTAGAGGTTTTTCCATCCCATGGGTGGTGGATCTATGCCCATTTGCCAGAGTAGTGCGTTGAGTTCGCCTCTGTGGTGGATTTCTTCTTCGACTACGTGGATTAGGATGTCTTCGGCTGTGACTTTGCGAGTCTTGCCGTTGTCGTCTTTGAATGTGTGTGTTTTTTGGAGTTTTTCGTTTGATAGTGATTTGAGGTAGGTGTGTGTTCGTTTTTCGACGTGTTCCATGTAGGTTTTGACTTGCTGGAGGGTTTTGTATTCGTCGTAGTCTTTTTTGGATTGCCTGTTTTGTTTTTGGAGGATGTCGAGCCAGTAGTCTATTGCGCCTAGTGTGTGGACGAATATGTTTTTCATGGAGTGGAAGCTTGCTTCTCGGTTTTTGGTGAATTCGGTCCATGGTAGTTTTGTGAAGGTTTCGAAGTACTTGTGTCTGATAGTCTCGTTGTATTCCAGGAGTTCTCTGATGTCGACCACTTTTGACGCCAGCAGGCATCATGCTAGTACGAATCCGCTAATAAAACTATCACGCCTCTATGTAATCTTCGTAACGTGGTGTCCGTTCTTTTTGTATACGCGGTCTCGGTAGTCGCAGGTCGTATTTTCATGCTTTCGGGCACGGTAGCGGCAGAAGGTGCAAGTCGCAAGTTTATTTAAGTTGGGCTACCCTTCTATAACTTAAGTGACATTCAGTTGACCAAAGTTGTGTACCTTAATGATGATGATCGGAAACTTATTTTGGAGACTAGGCATAAGCTTGACGAGGTTACGAAGCTTATGGAGGAACTGTTGGAGACTGTTGAGATTTTGAACGATCCTGAAATGATGAAGAGAATCAGTCAAGGGCGAGAAGACATTAAAGCTGGAAGGGTGAAGGAGCTAAATCGCCTTCTGAAGGAAGAAAAACAGTAGGTTCTTTACGTTCAAGTATTTAAGTGAAACCGCATCCGAAATGTATGAATGGGTTTCATTTAAATATGCTAAGACCGCAAAGGCTTTGAAAGATGCGAATTGAAATATCAAGTTCTCTTATCGAGGCAGGCTGAGAAATTCTACGCAAAGTTGCAGAAGAATGTTAGAGTCAGAGTTAGGGAAGCCCTTCTGAGCTTGGAGAACCAGCCATACTATGGGAAGCGGCTTCACGGAGAGCTGAAAGAAAGCTACAGCCTGAGAGTGGGAAAGATAAGAATTATCTACACTGTTTCTGAAAGAGACAAAACCATCTACATAATAGCTATGGGACTGAGAAAGACCATTTACAGGTGATCTTTCAATTTTAAAATTGGAGTGTTTGTAGCATTTTCATGACTTCGTCGTGTCTTTGCTCCTCGATTTCCTTTATTTTCTTGAGTAGGAAGGTTTTCCATTGTTTGCTGCTTTTGTAGGCGTGGATGAAGATGACGTGGTGTCCGTTGTTTCTGTATATGCGGTCTCGGTAGCCGTAATCGCGTTCGGCTGAGCCCCAGACTTCTGTGTGCATTCCTAGTTTTGGAATGTAGAAATTGAGCATCGACCCATGTGGGATGGCGTGCATTTTAAATCATAGGTAAAACAAACACACAAACTGCGATATGGGATGATTTGAATGAAAACTGAAGGTGGCAGTTCTGATAAAGGCCTCCGAAATCTAACCGAAACCGAGTGTTATCGCAGAATCTACAATTGGCACACCAATAACAAGCATCGGATATTTGATAAATACGGTCATAGGAGACGTGATGATCCGTATGTGGTATGTTATAAGAGGTTAGTTAATCATCTGCCGAATCCAGAAGAGGCAGCTCGCGAGGACATTGCATTCGTTTGCATAGAAGTCATTTCTGGATTAATGGAATGGGCATATCACGAAAAGGATGAGAGTGGAGTTAAGACTTCGGCTTATGCGCATTACGTTTTGGGTACCTTTTTTGATGGGTTTGGGGGGACTGAAACCAGAAGCTTATATCAGAAATCGAAACTGCACAGAAACTATAGCTTGGTCAATTGCCTTGCGAGTGTCAAGCCTACCGCAATTGACAGGTACTTAGAGGAGCTTCTAAGAGCCTCAGATTCTGATAAGGTTAGCGAGATAATTCAATTGTTGTTGAAGCAATCAAAGGAGAATTTGGAGAAAGTTGTCGATGCTGCTGTAGATAAGATTTCAGTGAATGAATATGATGGAAGCAAATGGAGCACGTTGGCTTTCTCGATTTCTGCTAACTTTGGAAACCAACAAGAAGTGAGCAGGATACTTGAAGAGTTGGTCAAGAAGGAGCCTGAAAACGCGGCCTATTACAACAATCTCGGTGTTAATCACATGTCTAGAAGACTGTTCGGCTCAGCGGTTAGATCATTTGCAGAAGCGTATGCACTTGACTATAGAGCCCACGGCAAAAAAGCCATCGAGTTACCAGCGTGGAGAAATTTGGTCTCGCTCTGCAGTCTGTTGGATAAATCTCAAACATCACCTTCAAAGAAGTGACTTACATGGCGCAGAAGCAAAGCGATGATAAGTGGGTATTAGTAGAACCCAAGAAATTCTTCATAAGCTTTAAGGATCAAAGCGGTCATGATTGCGCCGTCCACCTGTATGAATTTTTAAAGGAACGTAACGTTGATGTCTTCATTTCAGATCGCGACTTACAGTACGATATGACCCAAGGACAGTGGAGGGAGCAGATAGACAGAGCTTTAACAGCTACTAAGGTTTTCATCTTAATAATTACTGTAACGGCTTCCACATCGTCTGAGGTTATTAGGGAAATCGAGCAGGTTATTGATCGAGACGATGTCGGAAAATTCATTTTCATCAACGAGCCATTATGGAATGATGAAAACCAGACAACAATTCAACTGGCAAATGGAGGTCAGGTGAATCTAAAGGCTTTTCAAGCAGCGACATTTGAGAATAGATTCGAGCTAGTAAGAAAAGTGTACTCATCGGTGCCAATAATAGCCCGGATTGAATTCGAAGAGTAGTTCAGCAGATAGCAGACTATATCTTGTATCTTTTCGTAACAGCGAGAAGGCCACATGGGTCTGGTCGTCTATCTTGAATCTGTATGTGACGAAGCCCTAATTCCTCTGAGGCGTCAACTGATGCAGAGATGGTTATACAAGTAACCTTAAACTTCTCGCCAAGCACAATGTGTGAAGAGAAACATGCCTAGTCTTCCAGAGGAAATCCGCAAGGAACTAAGAGGCTTCGTTTCTAAGAAAACCGATGAAACGATTGATTTAGTCGTCAATCTTGCTGGGAAGCAGATTAGCGAAGAGAAGAGAACTAAGATCAGGCATGGATTCGAACTAAAAGAAATGCCAAAGTTTGAAAATGCCATAGCCAAGGTTTATCAAATAGGGCTTGATCTTCAGAAAGAGTATCAGCAGGGCAAATTCGAAACAGGTTCTCTGAAAGACAGATTCTATCTATTGACAGATGTCATTTGCAGAGGGAGCGTTCCAGGTCTTCCGAGAAATGTTCACTCTATGGACTATCTCTTTAAACTTAGCGAGGATTTGTTGAAGGATTTTCGTCTCACTTGGCCCTATCTGAAGAGTACACGCTATAATGAGTATCTGCAGACATTGGAAAAGCTAATGGGCGCGTTGAAAAGAAGGAACAAGATTAGCAAGTCATGGGAAATCTTAACAGAATTCAGAAGCTCTAAGGACTTCTTTCTGCTACTTCAGGCAACTCTGCAAAGGCTAATCAAACACTATCATTACTTGGAAGAGGATTTTTCACAGATCGAGAAGAAGCAAGTCGATAAGTATCTGGAAATATACGGGGAGCTGGCTGGGCACTACGAGAAGTTCATTGCGTTAATGGCTTCCTTAATACAACTCTTGGAAACGAACGCGAACCCAAAATATGAAGTTGCGAGGGGCAGAGAGCTTTCTCAGAACATGCTTATAGTTGAAAGAAGCGGCTGGGGCATTTTCGTCTCTGGCTTCAACAGGAACATACGAAACGCGATAGCCCATAAAACATTCAGCGTTAATGTAGTGAACCAAACAGTTGAATTCATCGACAGAAAGAATGTTTCCACATTGGTCTACACAGAAGTTCAGAAGGAAACAAGAGAACTCAGCGCCCTACTGTTGATCCTGCCACATGTGCTTATTTCAGTTTTCTATCTATCGCTATTATCCCTTAAGGAAATGCTTGACAATCTCACAAACTAACATGCTCCTCGCACAAGCTTCTTGACCGTGTCAAGAGTTTAGTTGAATCCAAGAACTGGTTATTCACTGCATCGAACATAGGCCTTGACTAATTCGGCTGGCTTTCCATCTGTGCAAATCGGAAAATGACCATGCCGGCATTTAAAATGAGGTTGAACCAGTCGGCATTTGCCTTGAGCGGCTTGTATCAATCTTCGCAATTGCCTTTCATCCATTGTCGTCACTAAATTCCTCTCACTTGAACGGTTTAAAAAAGCTTGTGGCCTTCCAGAAAGACAGATTACTAGCGCGCACAGATGAAACGAAAGAATCTTAATATAACCATTAAGGTATGATAATTGGTCGCGGCTTAATGTATTATGTTTATGTGATTGAATGCGAGATCCCAAATCATTACTACATAGGCTTGACACAGAATTTTGACGAGCGGATACGAAAGCACATGAATAGAAAAGGCGCAAGATTTACGTCTCTGCATGGATTCAAGAAAGTCATCTGCAAAGAGGAGTATTATTGGCGAGAGGACGCTAAAGTCCGAGAAAGAGAACTAGCTCAAGACTACATTAATAAGTACGGCGTTGAGAACGTTGCCGGCGCAGGTTGGTCGCAAGTTCTGAAAGGGAAAATCAGAGGGGCCCAATTGGGCTGGTAATGCTTCATTTCTGCGCGCTATGCATGATCCCATGCTAGCACTGGCGAGTGTGCGCTATTCTAGCGGGCGTCATGATTTCTCAAGCTTAGATTGTATGGTTTCTGACAACTCTTCAAGAAAATCCTGCCTTATTGCTTCTTTCAGGAGTAGTAGTAGACCGTTCTTGCCTATCATGGGGGCGAATTGTCCGTATTTTTCTTTTCCCTTGATTTTGGTCCAGTATGGGAACCAGTATTCGTTCTTGTCTGAGGACGGGGGCACCTCCCACTCTATCTGGACGATGGTGGGCATGAACTCGACTTCTCCAACTACTTTGCTGTAACAAAGCACTGGTGAACTTAGTTTCGCTACTTTCTTGACTGTGTATTTTCCCCAGTAGCGCGCGCTTCCTTTCTTTCCTTCCTTTATCATCAGCACCACTCTGTTAGAAGACACTGCGCTCACTGAATGTAAAGTTAACCTATTCAAGCAACTTAGCGTGCGCAACACAAACGATTTATTGGCTATTACTAGAATCTACATGAGCGACTTCTGGGAGCCAAAACATGAAAGAAAAGATAATAGGCAATTTTGGCGAACTTGAGATTCAATTTGGCAAAATCACAGGGCGCGGCGAAAAGACCACTAGAGAGCTACTAACAACGCTTCTCCATCGCATCGTTGTCAGATCGACGGGATACTATGACAAAGCGGCTAGTGTTATCCAAGATCCTTGTTATCAGGATCATGTCTTCACATATAGAGAGAGGCAGTTCCACTCAGTAGTCTGCCCTGCCATAGCAGATCTAACACCCTACTTTCTAATCGAAAACCCTCTCAACAGAAAGCCAGCTGGCGAAGAAGAGTATTCAGGTAGTGTTGATTATTGGCTCTACTACAAGGATTATTCTTACATGATTGAGTTGAAACACGCTTATCTTGCCTACACCAGAGCAGATAATCCGAGAGCGACCGTTGTCGAAAGATTTTCAGAAGCTCTGCAGCAACTAGGAAATATTAGAATGGAGGAGTGTAGAAGCCTCAGGTTTGGCAAGGGGCTGCGTAAAATAGCCTTAGAAGCGGTCGTATTCTATAGAGGCTCAAGATGGAAAAGCACCCTAGAAGCCGACATGAAGAACAAGAATTTCAGAACAGTGTATAGGAAACTACTAAGAGTTCCAAAGTTCGCACACGGATCAAATCTAAATGCCCTATGGGTGCTCAAGAAAAGGCTTGTTTCGCCTTTTGAATACTCAAAAACGTCGTATGAGGTTTATCCAGCAGTTGCCTTTATTGGAAACGTATTCGATGTAGTCAAATGAGAAGGGATATTTCCTTTCCTGACTTGTTCAGGGGGTGTTAGATTGCCTCGCTTCGTGCAATTCATGCATCCACGTTCAGAGGCTATTCCTGATTGCGGAACCAGCATAAGCTGGAACAAAGGGGAACATCGTAGAAAGTTTCTCAAGTGCAGCGGAGTTCACCTAGACAAAAAGCAGAAACGACAACACGAAGAAATAGTGTTCTGGGGTGAGTGGGAGCCAGAGTCTAAGGTTGTGGGGGAACTTGAGCCAGGGTTGAAACAAGGTCCTCGCTATGTTTATGAACCCTATTACGTCATCCCCAAGCCCGCATGCTACAAAATACTGCAAAACACCGATCCTTTTGTTTTCGGGAGCGCATTCCGATATTCTCTGTGCCAGCAACCCTCTCATCCAAGCCTGAGGAACTTTGAAGAAGGCTCGGTGATTCTTTTTGGTTCTCATATAGACGGCGACTTCGCCTTGGATACTGTTTTCGTCGTCTCTGATGATTATGTTGACTATAGCCCACGGGATTATGGTTCTCTTCTTCAACAAGTAGATGAAACATACAAGATCGTAACAGTGAACCCAATACTGACGCAAATGGGAGATGCCAACAGCAAGACGAGCGCTGGAAAAAACATCTCGGGAACTTTAAGGTCTTACCGTGGCGCAACCTGTGACAAGCCGGTTGACGGCATGTTCAGTTTCTTCCCTTGCCAAGCTTACACCGAAGATTCTCTCGGCTTTGCTCGCCCGACGATTCGGATGCGCGGGCTCATTTCGGATAATCAGACTCAGGGAATCAAGATTACTGAGTGCAACGGTGGTAACGATATCCGCAATCACTGGAAAGCCGTGGTTGATCAGGTGACGAGAAAATGCGATCTTGGCATACTCGCGGAGATGCCGAAGGAGAGAAAAAGCAATCTGTAATGGTGCGCCAGTGGGGTTGAGAAGATGAGTGTTCAAGAAGTCATAGACTACCTTCAACGCCAATACGTAGAAACAGCACGCCGTAGAGGCGAGAAGCAGATAACGATACGGGCGGGGGACATACCTGACGAAATGAAATTGGTGAATCGACAGCCGCTAGTCTGCGAAACGCTACGAGGAGGCAAACTTCAGAAGCAATGCAATGTCAGATTGGTTGATGAGAGACGAGGGCATAATGTCCATCAGGCTCATGCAAGGAACATCTGGTACACCTACCGGATTTTGTGATTAGCGCGCGCTGAAGAGAAAAAGATGGGAAAAGAGGCGAAATGGGTATTCATATCAATGGAAACAATAACAAAAAAAATGGGGTTTAAGGGATTATGAGTGGTAACACAAAGTACACTATTAATGTCCATACTACTAGGAAAGCAAGGAAAGCATAAGTGACGATTCTTATTCCCCGAGTTGGAAGATTCAGCACTCTTATAGACTGAGACAAGGTTCCCATGAAAATCACCCATGAGAATGCAAGCACAACAGTCCAAAGATTCTGTTTAAACCCAGAACTATTTGTTATCTCAACGACTGCTGGCACCAAGAAATTCCCAAGGACACCAAGCATTATTCCAGAAAGCCATGCCTGAACATTTTCTCCTCTGTGTTCTCCCATTTTCTCACCTTTATTCAAATGCAATATTCGTTTCAACTTGCACAAATAATGTATCACATAGATTTTTCCCGAACTCAACATTGTTTTCTGTTAATGGGGCGTAAGAACCACAACGTGTTTGCTGACTCTGCGCACAGATACTTCGAATCTCATTTTTCTCCTTCGCTTTCTGTCCTAAACCTAAGGCTTACCTTGCATGTGTTGCACCAAAAATACCTCAAACGCATCGCTGATATTCAGCGCGCGCTATGGCTTGCTTTCTATCGTAATTCTTCTGTTCGGACAGTGTTCGCAGAATCCTTCCAACGGGATTCCGTTAATAACATCATTGACAATTGAGTAGATTGCTTCGATTGCCTGATCCCTTAAATTGAGTGTCTCTCGCATTCTTGTCTGGTCTACGTACACGTATTCCGGTGGATGTGCTGAGAAGAATGGACTCACTTGTATCTTAAATTTGCCACTTTTTGGTTCAATGTCCTTAGTTGGTATTTGATTCTCGAAATCTCGCTCCGAGATGTTCTCATCTACTCCAGCCATGTGGGTTAGTTCAGCCCAAGTCGAGCCAGTCAACCCGAGTTTGGGAATACTTGGAATCTTAGATAGGCCAGTTGCATTCATCAGCCTTCTGTACTTTTCCATCAATGAATAAGCATCTTTGCGATAGCCTGTTCGCAAATGCTGCACAAAACATTGATTGTCTACGTCATTTTCTGACTCAAAAACTAACAGATCCAGAGCTGCGTTCGGGCTCATTAGATCAAGTCTTTGACTATCACGCGAAGACAAAGTCAACCGTCTCGCATGCTTCAAAGAGATTTCATAATCATGTTCACTCTTGAACACTCTCTTGCTATGAGTTAATCCATACACTCGTCTCTCGGTATCATACTCCACTCTTTGCATGCGAGGAATCCTCAACTCTGATGGCGGAATTTCTCTAATCGTTGAGCCGACTCTAACAAAGAACTTGTATCCATCTTTCCATTTAGCCGCGTGATATAGATCTTGACTTTTAGGAACACTGATTACGTATACGTCTCCCTTCTTGCGTATGTGACTCTTCTGAAATCTTGGAGCGAGGCCGGGGTCACACCTGTCTGAGGCTATGTTCATTATGTGCTCTTCGTGCCCTCTTTTTGCTTTCATGCCTTCGATGCTCTTGTCGTCTCTGATGCCTATAAGGAGAATCCCGCCTTCAGCATTGGCAAAAGCAGTTAAAATCTTTGCAAGCTGAAGAGTATCTGAGAGAATTCGGCTATGCTTAAACTCAAGAGTAAGTCCTTCATCTCGTCTTAGCAATCCACGTAGTTCGCTGGCAGTTGTCATCTCATGAAAAGGGTCGACATCTTTCTATATTAAGATTGAGATGCGCGCGCTGAAAGCAAAGAAACCGTCCTATCGTGTTTAGATAATGATCTGCCGCGTTTCAAAATTCGCTTTTATTATGCCACTAATCGATATGCCCTAATTTTTGGACAAAAAAGCCGGTATTCTACAATCCTAAAAATTAGAGAATCGCAATGTGGGAAGGCATTTATTCTCTTTTGTGACAAAGTAACTAACATGTCTAAAGGAATGCCCAAAAAAGAAGAGCCTTTATATGAACCTATAAGGAGGGCTTTAGAAAGAGTTTTTTCTTGTTTAGGCGAGTGTCATTTGGAAATAACGGCGGACAAGCGTTTTAGTGACAAATTGAAAAAGCAATTTTCCAAAGACACCCTTTATATTATAAGAGTTGAAGGTTTCTTTCCCGATCTAACCGGATTTGTTAAGACGCAATACGGCTCTGAGCTTATTACGGTTGAGATAAAGCCGGAAAACATCACGATTAAAGATATTTTTCAAGCAAAAGAGCAAGCGGAAATGTTTGATGCAAAATATGCTCTATTAGTTTCACCGAAAACGACACCGGAAGAGATTAGAAGGTTTGTTAAAGATAGGTCGTCAATCCTCAATTTTCTGTATAATAGACGAGTTGTGATTGCCCAGTTCAACGAACCTACTGAGGAATTTGAAACTGGCATAGAATTGTATTATGGCTCATTGCCGGAACCATTCCAATCGCATGAAAAAGCCATCGAAGCTGAACAATTAGTAATCGATTCTGTGGGTTTCGGAATAAAACCGGAACGTAGGGTAGATGTGAGCGTTTCGAATAAGGGAACTGTCGCCGTTGAAATAATTGAGGCAAGGATAAACTACCTCCCCATTAGTCTAAGCACAGTTTTAACCCCGGGAGCAAGGAGTTTCGTCGAACTCGCAAAGGAGTGGGCTCCCGATAGAGAATATAAAATAGAACTTATCACCAAAAACGGCAAAAAATTCTCATTCGTTGCTCGGGCACCCGAGGAAAAAGAGGAATAGCGCGCGCTAGACTTGTAAGCGTTTGTCCAATCTTACTATCTGATTTGAAATTTGTGAATTGGTAAATTTCGCTCTTCTTTAAATGCTGCTTTTCGCTGCTGGTTTCTTCTTGATGATTGTGTATGAATTGGCAGATTCAGAATCAAATTAAGAGTCTCAACTTAGGCGATCTGGTCCGCGTGGACTGGTACGATGCATCGGTGGGCAAGAGCTCCTTCTCCAAAGGCTCCATTGGCATCCCATCTCGAAGCTGGGGCATCTACCTAGGCGTCCTAGGCGAAAAAAACAGGCACATCATCCTAGCGCAGAACAGTTTGGGTCGAAGAACACACTGGGGGATTCGGAAAGCGTAAGCGTTGTTCAAATGTTGTTGTATCAAGATCCAGGATTCCAACAACATTTAAGCTCCTTGAAACTTGGCGGCAATCAACCGCTGAGTGTTCAATTGTCGTCGTCCTTTGAATCCCTGCACCGACGACATTTGAACTTAACTACCGCAGCACGTATGCCTGCTCAGAAGGATCATCGTCCGCTAGCACGGAAAACTTTAGCTTCTGAGCTGGCAGTTATTGATACCGTTCTAAAATGGTGAAACCCATGAGGCTTTCAAGGCGAGAACTCGCCAGCATGATTGACAGCACAATCATCCGACACACAGCAACCAAGGACGACATAATCAAACTGAGCTGGGAAGCCAAACAATACGGCTTCATCTGCGTGATGGTCAACCCTTACTACGTAGACCTTGCCCGCTACACGCTGGAAGGATCCGAAGTCAAAGTCGGCAGCACAATAGGATTCCCTATGGGCGCCACGCTACCAGAAATCAAAGCTGAAGAAGCACGCCAAGTCGTAAAACTAGGCGCCGAAGAACTTGACATGGTCATGAACATAAGCGCCCTCAAGTCCAAGGACTACAAAGCAGTCAAAGAGGACATAGAAGCCGTAGTAGGCGTCAAACACATCAACCCCAACATCTCAGTCAAAGTCATCATCGAAACCCCCATACTAACCGACAAAGAAAAGCGCATAGCTTGCAAGCTAGTCAAAGAAGCAGGCGCAGACTACGTCAAAACCGCAACCGGACTATTCGGCGGAGCAGCAACACCCAAAGACATCAGACTAATGCGAAAAACAGTGGGCAAAGAAGTGGGAGTCAAGGCAGCGGGAGGCATACGAACACTGCAAGACGCGCTGACCCTGATCAAAGCCGGAGCCAACCGCATCGGAACAAGCACAGCCACACAAATAATCCAAGAACTACCCAAGAAATAAGCCAGATCACATTCTCTCAGGCGCTTCAATACCCAACAAACCGAGAGCATTCTGGAGAACAGTACGAACTGCAGCAACCAAAGCCAAACGCGCATTGCTCAATGCACGCGGCTCAGCCCTGATCACGGGCAAAGCACCATAAAACGAATTGAACTTATCCGCTAAGCTATTGCAGTAATCGGCAATCTGATTCGGCCTCAGATTCTCAGCTGAGTCTACAAACACGTCTGGAAACTTCGACAGAATTAAAATCAAGTCGCGCTCAATCGGCTCCTTCAAGAGTGCATAGTCTGCTTTTCTGGGTTTACGCTTAGCCTTGCGCAGTATGCTACCAGCTCGCGCGTACGAGTACTGAATGTACGGTGCGCTGTTCTTCTCAAAATCAAGCACGCGGTCCCAAGTGAAAACAACAGGCTTCGAAGGATCAACCTGCAGAAGCGCGTATTTGATGGCGCCGATGCCGACCAGATTCGAAATCTGCTTCTTTTCATCTTCCGAAAGCTGAGGCGAACGCTTAACAACCTCATCATAAGCCCGCTTAACCGCCTCATCCATAGTTTCATCCAGAGTAATATACCGCCCCGCCCTACCTGACATCTTAAACCCAGGCAAACTGACCAAGTTGTAAGCGAAGTGCCGCAGCCTCTTCAACTCGTCCACATGTCTCAGAGCAGCCAAAGCAATCTTCAAATGCAACTGAGCCAGTTTCTGCTCCATACCCACAACATTAATCACCTCATCAGCCTTTCGAAACTTCCACAAGTTATAGGGAATATCCCGCGTCGTATACAACGTAGTGCCATCAGCCCTCACCAGCGTCAACGACGGAACCTCATAATCTTCGCTCAAGCCCAGCAATGATCTAAGTCCCAAATCGTCAACCACTTTGTTAGCATCAAACTCGAGAACATCGCCAACCTGGAAAACATAAGGCGTCTCACCCAAACGAGTCAACACCAACCCAACACTGCCGTTCCAGACAAAATCACTCTCCCAGTCCCAAGAATCGTAAGAGATGCCCAACCTACCCAACGACTGCCGAAACCCTTCAAGGCAAAGCTCACTCACCTTCCGAATCAACTGCTTAACAGACTCTTTCTCACCACGCTCATACTGCAAATTAAGCTCAGCAATACGCGCCTCAGGATTCCCATCCTTACTTATTTTGTCCAACAGCTTAGCAAACAGCTTTGGATTAGCCGACTCCAACTCAGCCGCAGCCGCAATCCAATCATGAAGCTCACGCATCAGCCTAGCAACTTCATCCGCTTGGTCCCCTGCCTTCGCAACAGTCTTCTTCAGCTTCTGGATCTCAACAATACAACTCGTAATTGCGTATATCCGCCCAATGAAACCATCAGGCTTACCCTCAGGCTCAGGCTCACCTAACTTCTCATAACCGTAAGCTATGACCGCAGCCTGACGCCCCACATCATCCACATAATAATGCCGAAAAACCACATGCCCCCAGGCCTTCAAGATACGCGCCAAAGCATCGCCCAAAACCGGGTTCCTCGCAGTACCAATGTGAATCGGATGAACCGGATTAGCACTTGTATGCTCCACAATGACCTTCAGAGGCTTTTCCAACTTCACAAAACCATACTCCAGATCAAGTGCCGCAACCGACTCCAACGTTGACTGAGCAAGCTTGCCCA
>Ga0315296_10003036_pt1 | contig 14177 bp, 12 predicted proteins | sample YL17G14_18_MG_FD_203921 | JGI IMG/M metagenome (GOLD analysis project Ga0315296, IMG submission 203921) | Sediment microbial communities from Yellowstone Lake, YNP, Wyoming, USA - YL17G14_18 | ecosystem: Environmental > Aquatic > Freshwater > Lake > Sediment | place: USA: Wyoming | collected... | reverse complement strand
GAAAATTACGGCGAATTTCAATCCTGGCTATTCGGTGAAATTTTTTCAAAATATCTTCTTTTATTTTATTTAGATTCACCAAAAAAATACTTCTGGTAGGAAAAAATAAAATTCTATTTTCCAATTTGTCTTTAATTGATAAATTTAATTGCTCTTCCGAAACTTGCTGAAGGCCGACAATGTTGATTTTTTCAACCTGAAAAAACTCCGTGAAAAACAGAAAATAAAAAAAAGAGGAGAAAAAAATTAAAATTAAAATCGCCAACCAAAAAAAACGATTGCGATAAATCGGTTTTCTTTTTTTAAATCTATGGGGTTTTCTATATCCTCTAACCATGAAAATTTTAAAACAGTACCATAAAGCGGTCTATAGTACTAAAGTCCTCTTCTGATTTTTCTTAATTTTTCAAAAATAAAAGTTAGCCAATATTTTTTTGACAAAGGAAAATCTTGGGTTTTAACATACTCATAAGGTTTCCCGCCAAAACCCATCTTAAATAAGGTGGGGCCTGCCCAAGGATGCTCGGGGTTTTCGTTTGGGTTAACATATCCCCAAAAGTCGTATAAAATACATCCTCGCTTTTTTGCTTCTTTTATTGCTTCCCACTGTAAAAGATAAGCGATTGGAATTTTATGGTATTTTGGAGATAAGGCAGCCTGGTGATAAAAACCGATGTCAGACCAAAAAACAACCAAGGCTGAAGCAATAATCTTTTCCTGATATTTTCCAAAAAATAATAAAGCCTGATTGTCTTTTGCCAAAACATTAAATTCATTTTTGACAAATTGCAAAGAAAAAGGAACAAATTGCTGGTAGCCGGCAACCTCCTGATTAAGTTTATTATAAAGTTCCACATCTTCTATTCTGTCGCTCTTTAAAATTTCAAGACCGGCATCTTTTAAAGCCTGGCGAATAAGATAACGGGTGGTTTTCCGCATATTCTTCAAAAGCTCTTCTTCTGATGGCGAGAGATTGAGCTTCAAGGTCGCCTCATAGGCGCTAGCTGGCATCGGAGCCGGTCTGAATCCAAAACCCTGTAAAAACTTTTGATTTTCTTCATTTTTCTTCCATAAAGGAACCATTCTAATGAAGCTTACTTTTTCTTTTTTGGCAATTTTTTTAAGCTTATCTAATAGTGTTGCTAAAATTTGTTCCCTGTTCTTTGTTCCTTGTTCATTGATGTTTGGGCCGTGCTGAATTAAAAGAAAAGTTCCCCTTTTGGCTTTTATCTCAACTACCAAAGCCGCCCCGACTAAATCGTCTTTATCAAAAACTCCCAGTCTCCAGATTTTATTGCCCATTTTTTCATTGAACTCCCCCCAATTCCAAGACTGCAAAAATGTTTTTTCCTTACATTTTAAAAGAAAATCTTCCCAAATTTTTTTATCTTTAATTTCCTTTACTTCCATGGTTCTAAAAAATCAATAATTTTTTTGGCCTCTCTTTGAGAAATGTTTATGTGGGTGGGCAGATTAAAGGTTTCTCTTGAAAGCTTTTCAGCTTTTGGGCAACTTCCCAACTGATATTGAAGCTTATTTAATTTCGTATCGTGAGGAGCAATCGGGCTTGTATACCAATCCCCTATTAAAATATTTTTCTGCCAAGCTTTTTTGATAATCTCATGAGCTTTTGGATGTTTTACTGCAAACCTTAAATAAATTTGCCTTCTATCGCCCGGATTTGCTGGCAATTCAAAAGAGCTTAGCTCCTTTAATTCATTATAGTAAAAATCAGCAATTTCTTTCCGGTGATTATTAAATCTTTCTAATTTTTTAAATTGATTAAGGACCAAAACCGCTAAAGCATTGGAAAGACGTTTTGGAAAATAACCTGGTCTTAATCCCCTTTTCTCTCTCCAGTGAACTGCTTTTGATAAAATCTGAAGCCATTGAAATAAAATTAAAAGATATTTCCCGAAAATCTTATAAAAGGGTAAAATCAACCAATTCATTAAAACCGGATGCAACAATTGCTGAAAAATCCAGTAGTAAGAGGGAAAACCTATTTTTTCTTGATATTCTCGAAGTTTTTTCGCTACTTCATCATCGTTGGTTACAGCCATTCCGCCATAAACAGAAGAAATAACTTTATCCCTTGAAAAACTAAAAAAAGCTGCTCTGCCAAAAGTCCCCACTTTTCTGCCCTTGTATTCGGCGCCAAGCGAGTGAGCACAGTCTTCAATTAAAATTAAATTGTTCTCCCGAGCCGCAGCGAAGGGGGAAGAAGAAGATTTATCTTCTTCGCCCTGACGGCAAATTTCTAAAATTTCGTCTAAATTTACTGCTAATCCAAAAGTGTGTTGAACCATCACCGCTCTACTTTTTGGCGTAATTTTTCTTTTTAAATCTTCAATATCAATATTGAAAGTCCTTTCATCACAATCTACATAAACCGGCTTTAAGCCGGACCAAATTATGGGATTTGCTGCTGCATTGCAAGTAAATGCCTGCAGCAAAATTTCGTCGTCTTGGTTTAACCCCAACGAATTCAAAATCGCCATCAGCGCCGACCGGCCGCTGTTAAACGCAATTGCGTATTTTACGCTTAAATATTTTTTAAATTCCTCTTCCAATTCAATACAACGAGAACTGTTCTCGTTGCGTTCTTTTTTCCAGCGCCAAGGCTGGAAAAGCAATTTAAAAGCCAGAAGAACATCGTCTTTTTCGGTATTGGGCGATAAAGATATTGAAATCGGCTTTAACATAGACTCAATGACTCAATGACTTCTTCCGGCACTCTGCTCTCCAAAAGAATTACATCGCCTTCTTGGCAAAAACTTCTAACTTTTTCAAAAATTTCTTTTGGATTTTCAGTAAATAAAATGTTTTCTCCTTTCATTCCTTTTTCTATCGCTCCCTCCCCTATTTCTTGAAATCGCTCCCGGGTAGTAATTATAGACAAGTCACAAATTTCACCAATCTTTTCCCCTATTCTTTTATGAACTTCGATTGTCGCATCACCTAATTCAATTAAACAAGGCATAATAATTATTTTTTTCCCAGGCCAGATTTTTAAATATTCTAAATGCGATAAAACTCCGTCAGGATTTGCTGAATAAGTAGCATCGATGATATTTAAACCATTTATCCCTTTTTTGAGTTGCATTCCCGATTGCCAGCTTTCGATTTTTTGCGAAGCCAGGGCAATTTCTTCAAGAGTCATTCCTAATTCTTCGGCACAACAAGCAGCAGCTAAAATATTTAAAACATTATGACCTCCCGAAAGGCTTACTTTAAAAATCGCTGATTCCCCACTTTTATCTAAAACTTTAAAACTCAAAAACTCTCTGTTTACGGCTACACTGCTCGTGTAAATATCGGTAGGAAAATTAGCAATGGTGGGCTGGGAACTATAAATCCTTTTTGAATTGATGGTTTTTTTGAAGAGCTCATAACAATAGTCATTATCTCCATTTAAAATAGCCAAACCATCTTGCGGCAGACTTTCAATTAACTCATATTTTGTCTTAATAATATTTTCTTGCGAGCCGAAGGTTGACATATGCTGTTCGCTTATCCCGGTTAAAATTCCAATTTTTGGCCTGGCAATGTCGCACAATAGCTTTATCCCCCCTCTACTGTAAGCGCCCATTTCGCAAACAAAAATTTCATGCTCAGGTTTTAAATCATTTAAAATACATTGGGAAATTCCTACTTCCGAATTTTGATTTTTTTTCGTTTTCAAAACTTTATACTTTTCAGATAGAATTGTGGCTAAAAATTCCTTGGTTGAGGTTTTGCCATAAGAACCAGTAATGCCGATAACCAAAAGATTTTTAAAGCTTTGTCGTTTTTCTCTGGCTTTTTCCAATAATCTTTTTCGCCAAATAACAGTTGGTATCTGAAAAATCAAAACAATTAAAGAAAAAATCAAAGGAGCTAAAACAATAAAAAAAAGAACAAGAGATGCAGAAAGAAAAAACGACAATAAAGCTGCCAAAAGAACGCTAGTAAATGAGATAACTATAATTTTTTTGGTAAATTTTGGGTATTTTAATCGCCAAAAACTGGAAAGAATTTTTTTGGCTGCCTGGGTTTCAAAATGAGCCAGAAAACGGCCGATATGATATTCTTTCAGTTGCCAAAGCCAAAGCCAAAAAAACAAAAGTTTAATAAAAATTAAAAACCAAAAAATTAAAATAAAATAAATCATAGGTCGAAGAGATAAATCTCTTCTTCATCCTTCGTCCCACTATCGTGGGACTCGATAATTAATGGAATTTAAGATTTTTTGAACTAAAATTTCAGGAGCTTTTCGTTCTAAATCATGATTAGCGCCGGGAATAATTAATAATTTTGAATTTTTAATATTCTGATTAATGAATTGACCTTCTTTAAGCGAGACCACATCGTCTTTTTCGCTCCAAATAATGATAGTTGGAACGGTAACTTGAAATAAAAGACCTGAGAGGTCTTCATTTATTATATTTAAGTAAGTTTCTCTCATTATCTCAGAAAGGTAAGGATAATCACTTTTTTCGACGATGAATTTATAAAAAATTTTTCTAATAAAAGGATAAAATGGTAAAAAAGAAAAAATTTTAAAAAACTTAGATATTCTCCCCAGAATTTTTTTCCTGATTGTTTTTTTTCTGATTCCGGCACTGGCTACAAGAAACATTTTTTTTATTCTTTCCGGGTATTTTAAAGAAAACTTGATAGCCAAACTCCCGCCAAAAGAATGACCTAATAAAAAAAATTGCGAAAGATTTTGTTTTTCGCTATATTCTTTAACCCACGCCACATAATCATCGATTGACAAAGGTTTTGATAGCGAAGAGTTCTGACCAAAACCTGGAAGATCGGGCAGATAAATTTTATACCCTTGATTTTCTAAAAGTTCTTTAACTCGGCTCCAGTTTTTGGCGCAAGACCCCCACCCGTGAAGGATTAAAATATTCATTTTCTCTTAATCTCTTTGAACTCAGTGTATTTTTGTAAAACTTCCGGCACCAATACGCTTCCATCTTTTTGCTGATAGTTTTCAATAATGGCTATCAAAGTTCTACCAATAGCAAAGGCGGTGCCGTTTAAAGTATGAACAAATTCTAATTTTTTTGTCTTGGAGTCGCGATATCTAATATTTAAGCGTCTCGCCTGGAAATCGGTACAATTGGAAGTTGAGTGGGTTTCACGATATTGATTTTGACCGGGCATCCAGGCTTCAATATCATATTTTTTGGCTGCCGGCCTGCCCAAGTCCCCCGTGCAGATATTAATTACTCTATAAGGAAGATTTAGTATTTGCATTAATTTTTCCTCCATTTCTAATAAAAACTGATGTTCTTTTTGAGAGTCTCCGGGCCCGCAGAAACTAAACATTTCTACCTTGTCAAATTGATGAACCCTGAGAATTCCTTTGGTATCTTTTCCATAAGAGCCTGCTTCTCTTCGAAAACAAGTTGAAAAGCCAACGTATCGTCGCGGCAACTCCTCTTCTTTAAAAAGTTCTCCGCTATGCATTGCCCCCACCGATTGTTCCGATGTGCCTACCAGATATAAATTATCTTGAGGAAGAAAATAAGCTTCCTCTTTGTCTGTTTGTTCCAAATAACCCATTCCCCTGGCCATTTCCGGTTTAAGCATTACCGGCGGAATAACAGGAGTAAAGTTCTTTTTGACTAAAACATCAAAGGTAAAATTTATTAAAGCAAATTCTAATAAAACGGCTTCGTTTTTCAGATAGCCAAAACGGCTGCCGGCAACCTTGGCCGCTCTTTTAACATCGATCAAATCCAGATTTTCGGCAATTTCCATATAATCTTTTGGCTGAAAATCAAACTTGGTTTTCTCCCCCATTTCCCTTAAAACAACATTATCTCTTTCATCTTTTCCTATTGGCACATCATTCAGGGGCAAATTAGGAATCTGAAGTATTAAATCATTGAATTTTCTATCTAACTCTTTTAAGGTTTTATCCAATCTATCGTTATTTCCATCCAATTCTCGCATTTTTAAAATAATCTTGTTTTTTTCTCTTTGACCCTTAGTTTTTTGAATTTCCTTGTTCGCCTTGTTTTTTTGAGCCCGCATATCTTCTATAGCTTGAAGCGTTTCGTGTTTCCTTTTATCAATTTCTAAAAGCTCGTCAATATCAACTTTGACCCCTTTTTTAAGGCATCCTTCTTTAACTTTTTTTGGATTTTCTCTAATAAATTTTATGTCAAGCATATTATTTTGGTCTCATTGTCGGGAATAATATTACTTCTCTTAAACTATGAGAATCTGTTAATAAGGCCACCAATCTGTCTATCCCCATGCCGAAACCGGCAGCCGGAGGCATTCCATATTCCAAGGCCTCGATGAAATCCTCATCCATTCTTTGAGCTTCTTCAAAACCTTCTTTGAAAAGTTTTTCCTGTTCTTCAAACCTTTTTCTCTGTTCAATTGGGTCATTTAATTCGGAAAAGGCATTAACCAACTCCCAGCCCGCCACAACTAATTGAAAATTAGACAATTTTCCCGGATCACTTTCTCGGGCTTTGGCCAGAGGGAAGAAGCCTGTTGGATGATTAATAACGAAAGTTGGCTGCCAAATTTTCGGCAAACAGTGTTTTTTGTAAATTTCGTCAGCAATTTCAGTTTTATTAACGCTCTTTCCCTTTCCGATGCCTAATTTTTGAGCTTCTCTTTTAAGAGTCTCCAAATTAATTTCCTTTAAATTAATTTTGGTATGTTTTCTTAAAAGCTGATCAAATTCTATTCTCGGCCAGGGAGTTTTAAAATTAATCTTCTTATTTTCATACTGAATTTCTAATTTGTCAAAGACCTTTTTCAGCAAAGTTTCAAACATTTTTTCGGTTAACTTCATTAAATCTTTATAGTCAGCGTAAGCCCAGTAAAACTCAAGCATTGTAAAATCAGGATTGTGGGATCTGTCTACTCCTTCGTTGCGGAAACATTTGCCTATTTCATAAACTTTTTCAAAACCTCCTACCAACAATCTTTTTAAATAGAGTTCCAAAGAAATTCTCAAATATAAATCAAGGTCTTGAGCATTCAAATGAGTTTTAAAGGGTTTGGCTTTAGCTCCCCCGTAAATTGGCTGCAAGATTGGCGTTTCTACCTCTAAAAATTCTTCTTTGTCTAAAAATTCTCTGATTTCTTTTATAATTTTAGTCCTTATCTCAAACTTTTTTTTAACTTCAAGGTTAAAAATCAAGTCCAAATATCTTTTTCTAAAACGCTCTTCAATATCAGTTAAACCGTGCCATTTTTCTGGCAAAGGCAACAAGCTTTTTGTCAACATCTTAAAATCAGCAACCTCTATTGTTCTTTCTCCTTTTTGAGTTTTAAATAAAGTTCCTCTTAATTCAACAAAATCACCAATATCAAAACTATCTAGGAAAAATTTATATCCTTTTTCTCCTATTCTATTTTTCTTTAAAAAAGCTTGAATTTTCCCGGTGCCGTCTTCAACATCCAAAAAAGTAGAGCCGCCATGACCTCTTTGCGACTTAATTCTGCCTGCCAGAATTATTTCTTTTTTCAAGCGAGCAAAATTGGTAAAATTTTTAAGAGCCTCTTTTATTTTGTAAGTTCTTTTGGTTTCTGAAGGATAAGCCAAAAACCCGGCTTTTTGAATCACCTTCAGTTTTTTTAACCGAGTCTTTCTTATTTCATCAATTGTTGCCATATTATATAATTTTAGTTAATTTTTTTATTAAAGTCAAAAATTATTTAGAAAAAAGCTCGGTATCTTGTTTTGGTTCTTTTTTCATTATTTTTGAAATTTTTCTCTTTACCCTCATAAGAGGATTTAAAATTATATTCATTAACTCGGGAATGTATTTAAAGCTGAAAGCTTTGTCCGCCAAAAATACCAAAAACCGGGAAAAAGGCAATTTAAACAAAAAACCGTAAACCTTCTTAAGAAAATGGAAATAATGAAAGAAAAAGCTAATTTGTTCCTTTCTAATCGTGGGTAAAGTTAAAACAGAATAAGAATAATAATTCCTTGGCAACTTGGCGTCTTCCTCCTTAAAGTATCCCTTTTTTACGCAAAAATCGTAAAGATAAGTGCCTTTGTAGGGATAAAAAATGGAAACCACCGATAGGTCGGCTTTAATTTCAACGTTTAATTTAATTGTTTCTAAAATTTCTTTTGGACTTTCGCCGGGCAGCCCAACCATATTATAGGCCTGGGTTTTAATGTTCTTTTTTCCGGCTGTATTAAAAGCTTTTTTAATTTGTTCAACCGTAATCCCCTTGTTTAAGACCTCTTTCAAAATGTAATCATTTCCGGATTCAACTCCCACCCTTAAAAGATGGACTCCTGACTCCTTAAGCAAAGATAAAATTTCTTCCGTCATTAAATTCACTCTTATATCGCTTGAAAAAGGAAGCCCTATTTCTTTTTTATAAAGGGGAACAAATTCCCTTAGCCAATCTAATCTGGCAAAAAGCAAATCATCATCTAAACGGATAAACTTAATAAAAGAATATTTTTTAATTGCTACTTTTATCTCTGCCACTACTGACCGAGGAGAGCGAATGCGGTGATAAGGTTGAAGGGGCGAAGAGGATAAACCCTCTTCTTTACCCTTCGTTGCGACTCGGGTGTTTGAATAGAGTTTTCTTAGAGTAGATTCGCAGCAAAAAGTACACTGATAAGGGCAGCCCCGGGAAAACATAAAAGTGCCTATCCCTTTTTTCTCTAAATTAAGGTTGGCATAATCAAAAATTTCCCTGTCAGGATATGGAAGCTCATCAATGTTGGCAATGAGCGGCCTTAATTCATTTTTGAAAATATTTCCTTCCTTTTTCACCCAAAGATTCTTAATATTTTCAATGGATTGGCCATTTTCCATTTTTTGACAAAGTTCCACGAAGGCCAAATCTCCTTCTCCCCGACAAATCATATCAATACTTTCATCTGCTATTACTTCTTCCGGGCAAAGGGTAGCATGAACCCCGCCGCAAATCACCGGAATATTTCTTATTTCCTTTGCTGCCTTGGCATATTTTTTAACAAAAGGAAAAACATGAGCCGTAGAAGAAAAGCCAATTAAATCGGGATTCAATGCTTTTACTTTTTTCTGAAATTCCTCTTCCGAAATCTCTTTGGTAAGTTGAATAAGATTGGTTTGAAGGCCGGCTTTTTTCAAAATAGCCGATAAGGAAGCAATGCCATGATGGAAGTAGCCGGTATAAGTGGGTTCGTCGGAAGCCAAATCCGGATAAACAAAAGTGACGCGCATAATTAAAAAGAAATTATCTTTTTAAACTTAGCCGGAAACTTGCATTCTAAGATTGGATAGAATTTCCAAACCAATAAAGCCAAAGAGGTAAAAATAGGCACAAAGAAAAGGTTGCCCAATAAATTAGTTTTCAAAAATGGCAGTCCCATTATATAACACTGAATTAATCCTTCAAAAGTATAAGGATAGATCTTCGTCAAAAACCACCAGCCAAAATTAGTATATAGATAAAAAAATAAAGAAGAAATTATCCCCATACCAGTCATTTTAACAACAAAATAATAATTAAAAGATTTTCTTTTTCTTAATAACCATCCGAGAACTCCAATAATAACAAAAGCCGACCAAGTGAAAATTAAAATAGAAGTATTGCCAAAATATATATCACTAACGGCAATAATGCTCAAAGGAATAATCAAAGTAAAAATTCCTCCCAACATTGCGCCAGCTATTAATGATAAAGAGGTAACTATTTCAAAATTAGGAACTTTAAGAAATTCAACCATAAAAATCCTCCCGGCTATACCAAAAAAAATAAGAGAAATAGATATGAAAATTTTTTCTTTAGGCATAAAACTTACAAAACATTAATCGACTACCGAAGCTTTAGCTGAGGTGGAGAAGAAGGAATCTTCTTCGACTCAAAATTCCGGCGGGACCTCAAACCTCCATTCAATTATATCTTTTGCTTTTACTTGTTTTTTGTCGGCAGCCTTTTCGCCCAATTTACCGTTCACCCAGTACTGCCACCATTTATTATCTGTCCCCCCTTTAAGTCCATTAATACTTTCTACAAAAACACCCATTTCGGGGTAAAAGGTTGTTTTAATCTCAAAATTTCCTTTACCAGCCAACTCTTCTAATAAAGCAAAAACGGTTGAGGTACTATAAATTTCTATTTGATACTCGCTAATATCCCCTTCTCCCTTGTTAATTGTATACAAAACCCTACCTTGAATAACTTGTTCAGTTGCTGGTGATTCAATCTTTAAAGAATTTTCCAGTTGCCAAAATAAACCAATTAAAAAGATAGTAATTAAAACGATTATTAACCCTAACCTTATTTGGTTTTTCTCGAATATAATCCAAGGCATAATGTCTTACTTCTCTCTACTAAAATACCACTCTAGCACTGCTTTAGCAACCGGCAATACGGCAGCCTGAACGCCTTTAACATTTTCAATCATTACGGTTAAAACAATTTCCGGATCTTCGTAAGGCGCAAAAACAGTGACCCAATTATTATAACGATCTCCTCCCAATTCGGCTGTCCCGGTTTTGGCGGCAACAGCTATGGGCAAGGAATTCAATATTACGGACGAGGCCAGAGGAGAATTTTGTCCGGTTACTGCCTGCCTCATTCCCTCCCTAACAATTTGAAGGTTTTGGGGGTCGATGAAGTTTTGACGAATAATTTTTGGTTTGATTTCTTCAACTACCTTTTTTTCATCATTAATAATTTCTTTAACAACTTGGGGCTGATATAATGTTCCTCCATTAGCTATAGCGGCAAAGCTGTTAATTACTTCTAAGGGAGTAATTTGAAGATATTGCTGGCCGATAGAAAGATTATAAGTGTTACCATCCCACCAACCCTCATCCAAAACTCTTTTTTTCCATTCTTTGTCGGGAATAAAACCATTAATTTCGCCAGGAAGATCAATACCGGTCTTCTCCCCCCAGCCGAAAAGTTCTAAGTATTCTTTAATTTTGGTCGGTCCCAAACCTTCTTGTTCTTTATATCCTCCTCCTATTGTATAAAAGTAAACGTTACAAGATTCAGCAATGGCTTTTCTTAAATCCGTCCAGCCGTGCACTGTCCAGTCGAGAAATTTAGTGGTTTCAGATGTATAGGTGTGTTCAACCTCAATTTTACCCTGACAATTAATTTTTTTATCAGGATTAATTATTTTTTCTTCAAGAGCAGCCGAAGCAATCAAGGGTTTTATGGTTGAGCCCGTCAGATATCTTCCGGAAATCGCTCGGTTGAAGAGCGAATTAAGGTTTTGAGAATCCTCTAAAAGAGCTTGAAGAGATTTTTGGTCAGCTCCCTTTTGGAATAAATTATTATCAAAACTGGGCAGAGAAACCAAAGATAATATGCCGCCGGTTTTGGGATCCATGGCTATGGCTATTGCTCCCTTGGCTCCAATTTCTTTATATTTTTTTTCCAGTTCTTCTTTTGTCTTTCTCTGTAAATCGGCATCCAACCACAAAACCAAACTCTTTCCGGATTCTGGCAGAGAAACAACTTCTTTGGAAAGAACATTCCCTAAAACATCTCTTTCAATTCTTAATTTTCCCGGATTTTTTCTCAAAAATCTTTCGTAAAAATTTTCTACGCCGGTTCTACCAACATAATCATTAATTAAATAAAATTCAAGGGCTGCCTCAAATTCTTCGCTTTTTATTTTTCCCGTATAGCCGATAAGGTGGGCAAAAACCTCGCTATCTTTATATTCTCTAATAACATTGTTTTTTATTTGGAAGCCCGGGAACTCGTCAATTCTTGTTTCAAATAAAATTAATTCCTGATGAGAAAGGTTTTCAGCAATCAAAACTTGATTGGATTTAGATTCGTCGATTTCTTTTTTTAGCTCTTTAACGTCTTTTTCAAGAAACTTTGAAACTTGTTCTAAAATTCTTTCTTTCTCGGCTTCATCTTGAAAAAGCTTACTTTTTTCGCAAATTAAATCAAATGTTGATTTGTTAAAAACCAATTGTTCTAAGTTTTTATCATAAATCACTCCCCTCTCCGCCTGAATCTGGTGAATGATAAATTTATTTCTCTCTGCCAGTTGGATAAAATTTTTTCCTTCAACCACCTGAAGTTGAAAGGTTTTAAATAAAAGAAACAATATTATAAAAAAACAAAAAATAAAAAAACTTTGGATAATTCTTTTTAGAAGAGGAACTTCAAATTTCTTTTCCGAAAGGCCCAAGTCTTTTTCTTTTTTTTCGGCAAGAGAATCCAAAAGAATCTCGTGAAGCTCAATGTCTTCCTTAAAAGCGAGTTGAATTCTTCTGTTACCGAGTTTCCATTTATGGAAGCGAGGTGGAAGAAGAGGACGAAGTCCTCTTCGCCCTTTAAATTTTTCTGACGACAGGAAATCTAACATATCTCTCTAAAATAATTTTTAGGAAAAAGGAAAATCCCGTCAAAATTAAAGTATAAAATCCAAAAAACCCTCCTAGGTCGCTTAGTGAAAAAATATCCAAATAAAATCCGCCAATAACGGCAGAGGATATTTTCTGCAGCCAGGAAGAACTAAAAAGATTAATAAAAATTACAGTAATTAATACGAGATTAGGAATAACTCCTGATACATTAAAATGAACCAAAAAGCTGGTCTGAATTAAAGTTAGGATATAAAAAATAAGAATAAAAAATATAATTTTCTTTACCATTCCGTAATAATAAATAAATAATCCAAATCTTTAATATTAAAAAAAGGTGTTATTTCTGCCCTCTGAAAGGGATCTGTGTCCGATTTGCTTATCGTTTTAATTTCTCCGACCAAAAGCCCTTGAGGATAGACGCCGCCCAAAGCAGAGGTAATAATTACATCTTTCCCTTCAAAAATCGCTTTATCTTTAGGAATTAAATCAAGATAAATCTTAAACTTTCCCTCTCCCTTTACTATTCCATAAATTTCGGTATCCCGAGCCACAGCGAAGGGGGAAGAAGAGGATTTATCCTCTTCGACCTCGCTAATTTTCGCGTCAAAAGAACTTTTCTTATTTGAAATCAAAATAACCTCTGAAAACCTGCTATAAACTTGACCGATTCTTCCCAAAAGGACTTTTTGTCCGGTAATCACGGGCCAACCCTCTAAAACTCCGTCTTTTTTTCCTTTATTAATTAAAATGGAATCCTGAGAAATATCTTTGCTTATTATCTGGGCAAGCATTAATTGAAATTCTTTTTCCAAACCAAGACCCAAAGCCTCTCTCAGAACTTCATTTTCTTTTTTTAATTCGATTATCGCAACAATCTGACTAAGGAGTTCTTGGTTTTTAAGATGAAGGTTGTCTAATTCTTTTTTAAGAATTCTTACTTCCAGAATTCCGGCGAAATACACTGAAACATTTTTCCCTGCCTGCCAGAATGATTTTTGAATAGGCGAAGATATTAAAAAGAAAAAATTCTTAATATTTTTTGAAAAACCCGTAAAATTTGAGACAATAACAATAATCGCCAGCAGGACTGAAACGGCAATAATTTTTTTTATATTTTGGTATAATTTTATATTCGGGCGCATTCTCATTGGATTAATTTTATCACAAACCGAGCTTCCATCAAGGAAGCGAAGGTAAAGAAGAGGATTTATCCTCTTCGCCTAATTTAAGGACTTGACAAGGTTTTTTGCATAAATATACTAATCTTAGAAATTAAAAACCGAGCCCGCCCAAGGCGGGCGAAGGTAAAGAAGAGGATAAAATCCTCTTCGCCAAGGTCGCCTCGGTATTATAAAAAGTTTAATTATCTTTTAAAATTCCTATGACGAAAGATAAACTTTTTGTCTCCCCGGTTTGTCAAGAAATCGAAGAAAAGCTTTCCGGACTTGAAGATGACTTAGAAGCAGATGAAGATGAAGAAAAAGAGGAAGAGGAAGAGGAAGAGGAAGAGGAGGAGGAGGAAGAAGAGGAAGATTGGGGTAAAGATATTGAATAAATTGTAATCTAAAAAATCACCCGTCGAGCTTCCATTTATGGAAGCGAAGATAAAGAAGAGAGTTTACTCTCTTCGCCAAAAAAGACGGGTGATTTTTTAAATACCCAAGCCCCTCACCATTGGTGAGGGGTAAAGGGTGTGAAAAGAGGGCTCTGCTCTCTTTGACCTCAAAAGGCGCTGAGGTGGCAGCTACCTACTTTCGCCCCGAAGGACTATCATCGGCCTTGACGTATTTCACTTCCGAGTTCGGAATGGGATCGGGTGGGACAACGTCAGTATAGCCGCCACCTCAGCGCCTTTTG
>Ga0315296_10003035_pt1 | contig 14177 bp, 13 predicted proteins | sample YL17G14_18_MG_FD_203921 | JGI IMG/M metagenome (GOLD analysis project Ga0315296, IMG submission 203921) | Sediment microbial communities from Yellowstone Lake, YNP, Wyoming, USA - YL17G14_18 | ecosystem: Environmental > Aquatic > Freshwater > Lake > Sediment | place: USA: Wyoming | collected... | reverse complement strand
CACAGCCGAAGGCGAGGCGTCCGTCGAGGCCATCGTCGACGAGCTGAACCGCCTCGGTCCCGCCCTCGTCCTGGTCACAGGCGACATCGCTCACAACGGGGCACGGCGCGAGTACGACCGGGCGCAGCTCGCTCTCGAGCGGCTCTCCATGCCGTTCGTCTGCATCCCGGGGAACCACGACCGGCGGGGCTGGGGCGCCTACCTGACCAGGTTCGGCTTCCCGTACCGCTCGGTCGCGTTCGGGCGCTGGACGCTTCTCGGACTCGACTGCGGGCATGGCCGGGACGAGTTCACGGAGAGCCAGTTCCGTTTTATCGAGCCTGCGTTGGACGCTGCGGAGCCGGGTCGGGTGATCGTGCTCGCTCACATCCCACTCGCGGGAGCACGATCGGTCAGGGCGCACGCCAGGGCTGTGATGGAGCTGTTTGAGCGGAAGCGGGTCCCGCTGGTCCTCAGCGGGCACTGGCACTACGGGGCGCAGTACGGCACGGGCGGGGCCGCTCCTGGACGGGCCAAGGGCGGTACCCAGTTCGTGGTCACAGTGACGGCCGGCGGTTGGCTGGTCAAGAAACCAAGCGGTCAACCCGATCCGCGAGGCTTCACCGTAATCGCCGTCGAGGATGGACGGATCCTGTCGGTCACGACGCACACCGTCGACAGCGGCGGGGCTCCGAAAAACGGCGCCAGTGTGGACAAGCCATGAGAGCGCGACTTGCAATGCTGCAGTTCCCGCTGCTCTTCTGCTTCGGCGTCCTGGTGGGCCTCTCCGTGTACGGAGCCGACTTCGGATCGGTGAGCGGCTACCTCTACGTGATCCCGCTCCTTCTCGGTCCGGTCCTTCTGCCGCGGCTCCGGCCCGGAGCACTCGAGTGGCTTCGCCGCCACGTGCGCGCGATTGCGGCCGCCGGCGTTGCCCTCGGCGCCGTTGCGTACCGCCCGCTGCATCTCGGATTCTGGGACGGGCAGTCACTCGCGCAATCCGTCGCCGTGAGCGGGCTCGGTCTCGTCTCCGTGGTGGTGGGATGGCTGGCGGTGACGCAGGTGGCGAGCCACCCGGAACGCACTCCGGCGCCGCTGGCGGGGGCGCTCGCGATCGTCGCGGTGTTCTTCTTCCTTTCTCGCTGGTATCCGCTGATTCCCATCCTGGGGGTGGCGCTGTGCCTCGCGCCCGCGGTCACACTCCGGTGGGACGCGGAGGAGGCTGCAGTTGGGCGACGCACAGGCCGAACGCCGTTCCTGAGCGCGCTCGCGTTCTACCTTGCCGCCGAGCTCGGCCAGGTCGTGTGGGACCTGGGCGTCGACTCGTCATGGGGACCGCAGGTCGCGCTGGCCTTCGTGGCGGCGGCGCTCGTCGCCATGGCGTGGTGGCTCGCGGGCGCACGAGTCACGGCCAGGGCCCTCGGACACCCTTGGTTCGTGGCCGGAGCCAGGGTGGCGGCGCTCCTGATCGCCGGCGCCGCAAGCGTGGCCACGGCCTGGCAGCCCAGTTTCGTCCTCCATCCGCTGCGCCAGGTACTGCTCGGGTTCGCCATCGGCGGCCTGATCGTCGCGGTGCTCACCCGGATGCCTGGGTCTGAGGCCGTGACGGGCCAGGGCGTGTGGCTCTGGTTCACCATCGGTCTCGCGGTCTCCAACGTCTACAGCATGCAACTCGAAGCGTTCCCGGCCGGGCGCCTGGCGTTCGCCCTGCCGGCCATCGGCGCGTTCCTTTGGCAGCAAAGCCCGGCTGCGCAACGGCACCGGCGCGAGCTCGCTGACCCGGCATGAGCATCTGGCGCACCCTCCCTCGCCACGCCCGCGTGCTGCTGCCCCTCGCGGCCGCGCACTTCGGCCTCCTCGTCGCGCTGCGCGTCACGTTCTGGCTCGTGTTCCAGGGCATGATGCTGCGGCTACCCCTCCCCGATCTCGTCAAGGCGCTGTACATCGGCGCCAAGTTCGACATGCGGCTCACGCTCCTGACGCTGCTCCCGCTGGCCGTGTTGGGATGGATCGGGCCGCTCTCCGTGGTCGGCGGGCGGTTGGGCCGCTGGCTGTGGAGTTTCTACCTCGGGATTGCAGTGGGTTTGACCATGCTCGTGTACGAAGTGGATTTCGGCCACTTCGCCTACCTCCACACGCGAATCAACGCCCAGGTCCTGGGGCTCCTCGCGGACACAGTGATCTCGCTACGCATGGTGTGGGAGACCTACCCGGTGATCTGGGGGACGCTCGCCCTCGCCGCAGTCGTCGCGGGCTACCTCGCGATCTACCGCTGGCTGGTCCGGCGGGAGCAAGCCAGGAGCGTGACGCCGGTACGACGCTGGCGACGGGCGGCCGTCGTCACCCTCGTGGTCACCGCCTGGATTTTCGGGATCTGGGGGAAGGCGCAGTGGTATCCGCTGCGCTGGAGCGACGCTTTCTTCGCGACCGATCTCTGGTCGCCGGCACTCGGTCTGAACCCCGTGCTGAACCTCACCGACACCATGAAGAACAAGGCGCGCGGGTTCGACGAGGCCGCGACGCGCGAGTACTATGCCGAGGTCGCGGCCTACCTCGGAGTCGAGCGCCCCGATCCTGCCAGGCTCTCGTTCCGGAGGGAGGTTCCGGCACGAGCCGGGGCCCAACGTCGGCCCAACGTGGTCGTGATCTTTCTGGAGGAAGCCGCCCACTACAAGACAGGGATCTTCGGAAACCCGCTCCAGCCCACCCCCAACCTCGACGCCCTCGCCCGCGAGGGGATCCTGTTCCGTCGCTTCTACACCCCAGCCTTTGGCACAGCGCGCTCGGTGTTCGCCTTCGTGACCGGAATCCCGGACGTCGAGACGCACGAGACGGCGACCCGCAACCCGCTGATCGTCGACCAGCGCACGGTGGTCAACGCGCTCGAGAACTACGAGAAGCTCTACTTCCTGGGCGGCAGCCTGAACTGGGGGAACGTCCGTGGCGTGCTCGCCCACAACATCCCGGGTTTGCGCCTGTTCGAGGAGGGCAGCTACAAGGCACCGCGCGTAGACGGGTGGGGAATCTCGGACCTTTCCCTGTTCGAGGAGGCCAACGCAGTCCTGCGCCAGATCAAGGACCGGCCGTTCTTCGCCGTCATTCAGACGTCGGGGCACCATCGCCCATACACCATTCCCACCGACAACCGGGGTTTCGTGCGTGCGAGCGCCCCGCCGGAGCAGGTGAGGGCGGCGGGCTTTGCCGACCTCGACGAGTACAACTCCATGCGCTTCATGGACCACAGCCTGGGGGTGTTCTTCTCGATCGCGCGGCAGGAGGCATACTTCCCCGACACGATCTTCGTGCTCTTCGGCGACCACGGTTCCTTCCGCAGCCTGGCCGAGCTCACGAGCGCCGAAGCCCAATTCGGACTCACCCGTTTCCACGTCCCGGCCGTGATCGTTGGGAGCCCGGTGCCGGGCGCGCCCCGGGCGATCGACGCGCCGGCGAGTGAGGTGGACGTGCTGCCGACCATCGCCGGGCTCGTCGGCGTTCCCTACGTCAACACGACGCTCGGTCGTGATCTCCTCGACCCGCGCTTTGACTCGAGCCGTTTCGCTTTCACGATCGACGAGCACTTCCGTGAGCCGAAGATCGGCCTCGTCACCGGGGACATCTACCTGCAGATCCCGACCGGCGGCGGTCCGACGCGCTGGGCGGACTTGCGCGGAGACGGCGCGACCGAGATCGCGGCCGAAGACCCCGAGCGGGCGCGCACCCTCGAGCGCCTGTGCCGGGGCCTGTACGAGGCGTCGCGCTGGCTGATGTACCACAACGCCCAGCGGAAGACCCCGAGCCCACGCTCGACCACGCCCTGACGCGAGAGCGGCCCGCCCGCCGGCGCGGCCGCCCGTTGCCAGGACCCGCGCCCAGACGAGGATCGGGGCTTGATTCGACCACGCTGACACGAGCAGGTGCGTACCGGGGCCGCCCTGCCTAGCCGGAGAACGCGCCTTCCGGGGGCTCCTCCAGCCACTCCGTGGCGTAGTCCTTCGTGTTCGGGACCACGCAGAGGAACTCCACTTCCTCTGCGGTGCGGTTCTCGTACCAGTGCGCGCAACCTGCCGGCAGGTACATCGCGTCCCCGGCGCGCACCGTCCGCACCTCGTCGCCCATTCCGAGCACCATCTCGCCGCGTACCATCACCTGTTCGTGCTCGATGGTCGGGTGACGGTGGGCCGGGATGCGCGCCCCGGGCGCCAGCAGGAAACGCCGGGTGATGAAGTTGGGCGCCCCCTGCTCGGGCCCGATCAGCACCGCCATTCGTGCACCCCGCGCCTTCCTCACAGGCGCCGCGGGCGCAACCTGCAGCGCAACCACCGCCGGCTTGGTCCGGTTCTCTGCCATGGACACCTCCTCGGCCACCGTCCCTGCTAGACTCCCCGCCGCATGGAGGCACCGATGTCTGAGGATCGTAAGGTACTACACGAGTTCAAGCGCAACGCCGACGACACGTTGCGCATTTCGCTTTCGAACTTCAAGGGCCGCACCTACGTCGACATCCGGCTTTTCTACCAGGACGCCAACGGCGAGCTGGCGCCCACCAAGAAGGGCGTCACGATCACGCCCGAGCTGTGGGACGAGTTTCGCGCCGGCGTCGCCGCCGCGGAGGAAGCCCTCCAGGAGAAGAACCTCTGGCACCCCGCCGGCCAGTCCGCCCCAGAGCAGTAGGTTGCTCCGGGCACGCCGGCCGGTTGCCTCCCCTCACAAAGCGTGCCCCCGGCCCCCGCGCTCGCGGTGAGGTAAGCTTCGGGCTTCTCGCGCCGCCATCACCGGGCAGCGGCGCTCAGGAGCAAGGAATGCACCCAGCCGTTCCGCCATCCTGTTCGGCCCCGAGCGTTCGCCTCGCGGCCGCGCTGCTCATCGCGGTCGCCACGCCGCTCGCCGGCCAGGCTACTGCACCGACACAGCCGCCGACCCAGGAGGCGCTCGTCGCGCGCCTTCGGGAGGAAGCCCGTACCGACACCCGCGTCTACGAGCGTTTGCAGTTCCTGTGCGACCGGATCGGGCCGCGGATCGCGGGCTCGCTCCCCTTCCAGCAGGCGGTGCGCTGGGCCGAGGCGACCTTCCGTGAGGACAACCACGAGGCCGTACGGAGCGAGCCGGTGAAGGTGCGCCTGTGGGTTCGGGGGCGCGAGCGTGCCGTCATGACCGCCCCGGTCGAGCACGACCTGCCGATGCTTGGCCTCGGCGAGTCGGTGGGCACGACGGGGATCGAGGCCCCGGTCGTCGTGGTGCGAACGCTCGAGGAGCTGGGGCCGCAGGTCAAGGGCAAGATCGTGCTCTTCGAGCCGGACCTCCCTGCGAGCGCGACGGCAGGCGCCCTCTACGGCATCTTCGCGCACTTTCGAACTTCCGGCCCCTCACAGGCTGCGGCGGCCGGTGCGGTCGCCGTGGTGGTGCGCTCGGTCCCTCCGATCTCGCTGGCCACGCCGCACACCGGCACCCTGGCGTACGACGCCGACAAACCCAAGATCCCCGCGGCGGCGCTCGACGCCGAGCACGCCGACTGGATCGCCAGGCTCGCGCGAGCGGGGGTCGAGGTCCGGGTGCGCCTCGAGATGGAGGCCCACGACGCCGGACTCGTGGACACCGCCAACGTGGTGGCCGAGATCAGAGGCGCCGAGAGGCCGCAGGAGATCGTGGTGATAGGCGCTCACCTCGACTCCTGGGACGTCGGCCAGGGCGCCCAGGACGACGGGGTCGGCGTTGTCCACGTCATCGAGGCGATGCGCCTGATTCGCTCGCTGGGGGTGCGACCTGCCCGGACCATCCGTGCGGTGCTGTTCGCCAACGAGGAGCACGGCCTCGAGGGCGGCAAGGCGTACGCCGCGGCCCACGCGGGGGAGCGGCACGTGGCCGCGGTCGAAACGGACCTGGGCAGCGGCAGGCCCCTGAAGTGGAGCGCCTCCGGGACCCTGCAGCAGTTGGGCTGGTTCGTCACCGCGGCGCAACCGGTCGGTCTGCCCGTGGAGGCGGGCGGGGGTGGTGCCGATATTTCCCCTCTCAAGGACCAGGGGGTGCTGGTCGCCACGCTCCACGGCGACCTCGAGCGCTACTTCGACGTCCACCACACCGAGGCCGATACCCTGGACAAGGTGGACCCTGTCTTGCTGCGGGAGGGGTTGGGCGTGGTTGCTGCCCTGGCCTGGCAGCTCGCCAACGCGCCGCTGCCCTAGTTATGGGGGCCCCACCGCTTGAAGAATTCAGTACAATACCGCGCGACTGCGAAGCAGCTTCGGTCGGGCTGCCGCGGGAGGTGGCGGATGAGACGGTTTTCCATTGGGTTGCTGGCGGTGGCTGCGCTGCTCACGGTGGCGTGTGGCGGCGACAAACTGATAGTTGGCGTCGTGCTCCCCGAGACGGGGCCGAACAACAAGTACGGGGCCTCGTTGAAGGCCGGCATCAAGCTGGCGCTCGACGACGCGGTGGCGAGGCAGTCCCCGAAGGGTATCCAGGCCAGGTACCGGGACTCCTTTTCGAACCCCGAGTACGCCAAGAAAGAAACCGACGACTTGTTCAAGTTGGGGGCGCTGATCGTCATCGGCGGGGCGACCTCGGCGGAGGCGAAGTGGATGATCCCGGAAGCCGAGAAGGCAAAGGCCGTGATCATCTCGCCCTCCGCCAGCGAGCCCGGCCTCGCGGCTTCGAGCAACCTGTTCTTTCGCGTGTACCCCGCCGACGACATCGAAGGCGTGGAGGCCGCCGGTTTCCTGGTGACCCAGCGCAAGGCCCGTACGATTCTCGTCCTCTACCAGGAGGGCATGTTCGCCGAGGGGATGCTGCCGATCTTAACAACGGAGGTCACGAAGCTCGGTGCGAAGATCACGGATAGGCTCCGGATCGGCCCGACCGACTGGGACAAGCCGATCGGCGAAGCACTCACGGCCCAGAAGCCTGATGCCGTCTTCGTTTGCGCGTACGCCGAGGAGACCCTTGCGGCCCTCGAAGTGATCCGTAATGCGAAGTTCCAGGGGACCGTGTGCGTGACATCGGCGTTCGCCATTGGCGATGTCGTCAGACGGGCCGGCGCGCTCGCGGACGGAGTTTTCGTCCCCCTAGTGGGGGTCGATCTGGAGTCGCAGAAGGAGCCAATCAAGTCCTTCGTACAGCGCTTCAAGGCCGCCAACAAGGGGGCTGCCCCGGACTTGTTCGCGGCGTGCGGGTACGATGCCGCCTTGACGGCTCTGTACGCGCTGGAGGGCGAGCCGCCAAAGGACACCACCGAGCTTCTGCAGCATCTTATGAGCCTGGGCACAAAGCAGGGGGTCACCGGCACGCTGAGCTTCGACGAGGTGGGCAACTCGACGCACCGGCCTCGCATGCACGTCTTCAAGGGCGGTCGGTTCGAGGATTTGGGCACCTCGCCCCGATCGTGAGCGAAGGTTCTCCCGCGGCTCACCCGGCCCGTCCGGCCGCGGGTTCGATCGTCATGCCGAAGCCGCCTTCGAGCAGGGTCCGCCGGTCCTTGGCCGAAGCCGAGGGTCGCGCCCTGGTGGGTGACCTCAGCCGACTCAAGGGTCAGTTCGACCGGGCCGGAGACGCCGCTCGCAAGAAGCTGGCACTGCTCTCCCGCCTGCGGGACGTGCGGATGACCAGGGCCGACTCGCTGTCCTCGTACCACGACCTGCTGCTGTTTCTGCGCGCCTACCCGGACAACGCGAAGGTTCTCGCGCAGGCGGAGCGTGAGCTTGCGGCGTTCGGTGCGCGTATCCAGAGGTACAAGGCGGCCACGCGCGACGTCAGTGCGGCCAAGTTCATGGACAGCGGGGTCGTCGGCACACAAGTCAGCAACGTCTTCACTCACCGTTTCGTCTCCACGATCGCCCGCCTCCACCCTAGCCGCATCGAGATCGACTGGGACGCCTATGACGAGAGCGAGACCGCGGACCTGCTGGCGGCGATCTCACTCGCGGTCTCGTGGCACGAGAGCGATGCGATCGACAACGACGACGACTTCGACCCCAGGGCCTGGCTGCGGCTCAGCAGGGGCCCCGGGGACGCCAGCTCGCTCGATGCGCTGCTCCGGCTCCTCTCGACGTCCGGCCTCTCGCAGGAGCTGCAACGCACCCTGTACGCGAGCGCCGAGATCCCGGTTTGCTGGACGCTGGCGGACTTCGAGGCGTCGCGCACCGGCCGCCGCGTCCCGTTCGACCGGGCCTTCTTCCAGGACGCTGCGATGGTCGGCCGCACCTCCGACCTGCGCGCCGATCTCGCGCGCCCGGCCGTTCCGCTCAAGGCACTCTCACGGGCTCGCCGGCGCGAGTACGTCCGTGCGATCACCGAGGTCTTGGGGGCGCGCTGCCGCGAGCTGTACCCGTTGATCGGCTCGAACCCCGAGGAGGTCTACCTCTACGAGCCGGGCCGCGGCTTCCAGGTCGTCGTGTTTGGCAGCCTCCCCGAGATACGCCTGCCTCTCGAGGCCAACAACGGCCTCATGCTGGTCAGGAACGGCATCCCGATCGGCTACGGCGTGGCGGCGATGCTGTTCGACCGCGTGGAAATCGCGATCAACGTCTTCCCCGAGTACCGCTCGGGCGAGTCGTCGTTCATCTTCGAGCGGGTGGTCCACCTTTTCGTTGCGCACTTCGGCGCGCGGATCCTGGTGATCAGGCCGTACCAGATCGGCGACGACAACGAGGAAGCTCTTCAGTCCGGGTCGTTCTGGTTCTACTACAAGCTCGGCTTGCGGCCGGTGCGGCCGCGGGTCCGCGCTCTCGCCGAGGAGGAGCAGGCTCGGATCGCCGCGGACCGCTCCTACCGGTCACCGATGAAGACGCTGAAGAGGCTCGCCAAGAGCGACATATTCTTCCACCTCGACGCGGACAAGATGGACGGCTACCGCGAGCCGTCGGTCGCGAGGGTCGGCTACGCCGTCACGGCGTTCATTGCGCGGGAGTTCGCCGGCGACCGGAGAATGGCCGAGCGCGCGTCGGTGCGCCGCGTTGCCCGGTTGCTCGGCATCTCGGACTGGAGGCGCTGGTCCGCCGACGAGATCACCGGATTCCTCCGCATGGCTCCCCTGCTCGCCTGCCTGCCGGATATCGAACGCTGGGGGGCGCGCGACAGGAGGTTGCTCGCTCGGATCGTCCGGGCGAAGGGCTCGCGCCGCGAGCGTGACTACGCGCTCCTGGCCTCGCGTCACCAGCGCTTCCGCGCCGCGGTCGAGCAGCTGGCCAACCAGACCGGGCCGCCCGCACGCGCATAGCCGAAGGCACGGCCGGAACGGGTAACGGCGCTCTACCATGTGTGCGCCCGACGCCTACTTGGCCGCCCAACTTGAGCCCAGAATGGTGACTTGGTGATACGAGGCAGCCATTCGAATGCGCAGGGACGGCGATGCTGGGATACTGACGTAGCCGGTGGCCGAAGGCCATCTTCGGGACCCGAAGGAGAGGGGGTTAGGACTGTGCCCAAGAGCGAAGAGGAGACGACGGCTATCCTTTTGGCCAAGAAGAACTGGGAAATCTATGCGGGGTGCAAATGCACGCCGAGGGACATTGCCGAAGGGAAGGGCTACGACCTCGAATGCCAGCATAGACACGTGGAGGTGAAGGGGACTGGTAACCAGCGTCCTGGATTCCGTTTCCTCACCGAGGGCGAGTTCGACGCTGCCAGAAGCGACCCCCTCTTTGAATTGTGGCTCATAACAGGAATCGCCGAGGGTGCCGGGGTCTTTCACATTGTAAAGCGAGAAAGCCTTCTCGCTTCGGCGAAGCTGACGATCCAGTGGCAAATGCCCCTCGGGAAGGAGCGGCTGAGAGTCTTTCGGCAGGCGGCCGAGGATCGGGAGGCCAAGAAAGGGTCATAGACGGATGCACCGGGCCACAACGTTTCAGATTCCCGAGTGGTGAGGCGCAGGCGGCAAGGTTAGGTGTTTTCCGCCCGCGCAAGTGTGGCCGAGGCTCTGCGCGCGGGTTCCGCCGCATGGCTCCCCTGCTTGCCTGCCTCCCCGATCTCGGGCAATGGAGCGCGCGCGACAAGTTCCTCCTCGCGCGGATCGTCCGCGCGAAGGGCTCGCGCCGCGAGCGCAATTACGCGCTCCTGGCCTCCCGCCACCACCGCTTCCGCTTCGCCGTCGAGCACCTCGCCACCCAGACCCCACACCACGCTGTGTAGCCAGGCGAGGTAGACCTACTGCGCACTTGTCACGTCTGCCAGACTTGGTACCTATCCGCTGGTTGCGCGGCCAGCCACAGACCTACGCTCAACTTGTCTTCGGAGGGAGGTTCAGTTTGTTCCGTAGCGAGTTCTCAAAGTCGCGTTCAAGAACGCCCTTTGAAGTAATGTGGCTCGTCTCATTCCGATTTGAAGCGACCCACGTGCTGTGGAGCTTCGCGTGCGTTCCTGTGCCGCTCTCGCTCAGGAGCACATTAAGTGCAACGTTTCCGCTAACGGAGCCACCACCCTGCTTTAGAGACCGCTGATTCCAGCCCTGGAATGTATCCCAAGGAACCGTCGTACCGGGCTTCACGACGGGATACTTGCAAAACTGATCAAGCTGCGACGGTGCCAAGGCCGAGTTCCTAAATTGAATGAACCCGCTCTCTTTCTCAAGCACATCGACGCTCAGATTTAGGCTTTGCGCAACGCTTAGAAGGGCCTCAAAAACGTGGGCGCGAGGGCTCTCAATATCGAACTCATAGTCTGTTGGTGCCGCAGGAATGGCTTGGCCCTGCGGCATCGTTGCGACGCATCCACCGAGGAGAACTGCGAGAGCTACTGCCAGAAGCAAGCGAAGTCTCACCGAACTCCTCCTTCGTGTTTCATCGTTTAAATATAGATGACGCGCCCCCTGTCGTCTAACACCGCACTTCAGCGGCACGCCGGATGGCATCCGCGACCCTCGCACAGTTCCAGGCTGACGGAGGCCCCGCTCTCTTGGCATGCGAACCCGCAGGTGGGACCGCTGCAAGCGCTGTGTGACTGGCAACGGAGACCCCCCTCACTGCACCGAGCGCAGCCACATTTCGAGGATGTGCCACGCAAGGTACAGAATCGCGCCCCAGACCAGAAAGTGGAACTGCATTCTCGCGTATAGGCTCGCACGCTTCGAACTCCGGGCGAGCGCCTTGCGAATTCCCTGGGTCGCGGCGGCCACTAGCTCTGGGTGCGGGCCAACCTCGGGGTGTTCGCCGCGCTCCACTGTGAGAAGTTCAAAGTTGGAGTAGACCGACGAGGTGAGGTAGGCGAGGTGACGACAGCCCGAGAAGAAGCTGGCGGCCCACCTGAGGACAGCACCACCGAGAGGAGCCTGGGACCAAGCGAGGACCGCACCTTTCGTTTGGTTCACCGCGAGGGCGATGCCAGCGCCTGCCGCCGCAAGGAGGAAATAGGCGCACTTGTCCTGTGCGGTGCGGAACTGCCTGTAAATCTCGTGCATCGTGTCACTGCTCATGGAACCCACCTCACTTGCTCTCATGGCCAAAACGCCATGTGCCGCCGCGCTTTCTTAGTGCACATTGGGCGAACGCGAGGTGGCGCCCGCTGCAAGCGCTTGTTAGCTGCTAGTAGACGATTCACCGCCAAGCCCCTAGTAGCAGGACGGCCACCAGCACTGCCTCAACGAGAAGAAGGCAAAGCGCCCACTGCTGCCGGCCTCTGACGGTCGCGAACTCCTTACCTGCTGCGTTGACCTCGGCGTTGCGCTGCGCCTCGTCAGGAAGGACACCCCTCGTGTACTGCTGTCCGGACGACGTGTAGTGTCCCTGAACCGCGAGGTAGTTGAGGACGAGCAGCAGCCCGGAGACCACGCAGCACACCGCCAAAAGCAAGGTAATTGGTTTGCTTGCTGTCGGCACAGCCACCGCGAAGATAGAAGACGCAGTCAGCATGATTGCGTTGACGGTCAAAAGCGCACCCCAGAGTTTGTAGTTGGCCTCCAGCGCCTTGTCCATGAGACGAATTTCGAGGGGATCCACGTTGGACATCCTCAGCTCCTCCGTTGCCAGCTCGCGCCGCGATTCACCAGCACGCCGGATGCTTTGCCGATCCGAGTCCGGCAACATCCTGAACGAAGTCACGGCCTGCATGCAAGCGCGCCCGCCAGCGCGGCCCTAGCGAGAGTTTGAACCGAGGGTGAAAGACGAGCGCGAGAACCGACCCCCCTGGGGCAGACGGCTCCGAGCGGTCACGCTCCGGCAGCGCGCACGAAACCGCGCTGGAACCACTGCACAAGCGTAAGCGCTGCATGCAGGGCCGCTTCGGCTTGCTCCGGCGAGACGTGAAGCGGCACGCTTTCATCATCCGTGCCGTGACGATCACGCTGGTACTTCCACACGAGACTCATCAAGTCACGGACGGCGTCGAGTGGTTTGAAGTCTTCCAGATCGCTCCCGAACACGGTCGCGAACTTCTCGGCCTCGCTGCGCAGCGTCCCGATGATTTTGCCCAGGGTGGCCGTTGCGTCGTTGGGGACGACAATCGGACGCGCCGCAGCCTCGACGGCCCGCACCGCCTCGTGGTATCCGCCGCTCGGATCCCTGTCCCTACCATAGATGCGCCGCCACGCCTGCGCTATGAGTTCTCCGGCGCGCGACCCACTCTGGATGACCTGGCGCGCTGACTCCGCCAGTTCGGGCAGAACCCGTTCAGCCAGGCCACGCCGGTCCGGCGCCACCATCCACGCAGACGCGCCATCCCTGAGCATTTCGTCGAGACGGTCAATGGCATCGCTCACCGCCCCGTTGTCGCCGAGATCCCTCAGCGCCAAGTCAACGACATCCAGAAAGAACTGTGGATCTCTCTTGAGCACAACCAGCAACGAGAAATAGGCCCCCGGAGCGTCCATTTCCCAGTTGAGGCCGAGGCGGAGAACGACCTCAACGCGGTGGAGCACACGGGGACTGGGAAGGCTTCCGAAAGCCGGGTCTCCGCAGAGATAGTTTCGCGTCAGCCAGTCGATGAGCGGCTGCCTGAGGTAGGACGGGATACCGTGAACCGGCGCGTCGTACTCCGCCTGCTTCCCGGCTGTCCTTACGTGCAGGGGACGCCAGCGCTCATCGCTCATCTCTTGCCTCCGTCATCCGCTCCCTTTGCAGGGTGGAACCGCGGTGGAACCGGCCTTTCGGCCAAAGTCCCCCGGGTCGCGTAAGTCGTGGTGCCGGAGGAGGGAGTCGAACCCTCATGCCCTTGCGGACACGGGATTTTGAGTCCCGCGCGTCTGCCATTCCGCCACTCCGGCATCTCGGAACGTCAACAGCCAGGCCGCGCGCGGAGTGTAGCAAAAGGCGAAGAGGTGGCCTCAACGCAGCCGCGGGCGGGGGCAAGCCCCGTTTCAACTACGTCACGGGGCAGGCCCCGGCCCTACGACCAAGGTCGAAGGACGGAGGGTCGCGGCGAGACGCCGCTCCCACGGAGGGGCGGGACCGAGGCGTGCTGGATCCCCGCTTTCGCGGGGATGACATCAAGACAGGCATGTGACGGACTGGCACAGGCGGGGGCAAGCCCCGTTTCAACTACGTCACGGGGCAGGCCCTGCCCCTACGACAACGGTCGAAGGACGTAGCGGTCGCGGCGCAAACAGGGTGGCCGGCTGTCGTCGTGAACGCGCGGGTTAGCTGGATCCCCGCTTTCGCGGGGATGACATCGCGTTCGCGGGGATGACATCAAGACAGGCATGCGACTGACTGCCACAGGCGGGGGCAAGCCCCGTTTCAACTACGTCACGGGGCAGGCCCAGCCCCTACACCAACGTTGCTAACGAAGAGTGGGAAAAGATGCGTATCACAGGCGCCCTCGTGGACTGGGGACGTCGGTACCGTCACCCGGTCGGTCAAGTACAATCAATATATGGCCACGACCGTTGAGCAAGTCGCGACAGCGCTAGCGAGCGCGTACCCGTTGATCGTGGTCCTCTCCCCCGAGGAGGACAGGATCGAGACGCTGCTGCAACGGTTTGCCGGCGGGGCCAAGCCGCAGCCGCTCCCGGTCTCGGTGTGGAACTGCCTGGACGGGTTTCCCGGCCGGGCCGACAGCCGTGACCCTGTCGCGGCCCTGGCCTGGCTGGCCGCCGAGGGGCCACAGGGCTTCTACATCTTCAAGGACATCCACGCGCTGCTGCCCGGCAACCGCGGCCTCCTGCGTCGCCTGCGCGACACCGCCGCCACGATCCGCAACACCGGCCGCTTCATCTTCCTGCTGAGCCCCTCGCTGGAGGTCCCGGGCGAGCTCAAGCCCATGACCTACGTGGTGACCTC
>Ga0315296_10003033_pt1 | contig 14181 bp, 11 predicted proteins | sample YL17G14_18_MG_FD_203921 | JGI IMG/M metagenome (GOLD analysis project Ga0315296, IMG submission 203921) | Sediment microbial communities from Yellowstone Lake, YNP, Wyoming, USA - YL17G14_18 | ecosystem: Environmental > Aquatic > Freshwater > Lake > Sediment | place: USA: Wyoming | collected... | reverse complement strand
GATGTGGTAGAGACCAAAATAGAAACGTCCGCCGCCCTGGCCAAAACCGCGGCCGTAATCCAACCGAAGTGGTCCAATTGCCGTACCCAACCTCAGACCAACCCCGACTGCTTTGGCCAGTTCCGACCAGTCAAAACTCTCCATGTCGTTGCGCACATCGCCGACATCAATGAAGACTAACCCGCCCAGGCTCTTGTAGAGGTCGAATCGATATTCGAAGTTGGCGTTGGCCATGATGTTGCCATAATGCTCCTTGAGCGAATAATCCGGCCCGATCGACTTATCGTCGAAACCCCGAATGCTCAACTGCCCGCCCAACGAAAACTTCTCGTGCAACGACAGCGGTTCTCTTCTCGGGTAGATACGCCCGGCTCGAATCCGGACGGCGCCAATCCCATGGACCAGAGGTTGAAACAGACGTACTTCGGCCGACAGCCGATAGAAATGGTTATCACCACCCAGCACGCCGCCGGCGTCTTCGACCAGGGGCAGGAAGTAGAAGCCCCGGCGCGGCGCAAAGAAATCATCCCGCAGGTCGACAATCACATTTCCGATGACGCTGTTGGTCAGCGCGGAAACCGGGATCAGCGAATCTGGATTTTTCTCTTTGATGGCGACATACTTGTAGCGGTTCGTCAGGTTGAACTGCAGATTGTCGCCCAGAAACTGAATCGCTTTACCTTCAACGCCGCGGGTTATCCGCGCGAACTCCTTCCAATCTTCGTACTGGATAAACGGGGAGATCAGTAAATAGACGCTGCTGCCGAAAATATGGGGAATGGTGTAGCGCGGTTCAAATTTGACGTCATACTCTTTCTCCAGATTGACGGCAAAGGACACGTCGCTTGAAAACACCTGGCCCTCGTTAAACATGTTAAGGTGCAGGTAGCCGACCGAGACTAAGAACCGGATCGGTGATTGGACACCGATGCCGAAGTTCAGCATGCGCGGTGATGTCTCGGTAACGATGAAATTGATATCGACACTGTCCACCCCGGCCAGTTCCGTCGCCACGTCAACATAGCCGAATATGCCAAGTCGGTAGATGCCGCGCTGACTCTGCACCACCTTCGATTGGCGGTACAAAGCCCCCCTTCGCACTTTGATCTCGCGCTTAACCGTCCTGGACCGGAAGCGCTTAAGTCCGGTTATCCTGGTCTCGCGGAAGTAGGCCCGGGGCCCGCGCTCCACGGCGTAGACCAAGTACCTGGTTTCCGAAGCGAAACTCGTCGTAACCTTGGCGACTGGATAGCCCTTTTCTTTGATCTCGTTGACCACGGCAAGACGCGACCAGTTCAACTTGTCGTCGATCAGGTATGCCCCTTCCATTGCCTTCACTTTCCCCATCAAGGCCGTTTCCTCTTTCTCCTCAATGCCGGTAAGAATCACTTTCTCCACTCGCGGCCGTTCACCTTCATCAATCGCTATGTTGATTCTCATTCTCTGCCGCACCGTGTCTCTTTCCAGCCGATGGTCGATCTTGGTCCCGAAAAAGCCCTGGACCGAGTAGAAGGTGGCGAGGATATCGAGGTCGTACTTGAGAACCGCCTCGCTGAAAGGATCGCCCTTTTTTGAGACCAGAACCCCAGCCAGGCGGCGGTCACGAAAGGACTTGTTGCCGTCGAATCTTAGCGCATCTATCTTGTATTCTTTTGACGCTTGGATCGCGAACAGCAGGCTAAATAGTAAGGCGCCCATCTTTCATGACGCGCTGGCCGTCCAAGTAAAGGGTGGGTTCCTTGATAATGCCGTCGAGATGAACCGGGACTCGAACCTTGCCGCCAAATGCAAAGTTGTTGCCAAATGCAACATGGACTGTGCCCAGCACCTTCTCATCTTCCAGCACTTCGCCCGTAATCCGGGCGAAGTTGTTGGTCCCGATGCCCAGTTCAGCAACGTTGCGCGCCTTCGAGCCGTACTCCTTGAAGATTTCGGCAAAGAGACCGCAGTCGTTGGCCACCGCGGTAATCTTGCCCGCTTCGACAATAAAAATGAGGTCTTTTTCGAGGGCGCCGATCGGAGCCATCGAGCCGTCGATCACCACTTGTCCCCGGGCCGTGCCTTCAACCGGCGCGATATAAGCTTCCCCCGCCGGCAGGTTGGAAAAATCACCCGGCTCGTGAACAATCCCGGTGTCCGGGTGGCCCGGCCGCCCGGCCAGGTCGAGGCAAAGGTTGGTGCCCTTCTTGGTCGTGATGCACGCCGTCTTTGCCTGGGTCAGACGCCGGGCTAATCGTTTCGTCAGTTTCTCGATCTTGTGATAGTCGGCGTTCAAGGTGCGTGCCATTGTGTCTTTTGTAATACCCGGCAGCGTCGCGCCCCGCTTCCCAAGCCGGCTCGCTTCCTTGCGCGCCTGAGTGTGCGTCAGGGACATGCTGCACGGCATGATGAAAACGTCGCAATCTCGCAGCATGCGGGCAACCGCCGGCGGCGGTTCCTCGCCGTGCATTTTGCGGGAGACAATTTCGACCAGCACTGGATCGCCCACCCGGCCGGCGGCCTCCCAGAGAAGCCGGCCGATGTCAAGGCAGGGGGGGTCGGTAACGACCAGAACCCGTTCTTTTGGCTTAACTTTCAGACAGTTGTTGATAACGTTTTCAGCGGCGGTAACAAGCTTGTTTTTCATGAAGGTATTATAGTGAGAAAACCCTGGCTGTCAACTGAACCATTACTTTGCCGTGGTCCGGCCGGGTCAGGTCAGCCTGCGGGCGATCACGCATCCTTCGGGGTCAGGTAGGGGCGGTTTCCCTTGGGCCGGGATTTTCAACACATACCGCACCGACAAAGGGCAATTCATGAATTGCCCCTACATGTACATTTAAGCCCTTTGTAGTCGCAGGCTTTAGTCCCTACATCGGGACTTCAGGAACTTCAGCCTGCGTGATGGTTGGCTTGCGCACCCTAAAGGGTGCGACTACATTAAATATAGGACGCGGTCATCCTGAGTCCAGTAGGGAGAAGAATCTCGATTTTAGTGAACAAGTTCTCATTTCCCCCTCGGGGCCACTTGGCAAATGTCAGGATCTGTTGGGGACACCACACTAGTTGGGTTTAGACCCCGGCTTGCCGTCCCAGATGACGATCCGGCCGCAGTAATCGCAGAACATTATCTTGTCCCCCTTTTTCAGTTCATTGATGATCTGGTGCGAAAGACTCGCATTGCAGCCCTCGCAGGTATTCCCGGTCACCCGCGACACCCCGGTCTTCCTTGCCTTTTTGATGCGTTCGTAGTCCTTGAGACTCGCTCTCGGCAGGGTGTCTTTTAACCGAACCTGCTCTTCGCACTGGGCACTCAACCTGAGTTGCAGTTCAGCCAGCCTGGCCTCAAGTGCTGTTATCTCGTCCTGGTGTTGACCCATAGCCGATAGGGTTTCTTTTTCCACCTGCTTGATCTTTCCCCTGACTTCCTCTTCCTCCTCCATGATCGTTATCATTTCATCTTCAATCGTCTTCTTCTTTTGCTTCAGGCCTTCGATCTCTTTCAGCATTGCCCGGTATTCATCATTGGTCTTCACCGAGAATAGCTGGCCATTAAGCTTGCCCAGATGCTCCTCAATCGTCTTGATGTCAATTTCCTTCAATTTGTAGTCCTTCTTGAGACTGATTTCGCGTTGTTTCAGTTTTTCAAAGTCCGCCTTGACCCGGTCGATTGTAGATCTCAGCGCGTCAATCTTGGAGGGAGTCTCTTTGATCTCGTCATTTGAGGACCCGATCTCCTCTTCCAAGTCCTTGAGTTGCAGAAGCTGTTTCAATTGATCAATCATACGAGGGCAAAATAAAAAGGTGTGTCTCAGAAGACACACCTCTAATGGGCGGTACCCGACTTGAACGGGTGACCTTTTGCATGTCAAGCAAACGCTCTAACCAAAGCTGAGCTAACCGCCCGTGTTCTACCACGGCTCATTATATCGGATTTAGGCCCAATGTCAATACTAAGAACAAAACCCGGTCCGCCCTCCGCTTGACTTTCCAAGGGTTCGCTATATAATCTCAGTCTATGCCCGCGGCAATCGAAATTAACAGTGTGCGCAAGACGTTCAAGAAGCGCCGGGGCAAGACGACGAAGGCCCTTGACGGCGTGTCGCTGGTCATTGAAGAGGGCGAGCTGTTTGGACTGCTCGGTCCTAACGGTGCCGGCAAGACGACCCTGGTGCGTTGCATCGCGACCCTCCTCATCCCGGACCAAGGCAAGATAAGGCTTTTGGGCCGGGATGTCTTCCGCCATCAGCTTCTCGTCCGAAGAGACATCGGTCTGGTGACGAGCGGAGAGCGCACGCTCTACTGGAAGCTCTCCGGTTGGGACAATCTCAAGTTCTTTTCCGCCCTCTACGGTATGGACCCGCGCCAGGCCGAGAAACGCATCGACTTTCTCATCGATTTGTTGGGTCTTAACGAGTTCAGCCGGGACCGCGTTGAGCGGTACTCGTCGGGAATGCGTCAGAAGCTGTCCTTGGCCCGCGCCCTGCTTCACGACCCCAAGATTCTGCTGCTTGATGAACCGACTCTGGGCCTGGATCCGCAGTTCTCAAGATTCATCCGGAACTTCATCAGGCAAGACCTGAATCAGAAAGATAAGAAGACCATCCTCATGACCACTCACTATATGGATGAAGCCGACGAATTGTGTGACCGCATCGCCTTTATCGACCGGGGCGTCATCGTTGGTCTCGATACGCCATCGGGTTTCAAACGGGCGATCCCCCACGAAGAAATACTCGAGTTGAAATGCCAGGGTCTTTTCGACGCGACCTCGATTGAGAAAATGAGCCGGGTGGAAAAGGTTTCCCTTGTTCATGAAAACGGCATCGTGATTCTGAAGGTAATGGCCCAGCGTTCTGAGGATGTTCTATCCGATGTCATCAGAGACTTAAGTGCCAAGACGAAGATTCTCAGTATCAACGTGAAAGAACCGACGCTCGAGGATGTTTTCATCTATTACACCGGCCGGTCCCTCAAAGACGAACCCGGCTCTCATCATGAGTAGCACGCCGCTTGCCAACAATCTGCGGGTTATTATCGCTGAGGCCGTCAAGATGTGGCGGGTCTGGCGGACTTACAAGATTCTTATTGTGTTTTGGGGAATATTTCCGCTCCTCTGGGTATTGCCCTTCGTGTTTCAAGGTCGGGCATTGGTCGGCGGTCTGGCCAGTGCTAATTTCAAGAACCTGACCGGGACTGAGTACTACCTGCCTTACATTCTGATCGGCGCGATGGTCTCGACCTACGTCTTCTCCGGGCTCTGGGGCATCGGCAACTCGCTGCGCGAGGAGACCTATTGGGGCACTCTGGAATATATCATTATCTCACCGACCAACCCGATTGTCGTCTTGCTCGGCAAGGTGCTTTCCGAGTTCGTGTATGCCACGGCCACCGTTATATTCCAAGGCCTCGTCTGTGTTCTTTTTTTCGGTGTACCAATCACCCTCGCCAAAATCCTGCCTATTATGCTCATCATCGCCCTTCTCCTTATCGGTTTCTACAGTCTGGCCATTGGGTTTGCCGGGCTGACCCTGCTGATCAAAGAGACCCACGGCCTGGTCCGGACCATGGAGTGGTTCTTCTTTCTCTTTTCGCCGATTCGCTATCCCGTGGAAATCAATCCGATCACGAAGTTTGTCAGCATGTTTATTCCTCTAACCTATGCCCTGGTTGCCATCCGCATGATTGTTCTGTTCCGCCAGCCGGGCGTCTCCCTCTGGAATGTTATTCTAATCCTGTTGCTCATGGACGTAGCCTCCATGCTGGTTGGCTACATCACTTTCACCCAGCTTGAACTCAGGACCCGCCGGGCCGGGACCATAAGCATGCACTGATCATGGCAAACACGAAATACGAAGCACGAAGCACTAAACAATGTCCCAACATTCAAATTCGAAACTAGGATACAGTATCACCTTGAATTGGAATTTGAGAATTGTGATTTGTTTAGTGTTTAGATATTCGGATTTAGGATTTGTAAGGTCTTATGTTTAGACAAGCCCGGATCTATCTCATCACCATGTGGGCTGAGTGCATCAAAGAATGGAAGATTGAGCTCACCTACAAAGTCGATTTCATCCGCACGCTTATCGACCCCTTTGTTTATGTCCTGCCCTATCTGCTGTTCGGCATCGCCTTGGTCGGTGGACGGCAGTCAAGTTCCCTGTTCAAGCTGGCCGGGACCTACGATGTAGTCACGTTTGTCGTCCTGGGCTACATCTTCATGGGGTTCTTGAACACGGCGCTCTGGGCCATGGGTTTTGCTCTGCGCAAGGAGCAGTTCTATGGGACGTTGGAGGCCGTCTTTGTTTCGCCCATGCCGCGTTGGGTGATTGTCGGCGGCATGGCAATGCATTCGACGATGCATCAGGGCCTGATCATTGCCATCCAGCTCGTTCTGCTCAACTTCATCTTTCGCCTGGTCCTGAACATCAGCGGCACCATTCCCGGCACCCTGGTCATCGGCTTGATGCTGCTCGCCCTTTATGGAATGGGCACAATGATGGCCGCCCTGGCCCTTATTTTCAAGGAAGGATGGATCGTCTCGGAAATCTTGAGCAGCATCATCAATGTCATTACCCCGGTGGCTTACCCCCTGGCCATTCTGCCCGCTCTTCTTCAGAAGGCTTCGCTCCTCTTCCCCACTACGTACGGTATCATCACAATCCGCCATCTGCTCATCGGCGAGAAACTGCCCTTCTCGCTGACCACGGCCATAGTCAGGCTGGCCCTACTTACTGTCTTCTGGATCACCTTCGGTCTTGTCATTTTCGCAATCATCGACCGCAAGACTCGGCGCGAAGGCACGCTGGGGCACTACTAAAGTATATCAAAAATCAAATAGCAAAGATCAAACGGTAAATATCACTGTAATCTGATTCGTTCATCGCAGTAATCGAGCGCGCTGGAAGCGCGCATCAAGTATCAAACACCGAAAACTAAAAAGAAGCGATAGCTTTGTCTGAAGGAAACATACTAGCGGGCAGCCTTGAACTTCTTGAGCTGCTTCTTGAAAAAAGCGTTGTTCGGATCAATTCTTAATGCTTCCTGTTCCCAACGGACGGCGCGTCGGTACTTGCCCGCGGCATAATAGGCCTCAGCCACTGTATCCATGATATTGGGATCTTCGGGATCAAGTTCGTGAGCTTTCTCGGCGGCTTCGATCGTCTCATCTGGGTAGGCCTTGCGCAGCGCGAATTCCCAGGCCAGAGAATTGTAGACCTCGGCGGCGGTGATGTTCGAGCTCAATGCGCTCACGAGCAGTTCGTGCGCACGCGCCATGAAGAGATCGGCGCTACTTTTTTCCTCATCGGCCAGTCGGATGTAGACCGGCGCCAGGAAAGCGTACTTGCTCAATTCATACTGTCGGCGCAGTTCGCTCACCGGTTCGCTGTTGTCAACCACTTTCAGTTCCAGTAATCGGTCGTTTGCCCCCTGGTAACCGCCCCGGGTGCGCACAAGATAAAGCGCCGCCGATTGTTTGCCTCGACGGTCACCGCCCGCTCTCTCCCCGGCTTCCAGGGCCTTCATCAGCCGTTCCGGCAGAATCGACCTGGTTTCTTGAAAGGCCTTGAGCATGGCATCGATGACCTCAGGTCCGACCAGGATGTTCCCCTGCACCGATACCCCGTGTGCCGTATTGTGTCCAGCCCATTCCAGGGTGTTCTTGCCGGTAAAAGCGGCTGCTCTCCCTCTTTTGTCGACGACGCCGACCTGCCGTTCTTCGGGCGTAGAGTCACGGGCCAGGACCGAATTCAGTACTTCGTCGGCCGGGTTTCCTTTAGCCAATTCCTCAAGCGCCCATCGGCCCAGATACGGATTGGACTGCGCCTGCGACGCAACTGCACCGACCCCGGCTTCAAGCCAGGGCACCCGGTTGCTCACATCAAGAACTCGCGACGCAACCGCCACGCCGAACTCCCCGGTTGCCGTGTCGACCGCGACAATCGAGAACGTACCTTCACCTACATAAGAACAGAGAACTATCAGTATCGCACCAAACATGAACACCTCCGTTTGTCACTTCGGTCTTTTGTACGTCTGTATCTCCCCAAGGCCACGGCCCCGTAGCCGGAGGTCCCGAGGGAGGGGACACAGTGGTGTCGTAGAGACATGATCTCATGCCTTTGACCAATACTGGCTGATAATCAGCCCCGCCCCCAGCACCGCCGCGGTGTCGCTCCGCAAGCGGGTTTTGCCCAGCGTAAAAGCCTGGCCCCCCTTTTCCATTACTGCCTCAACTTCCGCTTCGGTAAATCCCCCCTCCGGACCAATGATCAGCAGTGCACGCTTGACTGCGCCCGGCTCGACCGTGAGAACCATCGACGACTTTTCGTAAGCCAGCCAGGTCCGATCGTACTTCTCGATTTGCTTGACCAGCGCATCGAAAGTCACCGCCCCGTTTATCGTAGGACAGACGGTACGTAATGACTGCTTCATTGCCGCCCGCGCGATTCTCTCCAACCTGACCAACTTCCCTGGACCGAGTCTCGTCACCACCGAGTCATCGGAAGAGAACGGCCGAAAAGCGATGACGCCGGCCTCGGTGCATTTCTCGACGATGTAATCGTTGTGAGCACCTTTCAGCAATCCGAAAGCAAGCGTCAGGTCAATTCCAGGCTCACGCGGCTTGTACGATTTGTCGATGATCTCCCCTTTGACGGCAGACCGGCCGAGTTCCTGGATTTGCCCCTCGTACTGCCAGCCCTGCCCGTCGGTGAAATAGATTCGGTCCCCGGTTTTCTTCCGCATCACTTTTGTGATATGCAATGCCTCAGGCCCGGTAATGGCAAAATGGTTGGTGGTGATATTTTGGGGGTCAGCGACAAAAAGATCCACTAATACTTCTTCTTCCTCAGCACAGCCTGGTCCTCATAGGACATCAGGTCTTCTAAAAGTTTCTTTACCTTGCCGTTGTTCTTGTTCAGTGTCCGCGCCACAACTTCCAGCAGGAGGTCGCCGCGGCCGCCGTTGACTCGGGGCATTCCTTTACCCCTGACTCGCAGTATCTCTCCGCTCTCGGTGCCACCTGGTATCTTGATGCTCTCCTTGCCGCCGAGCGTTTCAATCTCAGTCTGTCCGCCCAGGACCAGGGTTGAATAGGGCACGACCAACTGGGCAATAAGACGGTCGCGGTCTCTTGTGAAGACCGGGTGCTCTTTTTCTTCGAATTCTACGATCACATCGCCCCTGCCTCCGGCATTCCAGTGACCTTCCCCCTTGAGCGCGATGTACTGGCCGCTGGCAACGCCCATCGGAACTTTTATTTCAAAGGTCCGCGCTTTCTTGACCCGCCGCTGCCCGCCGCATTTCCGGCAGGAGTTCTTGATTATCTTCCCGGTTCCCTCACAGCGCGGGCACGCGGATATGTTGGTCACCACACCGAAGAGGCTGCGACCCTGGGTTCTGACCTGACCGGCACCGCCGCACTGGACGCACGAAATCTCATCGGTGCCGCCGCGCCCCTGGCACTCATCGCACTTCTCATACCGGTCAAGCTTGAAGGTCTTCAAGCTGCCCGCAAAAATCTCCTCCAGGCCAACCCGGAGCCTGAGGTGAATGTCACCACCCCGCTGCGGCCCGGTGCGCCGGGCGTTGCGGCCAAAGAATGAATCGAATATCGAGCCTCCGAAGAAATCGCCCACGATGTCTTCGAGATCGGTATAGTGAGTGAAGTCTTCCCAGGTGAAACCGCCGCCCCGGAACGTCTGCGATACGCCTTCGTGGCCGTACTGGTCGTACAGTCTGCGCTTCTCAGGGTCCATCAAGACCTCATAGGCCTCGGAGATTTCCTTGAATCTTTCCTCCGCCTCTTTCTTGTTGCTCGGATTCACGTCCGGGTGGTGCTTCTTGGCCAGGTTCCGGTAGGCCTTCTTGATCTCGTCTTCCTTCGCGCCTCGGGCAACACCCAGTGTTTCGTAGTAGTCTTTCTTCATCTTAAGACCTCAGCCCGCAAGCGCAGAAAAGCCCGGTAATTGCCGAAGGTGGTCCGAGGGGAATATGGAGTGACAAACGCCAAGAATGGACACCGTCGGAGCAATGGCCACTCTCTCTACTCTTTACTCACTACTCGTTGCCGGGGCCACTATTTCTCTTGGTCGTCAACCACTCGGTAGTCGGTATCTTGCTTGCCCGCCCCTCCTTCCGTGCCTTGCTGACCATGGGGCTCGTCGCCCGCCTTCCCCGTCTGCTTGTAAAGCGCCTCGCTCATCCGATGGCTCGTACTCTGCAGTTCGTCCATGGCCTTGCGGATGGCGATTAGGTCGTTACCGCGGGTCGCTTCTCGGAGCGCTTTGATCTTGGTCTCAAGTTCCTCGCGTGTCGCACTGTCGACCTTGTCGCCCAAGTCGCGCAGGTTCCTTTCGATCGAATAGGCCAGACTGTCGCCCCGGTTCCGCTCTTCGATCAGTTCCCTCGTTTTACGGTCATCCGCCATGTGTGCCTCGGCTTCTTTGACCATTCGCTCTACCTCTTCCTGGTTCAGCCCGCTCGAGGCAGTAATCTTGATCTTCTGTTCCTTGCCAGTGCCAAGGTCCTTAGCTCCCACGTGGAGGATGCCGTCGGCATCAATATCAAAGGCAACCTCAACCTGGGGGATGCCCCTCGGCGCGGGCGGTATCCCGTAGAGCTCAAATCGCCCCAGGGTCCGGTTGTCCCCGGCCATCTGCCGCTCGCCCTGCAGTACGTGTACCGTCACCGCGGTCTGATTATCCTCCGCGGTTGTGAAGATCTGCGCCTTCTTGGTCGGTACGGTCGTATTGCGCGGGATGATCGTAGTCATTACGCCACCCAGCGTTTCAATGCCCAGGGAAAGCGGCGTCACGTCGAGCAAGAGCAGGTCCTTCACCTGTCCGCTCAGAATTGCGCCTTGAATCGCGGCCCCAACGGCCACGACCTCGTCCGGGTTGATGCCTTTGTGCGGCTCTTTGCCGAAGAATTCGCGAACTACCTGCTGAACCCGGGGCATTCTGGTCTGACCGCCGACCAAGATGATTTCGTCGATGTCCTCAGCCCTCATCCCGGCGTCGATAAGTGCCTGCTTGACCGGCGGCACGGTCTTGACGACCAGGTCTTCAAGCAGAGATTCGAGTTTGGCTCGCGTCAGTTTCATCTCCAGATGCATCGTGCCGCGCGTCTTGTCGGAAGCAATGAACGGCAGACTGATCAGGGTCTCCATGACCGTTGAAAGCTCACACTTCGCCTTCTCCCCGGCCTCTTTCAAGCGCTGGAGCGCGGTCAGGTCCTTTCTAAGGTCGATGCCATGCTCGCGCATAAACTCTTCAGCCAGCCAGTTGACAATCCGTTCGTCGAAATCGTCACCGCCCAGATGAGTGTCACCGTTGGTCGACTTCACTTCAAAGACACCTTCACCAATATCGAGGATTGAGATATCAAACGTACCGCCGCCCAGATCGTAGACCGCGATCTTCTGGTTTTTTTTCTTGTCCAGACCATAGGCCAGGGCTGCGGCGGTCGGCTCGTTGATAATTCGCAAGACCTCAAGTCCCGCGATCTTGCCGGCGTCTTTGGTCGCATTGCGCTGCGCATCGTTGAAGTACGCCGGCACGGTGACCACTGCCTGTTTCACCGCCTCTCCCAGATAGCTGTCCGCGGCCTGCTTGAGGAACATCAGAATCATCGCTGAAATCTCGGGGGGTGAGTACTCTTTCCCCGCGGCACTAACCCACGCGTCGCCGTTGGCCGCCTCGATGACCTTGAAGGGCACGCGGGCCGCCTCCTTGGCAACCTCGGTAAACCTTCGGCCCATAAAACGCTTTATTGAGTAGACCGTATTCTCAGGATTCGTCACCGCCTGCCGCCGGGCCAACGGACCAACCAAGCGGTCACCGGTCTTGGGGAAGCCCACAACCGAGGGCGTCGTACGACCGCCCTCCGGGTTGGGGATAACCGCGGGCTGTGTCGCCTCCATCACGGCGACGCAAGAGTTGGTCGTGCCTAAATCAATACCAATAACCTTAGCCATTCTCAGTACCTCCTGCTGCCTTTTCCGTTTCCGGACAAGGTTTGGCAACCGTAACCTGTGCCGGCTTCAATACTTTCTCCCCCAACATGTAGCCTTTGCTGATCTGCCCAACGATTGTGTTTGGCGGTACATCATCGGTCTCAACCGCACTTACTGCCTCGTGAAGCTCTGGATTAAACAGCTCACCATTGCTTGAGTAAGCCTTCAGTCCCCAGCGCTCGAGAATCTCCCTCAGATACCGGTCGATCATGGCAATGCCTTTATGGAATTTGTCGTAATCCTGACTCGCATCCCCTGAAACAACGGCCCGGTCCAGGCTGTCCAGCACCGCAATCAAATCAGTCAGCAATTGCTCATTGGCATAGACTTTGAAACTGGCCAGTTCCTTTTCCATCCGCTTTCGGTAGTTGTCCAGCTCCGCCAGGCTCCTGAGATAGCTGTCGAAGTTCTCCTTCGATTCCTTCTGGGCCACTCCGAGTATCTCTTTCAGCCTCGTTACCGGGCCAACCTTCTTCATCGCCACAATATAGGGCAAAAACACGCCTTTGTCAAGTGCGGCAAAGACGCAAGACCGCAATTCATTAGACAACCACTCCAATCGTTGGTTTACTATGTAACATTTGAAGTAATAATGGTTCTAACCGACGTCCATGGCCGGCGATCAAGTCGGCTTCGCATCACCTGATTTCTGATCTGCTTTTCGGCTTGACTAGCTCTGAAATATGATTATATTTCACAAGTTATGAAGATTTTCCTGACCGGGGTCGAGGGTGCGCTCGGCTCGGAGCTCATCAAGCACCTGAGCGGTCATCAAATCCTTGCCCCTCTTGAAAACGAACTCGACCTCCGCAACTTTCCTAAGGTGGTAGACCTGATGCGGGATTTCAGACCTGAAGTGGTCTGTCATTTGGCGGCGATTAGCGATGTTGATGGCTGTGAGAAAGATAAGGTCCTGGCCGATGCAGTCAATGTTCAGGGTACTTACGCAGTGGCCACGGGTGCTAACCTGACCGGCGCCAAGATCGTCTACATCAGCACCAACTACGTCTTTGAAGGAAATCACGCCGACCCGTACTATGAATGGGACCAGACCTCGCCGGTAAACGAATACGGCCGGACCAAACTGCAGGGCGAAGTTGTCATCCGGTCTCTTACCCACCGATACTTCATCGTCAGAACCTCCTGGTTGTTTGGGCGGAAATCAAAGACCTTTGCCTCGCGCCTGATCGAGACTAGTCCGAAACCGAAGGAAGCCAAAGTAATTATCGATCAGTATGGTTGTTTCACGTACACAAAAGATCTGTCGGCTTTGCTGGCCCGGCTCTTGACGACCGACTATTTCGGCGTCTACCACCTGGCCAATCGCGGCAAAGCCTCCTGGTATGACTTCCTGAGGCATGCCCAGCAGCAGATGCGTTTCGACACGCTGATTACACCGGTCAAACTGCGCGACCTCAAGCTCAGCGCGCGGCGGCCGGTCGACGCCGAACTCGGTTCTCGATGCTATCAGGCCATCTTCGGCGAATCCATGAGGAACTGGCAGGAAGCACTCGATGATTTCATCAAGAGCCTTTGCTAAGATAAATCTCGGGCTGAGAATACTTGGTAAGCGGCCCGACAACTACCACAACATCGAGACCATCTTCACCACCATTAGTCTCCATGACGAGATCACTGTAACGCGGACCGAGCAGGGCATCAGCCTGACCTGTCCTGGGACCCGCCTGCCGACCAGCCGGCACAATCTTGCCTACTGCGCCGCCGCTCTTTTTCTTGAGCACAGTCGTCTCGAGGCCGGGGTGAGCATCCTTCTTCAGAAGAAAATACCGATCGGCGCCGGCCTGGGCGGCGGTTCCGCCGACGCCGCCTGCGTCCTCAAAATGTTGCGCGATCTTTTCGGGCTTGTTACCAGCGACCAGGAACTGGTCGAGCTCGGTCGCACGCTGGGCATGGATGTGCCATTCTTCATTCGAGGCGGAGCCGCGTGCGCCCGGGGCCGGGGCGACGAACTCGAGCATTTCCGGCTGCCACGATTGAGTCTGGTCATCTGCCACCCGGGATTTTCAATATCGACGAAATGGGCCTACGAGAACATTGGGTCGAACTTGACAAAAGAAGAAAATTGGATTACAATGTTGAGGAAGGGCCTTGAAACACAGGATTTCGCGCTTGTCCGGCAGTACCTGATTAATGATTTTGAGCCGCTTGTCTTCAAGATC
>Ga0315296_10003031_pt1 | contig 14186 bp, 24 predicted proteins | sample YL17G14_18_MG_FD_203921 | JGI IMG/M metagenome (GOLD analysis project Ga0315296, IMG submission 203921) | Sediment microbial communities from Yellowstone Lake, YNP, Wyoming, USA - YL17G14_18 | ecosystem: Environmental > Aquatic > Freshwater > Lake > Sediment | place: USA: Wyoming | collected... | reverse complement strand
TAAGAACCTTAAAACAATTTCAGAAGTGAGGGATTTATGAGTTTTCAAGATTATGATGGTTTATGCACAGAATGTGATTTTCACGATAAATGTCACAAAAACGGTATTGATTATGCGAAGGTTGAAAGGTGTCAAATAGATTCGATGTTTTATTCCGAATCTAGTAAAAGGAAAAGAAAAGAAAAACCAAAACCAATAAAAGTGATATTGATTTGACGGAATATAAAGTTAGTCTTAAATGGCTTTACAATTCCAAACACGCTCTAGCTAAAGATTTTAGAAATGCGGTTAATGAGCAGCAGTTATATAATTTGGCACAAGAAAAACTAGGATGCTATAAATGTAGTTGTTTCGTGGATAACAAATTACACAAATTAGGTAATGAATGGCTACCTCACTTTCAACAAATAGCAAACGCTTATAGTGTGCCAATAGAAATAATTTCAATAGAGCGGTCAAAACAAGAAATACTCCCGAAAGAACCCAAAATTAAAGTGGTTTTAATTTGATAGACGTAAACGAATATGAACGTATAATCACAAAATTTCCGAATAACGCTTTTGGATGCACAAAATGTAGTAAAATCACTAGAATAATTTACTATAACGGGAAATGTAATGATTTGAGTTTAAGGTGGTTATGCGAATCGTGTTTAAAGAAACTTTCTAAAGGGCAAAAAATTAAGGTCAAATTGATATGACTAACCCAAAATTTGAATGCTCTGTTTTACACGGAAAAATTTGTGGAAATGGTAGAAAGATATGCTGTTATTACTGTTCTAACCTTCGTGAATGCTTAAAAAAGTGGAATAAATCACGCTCACAAGATATTTTTTGTGAAATGGTAAATCGTGATAGATACTGTTCTCTAGTTAGAGATTATTGTAATGATTACGGAATTCCGAAACACAAAATTAAAGTCTTGTTAGTTTAGTAACTCCCCCCATCCTTTAGGAATTCTTATTTTTTAGAGAGCCTAAAATTTTGCTAAGTTTTCTAAATGCCTTTTTGGTTTAAGCGTTTAATCAGTTGATTAATCTTCTGAAAAAGCGTAGCAGATGGCAGAAAGCATTGGAAGGATTGGTTCAAAAAATCTTCTGAAAAAAATCGGTTTGAAAATTGGCAAAAAATAAAATGCTAAAAAAATAGGCTCTATGTGGCTCTTATGACCACTCTTAGTTTAACTTTTAGTTGTCACGGTTCGCACAGAAAAAAGGGGTGGAAAGAACCGCAAATAGGAGTGTTCACTAATTTGGGTTTGTTTAGAGGTGGATTTTTTATTTGCGGTTCAAACATGGCTTTTTTCACGGCTCTTGTATTTCTGTTCAACACTAATATACACACGGTCGCTTATAAACCTTTAAATTAATCAATTGATTAATCTTTTAGAGCCTAAAATGAAGCTCGTCGGCAAAAACAAGTCTAAACGAGGCTTTTCGTTTCGCTTAATCAATTGATTAATTCTTATCATTTTGCACTTTTCCACACAACACACCACAAATACATGGGGTTTTTTCCAATAAACGGGGTGTGGTGTGTTGAATTGAATTGTGCAACATTAATCAATATGGGGAAATCAAGCCTATTTCGAGAACGATTTGCCGAAATCGACTCGGTTTAGGCTAGATTTTTCTCCATGATTTTCACAATTCTATGCACGACATCACGCATTTAGAAAACTTAGAGATTAATCGACTGATTAAGTTTTTGGGGTTTGACGTGTAGTTCTGTTCAACACATAGGCAAATCGGTTTAATCAATTGATTAATCTTCACGATTTAGGCTCTTTTGGATTTTAGAATACTCTTAAAACGGTTCTTTTTGGATTTGAGGCTTGATTTGAGGGTTTTGAGAAAGAGTTTACGTTTGTAAACTGCGATGTGTAGCTCAAAACTACACTATTTATAAGCAAAAACCGAAACACTTAAATAATCTGTATTTTCCCATGCAACTCTATGGAGTGCAATTCCCATGCTTTTCAAAATTTAGGACTTTACAAAACTATACGAAGTGCTTATATATACGTGGCGTTCCATGCTTATAAATACGTGAAAGTCCATGCTTTCGAAAAATTCACTCCATAAGCCTTTTAGACTATATGAGCCTTATAAAGACGGTCGAATAATGTTGAAAGGTGGCAAATCTCCTCAAATTAAGCTCAAAAAAATGTGTATGCCGTGAGAAAAACTGAGATATACGGTCGAGGGGCTTGATTTGGGGTTCTTTTTTAGATACTCACGTCTACACATAATGACTATTTAAACCCTCTGTATTATTGTTCAACACGAATACGAATAAGATTCAATGGTAATTTTCACGGAGTTTTCGGAAAACTTAGCAAATTTTTGCGATTTTTGGTTTTACCATGACATTCTATATAGATTAAGAGGGGTTTTCTAAAAGGTATTATTAGGAGTGTTCAAAAATGCAAAAAGAAAAACAGCAATTCGCACAACTTAAAAACGTGTTGTTCTTAGATTCTTTAAGCGAAGCCTTTTTCTATGATGTGGATTTAGCTAGAGCTATAACCTCATTATTTAATTGGAGATTAAGGCTTTTAGCATGGAGATATAGAGCAATGCGAAACCCCAATAAAACTTTATCACTTTCAATAGTTTCTTGTGAAAAGTGAATAAGATAAAACGGAATGAGAAAAATGTCAGAAAAAATAGTATCAAAAATCGGTGGAAAAACCATAAAGGGCATAAATTACATTGATAGCCACGAATACATACCTAAAGCAAGAGCCATTCTCGAAACGGTCGGCAATTTAAGGCTTGTTGGCGAAACGGGAACGGGAAAAACCACAATGGTTCATAAACTTAGCGAAATTTACGATATGCCATTATTCGAAATAGTCTTAACCCGTGACATTACGAAATGGGATTTACTAGCTAGTGATGTTTTACGTGAAGGTTCAACGCAAACACGTGAAGGGATAATTCTTAAATGGCTTAAAGCAGAAAAAGGCATACTTTATTTAGACGGTTTTAACTATGCCGAACCGAGCATTTTAAGCCTTATTGAGAGTCTAACCGATTTTCGTGGTTCTGTTTGGATACCAGAGCTTGAATCAGTCTTTAAACGTTCAGAAAAGCATTTCGTGGTCATATCGTATAACCCTTCGGAGAAAAGCGGTTATTCTGGAACGTTTTTAGAGAATATCGCCACAATTCGACGCTTTGAGGGATTAGTAATCGACTATATAGACAGAAAAGACGAAATCGACATGATTCGTGACGCATCGGGTGGAGATTACGATTTTGCTGTCAAATTCGTTGAAATAGCTCGGAAAACAAGAGATTTATACAAAAGAGGCAAATTGCGAACCCCGATTACTACGGGAAATCTGCTCAATTATGCGGTTCTATTCAACAAAAAGAGCCTTTCCGAAGCCGATTTGGTTGAAATCGCCTCATCGCTTTACCCAGAGGATGAACGTGACTTGTTTACGAGGCTGTTCGAAGAAAAAGGCGAAATAGATGTCGAAAAAGCCAAAAAGGACGCAGAAAAAGACGAGGATTGAGAAATAAAATTAAAAGAGGTGGAAAAATGGATAAAAATGAAATCGTGTTAGATATTAAGGCTCTTGAGGCAATGGGGCTACATTCCGAAGCGATTTACACAATTGAATACGATTTGAATAGCGAATTGAAAATCCACAAGAATTCCACACCCGAAGAAAAGAAACAAGCTAAAATAATGAATGATTTGGCTAGAGAATTCCGAAACAAGTTGCAATTTATCCTAAAATTCAAATTGCAAGCAACAAAACATTTAGAAAGTTGTTGGTTAATTTCTGAAAGCAATTTAGAAACCGCAGTAAACGATTTATCGGAATTAAAAGACGCAATGCGGAATAAAGGCTTTAAAGACGTTGATAAGCGGTTAAGAATAATACCTATTTTAACAACCATCGAAGGATTTGAGAGCTATGAAGAAAAGAAAGCAGAATTTTTGCTAAGTTTCGCAATGGAACATATAAAATACTGTGATTTGGCAATTAAGACTAAAAAAATGCCTAGAGGAACAATGTGGCGATGCAAAGAGGCTTATTCGATAATCAACGGCTTAAAAGAAGAGCTAAAGAAAAATAAACGCTATCACGAACTCGTGGACACCGTTGGAGTTCTAGGCGAACGCATTTCTCTCGCAGAAGTCCAATTAAAGCCCGAAACCGAGAAAGAGGCTTAAATCTCCCATATTTTCTTATGTAAAATAAACGAAAAAGAGGTTTGAAAGATGAAAAATAAACAGAAAAATGGTAAGAACGACAACTTTAGTGAACAACTTAACGATTTGCGGAATTTAGCTTTAACCATAACTAATGATGACAAAATCGGCGTGAAATATGACGCAAACGCACAAACGAGCTTTTACAACCCCGAAACGAACGATATAACCCTATCTCTATCCCCATACCCCGAATTCGTTTCAAAAACTGAACGATTAGCCAAAAAAGTGTTAGACGGGGATTTATTACACGAAGCCTTACACGATTCTTTAACTAAACCAATATGGCATAGTTTGAACAATTTTGCAACACGTATTCAAAATAAAAAGGGTTCGGTTGAATTAGCGAAACACATCATAAACCTAATAGAAGATAAGCGAATAAACTATTTCGGAGAAATTCGTTTTAGGCTTGATTTAGGCAAAAGACTACAATTAGCGAACCTTATCCTAAAAGACACGATAGAAACGGGTTTAATAAAAGGAAAAACTCAAATCAACCTCAAATTCGGTGAAGCCCCTTTAATCATGGGTGTTTTGTGCAATAAAGGCTTATATGAAGCGGATTGCACAGAAATCTTCGCTAAAATGTCGGATAAGGCTAAAGAGGCAACAAATAAGGCTTTAGAAATCATGGAAAATTGTAAATATATGAGGTTGAAAATCGACATATTGAAAGCTAACGAAGATATTTATAACCTAATTGAACCATTCTGTGATAAAACAAACGAATTCAGCCTTAAAATGCTAATCCCGTCACGCAGAGGGGGCGATTTAAAAGGACAGCTTTCAGAGGCACTTAAAAACGCTTTAATGGCACAAATTAAAGAGGAAGAGAAAAAGGAATCCGATAAGAAGGCACAAGAGCTAATCGAAGACTTATTAAAGGGCGGTTCGGCTGGAGAAGGCACGGGCGAGGAGATTCCGACACCAGAGCCGAATTTTGCGGAGTATTCCCGATTAGTGGATAGGAATAAAGAGGAAATAACCAAATTGCTCAATAAACTAAAGATTCACTTAAAACCACGCTTTAAAAGGGAGATTTTCCAAAAACGAGGCAAATTTATGTCGCCATTAACCGCAAGAGCATACGTGAATAGCTTTAGGAGTGAGGTTAAAAACGTTTATTTGAACAATAGGGTTAAGTTTGAAAAAGAACAAGTCGCTATCGGATTCTTGTTTGACTATTCGGGTTCGGTTAATAGAAAAGAGGCACAAGATATAACAACAATTCTTAATGAGGTATTCGGAAATTACGTGGATGATTTAGGCTTCGCTATTGCCGTCTTTGGCGAAAACAGTCAAAAAGTAAAGACATTCTTTGAAACCTTCGCTAATACGAGGGCAAGAATCGGAAATATCTCCGTTTCAGCGAGTGGAACAGAAGTAAGCGTTAATTTGGCAAGTTTCCTCAAAATGCTCAATAAAGTAAACCCCGAACGCCATAAGATGCTCGTAATAGCCTCTGATTTCGAATTCGGTGATGAAGATAAGGCTTTAGACATGATTAAGCTATATTCTAAGGCAAATATTGACATGATTTTCATAGGCTTTTGTAATTGTGCAAAAGTTAGAACCTTCGCTAGTGGAATAAAAGGCGTAATCAAAAGAACCAATATTAAAAGCGTTAAGGAATTGCCAGAAAAATTCTTAGAGGTTTACCTAAGTATTCAAAAATAAAGAAAAAATTGCTAAGTTTGCATGGGGTTTGAACATGGCAAAAATTGAAAAGTGTTTAGTTTGCGGTTCTAAAAACTTAAAGCTAGTCGATTATGATAATACCGAAATTTATGGCAATGAATGGATATGTTTAGACTGTGGTAATATCTCCACAAATTTAGACAAGCAAAAATCAAAAATAAAAGTGTTGTTAATATGATGTTCAAAAATAACTTAGAAAATTGGCACGGAGTGGAAATGAGCCTTAAAATGAAACGGATTATGCGAATGGCTGGCAAATCTTACGCTGAAGGCAAAAGAGGCAAAGCAAATCGCTTTAATTCTGAAATAAACGCTTTAATAGGCGTGGTTGAGTTGAATGCGGAAATAAATAAGCATGGCAAAACCAAAATAATCATAACCCAATTTTAAGAGGTTGAAATCATGGCAAACTTAGCGAAAATCTATAAATGTTCGGAATGCGGTTCTAGCAAATTCGTTAAAGATTCCAAAACTAAGGAATTGGTTTGTTTTAGTTGTGGTTTGGTTGTAGCTCTAGCAAAACCTCAAAAAATAAAGGTGTTATTGATATGAACGCAATAGAAAAAGCCTTAAAAACGATTGAATTGACAAACCGAATCCTAAAATGCCCCGAATGCCAGAAAACAGCCTTTAATGAGAACGGAATTCTAAAAGAGAACGGTTGGAATCTTCTATGCCAAAAACACCAAAAAATTAGGGATGAAATAGTCAAATAAACCCCGAACTGAGCCTTAATTTCCTCTCTTTTTTAAGTTTCTTTTTTAATTTAAGACTTGTTTTGAGTTTGCATTTTTGTTGGGATTTTCGAGTCATGCGAAACTTAAAAGATTAATCAATTGATTAAGTTTTATTGTTTACTATGAATGAGAGCAGCCCCCCCCCTCTAGGAATTCTTAAAGTTTTTTATAGCCAGAATTTAGAAATGTGGTAAACGCCCCAAAAGAGAAAAGCAAATTATTTGCTAAGTTTTCCATGACTTATGTCATATTGAAAAAACCTTATGGTAAAAGCATGGAAAAAGTATGACTATATAAGGAAATTTCCAAAACCCAAACTCACATGATTAAAATGCTAAAAAATAGGCTCTATGTGCAGACGGGCGAATCCCTAGTTTAACTTTTAGAATAACCGTTTGCTGTGTCTAATCGTTCGACACATCTACACGTTTTATTGTTGAACACTTATACACACCCTTATCGTATTCATACGGTTTAACATGGTTAAGACGCTTAATAAGCATATCTCAAAAATGACCGTAAAAATGTGTAGATAAGTTGAACACAAATACACATCTTAATTTTGCTACTCTAAAATTTTAGAGTAGTGATTTAAATTTGTGTAGTGATATGCACAGCAAAACATAACGAAACCCTTTATATAATCATGTGAATTGATTTATCTTTAAGATTTAAGACTGTTTGGATTTTAGAGTTATTAAATTGTGGTTCTTTTGGGATTTAAAGCCTAAATTGAGGTTCTCTGAAAAGGGTTTACGTTTGTAAAGTGCAATGTGTAGCCAAAAAATACAGTTCGCATGGGAAAAAATCATAACCTTTATATAATGTGTAGCTCTCCATGCAACCCTATGGAGTGAATTTTCCATAAAATTTATGGAGTGAAGGGTTTACGAACGTAAACGAAGTGCTTATATATACGTGACTTAATGATTATTTAAATACGTGAAAGTCCATGCCTTTAAAAATGCCTCTCCATTAAAAACCCTCTCCATTACGAGGTATTTAAAGACGGTCGAACAATGTTGAAAGGTGGCAAATCTCTTTAATTTAGACTTGTTTTAATGTGTATGCCGTGAAAATAATGCCAATATACACTCGACAACCTCAAATTGGGGTTATTTTTTCAAGAGGCACGTATACACATAATGATTATTTAAAGCCCTTGTTTTTCTGTTCAACACGAATACGAAGAGGTTTTTATGGGAAAATTCCCATGCTTTTCGGCAAACTTAGCATTTTTTTTAATTTTTTGGTTTTACCATACCTCTATACATCATATTTCTATTAGGTTTCTAAAAGGTATTATTAGAGATGTGCAAAAATGCAAACTCAAAAATCTAAAATATGCCAATTCAAAACAATAGGAAAAACTAGAATGTTCTATAAAGTCATAAGATTAACCTTAGATAATGAGAGTTTTGGTGTGACACAACACAAATTTAAGCTTATTTTGGTAAATAGTCGAAAATCTCTCTCCATTCAACTTTATACCTTAATCCATGAGAGGATTCACGAAATAATCTCTAAGGTTTTCCGCTTTAGCGAAATAAACGAGAAATTAGATGGCTTTTTGGATTTTGTCGATTATTTGACTTCAGATTTTAAGGCTTTTAATCAATGTAGAATTAAAAAACATCTTAGTTTTTGCTACATGGTTAAGTTTATTATGAATCGTTATAAATACAAATAAAGAGGTTGTGGATTAAATGCAAAAATGGTTTAAAAGAGCATTATTCGAAATTGAGATTTTAGAGCTAAAAGCGTCTATTCAATACGGTATATCTGGAAAAAGATATAGCAAAATAAGAGAAAAGTTTTGGAGTAGATTTACCGAATTAATGAGTAATGGCAATTTAGAACAAGCTAACTTATGCATAGAAGCATTTATGGCATTAAGAAAATATGAGAAATTTAGAGGTTAAAGGATGTGAATTAAATGATACATTTAATAACCTTTTCACTAAATCAAACAAAATTAACCGATTTTCTGCACGATATAGAGGTTAAAATCGGTTTTTGCTCTAGCGATATAAGAACAGTTTTAGCTTTAAGGCTTAACCACAAATTTAGTTATGAGAGCAAAACGAAAACTATTGAATTGCCTTATCATTATGAAGGTGAAAACCCAAACCTTTTATGGGTTATTGATTCACTAACGCATGAGTTTTTACATCTATTGATTCACGAAATAGAAGATTTTGAATCATGTGTAAAATTGGATAATTTGGGTTATAATGATTCTAATGGTTGTAATTATCACAATAAAGGCAAGTATTGAGGTGTAAAAAATGCAAAAAAGACAAACAAAACTTAACGAATTTTCAGAATTTAGAGAAATAGTTAAACAATATGACAAAATCGTTAAGAATTATAACGATTTAAGAGCTAAAACCCATGATTCCCCATGTGTCACATGCACATTGAGATATAGACGCAAAAACGCTTTAACCTTTTCGTGTAAATGGGTTAAGATATGCAAAAAATACCGTGAATGGTATTTAAACCTCAAAAAAGAATCGAATGGTTTAAAGCAACAAACTTTAAGCCCGATTTTAGAAAAGAGGTGTGAAAAGTGAAAGATATTAAAGAAATAAGAGAAATAGCTAAACGTGTATTCAATGACAACATGGCGTTTTATCCTATCAATGAAAAGGATTTAAAAAATGAACATGACGCATATTTGAAAATCATGGAGAGCTATAAAAATCTTAAACCGTGTAAACACCTTAAAGCTAATACACAAAACGCATTTAAGCGAGTTACAAAAAACTTAGAGTGTGCAGAAATTTACTGTTTAGAATGTCACGGTTTTATAGGCTATGCTCTAAGGCAAATTAAGAAAATACCGAATCAAAAACCAAAAATTACAATAGTGTTCTTTTCAAATAATCCAAATAGCTATGATTACCGTTTCGATAACGATACAACCACACCACAAAAACCTCAATAAATTTTATCGCTTTAAATAGTTTTTTACGAAAAGCGAATCAAATAAAAAATAGGAGAGTGAAAAAAAGAGTGAACAAAACATTAAGAGATATGGCAAAAACCGTTTTTATCGTTAATGTGTATAGAACAACCAAAAACGGTTTAGAATTCGAGGTTGTAGCGAAAAATGTGTCAATTTGCAAGCCCGTTTACTATAAAGAGGAAGTTATTAAAGAGGAATTGCTCAAGCAACGCCCAGAATTGACTGAAATGCTAAAAGGACGTGGTTGGGCGGTCGAAATCGTTAAATGGCTTTAAAAAGAGGTGGTAAAACATGGAAAATAAAAAGGAAGATAAAAAACAAGTTTTTCTTTATGAATTAAAACCGCAATTCATAAAGGGAGAAACTCCAAAACAGAGAGCAAACAGAATAATTGACATTCTACAAGCCTTAACGAGTTAAAGAGAATTAAAAAGAGGTGGAAAAATATGGAGATAAAAATATTTGTTGTCAAAACCGAAATAGAGCATAACGAAAAAGCCTTAACTCTACTCAATGCGGAAAAGATTAATCTTGTAAATCTGTTCAATGGTTTAACCATAATTCCGAATTGCTTAGGTTATTGGATTAACGAAAAAGGCATAATCGAAACCGATAAAGTCGAAATATGGTTAATAGACGTTCAAAAAGACTTAATCGAAATAACCGCACACGAATACACAAAAACCGAAGTGATTTTCTTAAAAATGCCTATTGCCAGAAAATTTTACCAAATACTAAGCAACATTCAAAAAGCGACATATCAAAAATGCCAATATCACACATTAACACCCTAAAAACTGAACAAATTACAAAAAAGGTGTTGAAAAATGAACAAAAAACTATACGTGATAAAATGCGTAATTTGCGGTTTTAAATCAATTATCAATTCTGAAAAACCCTTTAAGACAAAAAACACACCATGCGAACCATGCACAACAAGAACCTTAAAAACTGATATAACAAATACCGTGATTAATAAACCCAAAACACCAATAAAGACACAACACGTTAAAATCGGATTAATCAAAAAGGCTTTAAACGCATTGAGAATTAAATGGTGTTGAACATGGCATACATCATAATAGCTCTTGAGATAGCCTTATTTTCTACATGGTTTATTTTAAACCAATATTTAGAGCATAAAACTGAAAAGAGGTGTTAAAAATGGATAAAAAAGAAAAATCGGTTAAACAACAACCACAACCACAATATGAGGTTAAGTTAAAGACTGTTTCACTATTGCGACAAAAATACATTGAGATTTATGTCAATGAAACCCTAACCGCAATTTACAAAATCGTTTCAGATAACTTTAAGATAAGACGTGTGTCTCAAAAACTTTAACCTCAATTCCATTATTTTTTTTGAATGTTGAAACGTGACCTTTTATGACATACGTCATAACTTAATCAATTGATTAATCTTTTCTCTAAGCATTAACCAGCAATTCTTAAATCCGCACCGAATTAGGCTCGGTTCGGCTAACGCAAACTCAAAACGCCATCTTTTCAAATGACTAACTAACCATACTATACACACCATGCACACCATTAACCACAACCACAATAAGACTAGATTAACCCTTATGAACAAATTAACCCTTAGAACATGGCATATTAGCTTATTTGACTTGTTTGTTATGGATGTTAAGGGTAAACAGGCGAGGATTAGGCTCGGTTTTTAATATTGAGGCTATTAATAGCCACAAATCCACAACTCTCATACCACATCGTGCGAATAAACCACGAACCTATCCTTATGGACAATTAATGGACACGAACGAATCAATTTCGCACAAACCAACCAAATTCTAACACTATGGTAAATGTCCATTAACTCCCCCGCCATTCTACAATTCAAGTGCAATTAATAGTCGAAATTCCCCCTTTAATGAGTCTGGTTTAACCTTGGGAATCCTAGACTAGACCTTATGGATTTGAGGATTTAGTTGTAAAGTGACGAGTTAGGCAGACATGGGCTTGTCTGATTGGTTGGGAACTTGTCACTTGAATGGCGAAATGGCTATGGAAAACTTGCAGGTTCGGAATGGATATGGGCATGTTTCGGTTCGGTTTTAATGCGAGCCTGTTTCGGTGCGGATTCGGGTAGATATGCTTGCGAACATATTGAGGCATACCTCATATGCTTGCAGGCATACTACATATGCCATTTTGGGGGCTTCTTCGAATTCGCCGACAACTAGACATATCCCAAGCATATCGAAGCATATCTGGTATGCCTAGAAACATAATTAGTATGGCTACCCAGACCGAGTATGCCTAGCCTACCTAGTTTAATCAATTGATTAATCTTTCGTATTTTTGGGCATGGTTCACACTTATGCATAAATTCCAATGTCAGGTATAACCATAAGCCTTATATATGCCTCTGAGCATATCCAATATGAACGAAAGAATGAATGAGGTGATGTGAATGAAAGAAAGATTTAAATTTGAGTGTTTCAAGATTTACAACGAGAAGAAAGGTTTAGAAGAAATGCAGTATTTTAGAATCAAACAAGAATTGATTTGGCAGTTCTATATTCGTCCAATAAAACTCTGGTTTCAACCATGCGATAAATGTCAAGGCATTATAGATAAGGAATATGAATCTATGATTCTCGGCGGTTTCATGGGAGATATGATAAGATTTCCACTAATGGTTTTCTCTACTAGATTATGTAGAACATGCAAAAAATATATTTGGAAGAGAGCATTTGAATCTTTTGAAGTTATCTTAGGCAATAAAGAATACGAACCGCCAATGGAACTTTCACGAAAATGGCTTGACGATGAAGACTCTAGGATACGAATTTCAGAAGAAGACTACAAGCAAAGAAATGAACAAGCTGAACCATATATAGACAATACGGAACAGTTTGGTCAATTACTTTCTGGTCAAGATGGATTAAATTAAACCGAAAACTTTAAATATCGGTTTCCCCTTTTTACTTAGATGCAATTGCCACAAGTGGTCTAGGACAATGAAACCGCATAAATTGCGTTGAGGGACACTTGTGTATAAGTATGCTCGCCAGCGTTCCCCGTGCGATGGACACATCGACATGGTTAAGGACGTTGGTAAAATATTAGTCATTTGCTGGTAGTTAGGGGGCGGAGAAACACTACTGTCACGGCAGTAGTAGTTACCGCCCCCAGAAACGCCAGCCTAATGACATCAGGCGGAAAACCTTCAAGATGGGAGCTAAGTGAAAGACCCATGTAAGTAACTTAGCATGGGACTTGGGGGCGAGATGAAGGTAGATGGGTAACTTCACGTTAGGCGAAGCAATTCGCCCCGCTTGACCATTTATCCTAGTCATCGGCTAAGGAATACTTAGTAACGATGAAAGTAGCGAGTGCTACAGACAATCCTTAGTCTAATGACACTATGCAGGCGTGGTGGAGTGGTCAAACACGCTAGGCTTAAAGCCAACTCTTTGAGGGCGAGGCTAAGAAGCGTTTCGCTCAAAGCACTCCGCTGAGACACCTAGAGCTAAGTGCTACAGCAGTCCGAATCTGCTCGCCTGCACCATAACCTTTATATACTTGTTTGACTTTTTATAATGTGCAGAACCGATAACTACCGATTGGGAAACCACATTTACAGTCGGAAAGGCTACTACCTCAAAGTGGATGGTTCTTGAGCAAGACCAGAGGTGTGTAAACGACCCTTAAATGCTCTTGGGCACGGCATCGGTCTGCACTAAGCAAGAATGGCATCCGAAAGACGAAAGCCACCGTGGATTCGGTCTGCTGTGTGAAGCAGATAAGCGGAGAGATTCTTGCCAATATGAACTGAAATGAAATGAAATAAAAAAGAGGTGAAATGAAATGAGAATTGAGAAAATCTCTAATGTAATTTTGACAATAATCTCTAGTGATGCACTTGGAACAGAATATGATGGAATAATAAACTTTAGAGTTGCAGACGGAAATATCAGATATGCGGATTTTAATAAACATGATGAGAAATTAGTGCAAACACTTAAAGAGGCACTTTTAAGTGGCAGTCCAGTAACCATTATAGTAGAGAGGTCAGAAATTGATAATAGAGATAAAGTTGTCAGAGTTATCAAGTAAACTAAAAACATAACTTTTTTTATATCCCTTTTTTTCCATAAAGTTTATATAGTTGGTTGTGATTATTATCAGGTTACAAAGTGGTCTGACATGATGGCAAGAATATCTACCACGTGTTCGGTTTTTAATTATCGTAGTGAGAACGCCAAACCAGAAGACCACGGTAAGACAAGACAACAGTAAGACCACCTCAAGTTTATCGATATTTTTGCCATCTGTCTTGTGCTTGTTGTGGTCGAATTGCATTGGCATTTTGAAAGTGGGTTAATCTATTTGGATAAGGAGACAAGCCTTTGAAATTGGGTCTAAGCCTCTGATATTATCCGATGGAGATAGCTTGTAGGGGCAGTTCAAATCTGCCACCCACTACCATTGACTATACAAAGTTGTATCTATATACAGACGTAGCATAATGGATAGTGCTCCACGGTTCTAACGTGGATGGTGAGCGTTCGACTCGCTC
>Ga0315296_10003029_pt1 | contig 14189 bp, 12 predicted proteins | sample YL17G14_18_MG_FD_203921 | JGI IMG/M metagenome (GOLD analysis project Ga0315296, IMG submission 203921) | Sediment microbial communities from Yellowstone Lake, YNP, Wyoming, USA - YL17G14_18 | ecosystem: Environmental > Aquatic > Freshwater > Lake > Sediment | place: USA: Wyoming | collected... | reverse complement strand
AGCAGTCGGCTTTTCGGAAGTTTCGGTCTTCTTGCGCGTTCGGCGTCTCCCGTTGTTGAACCCAATTGTTGCCCTCAAGATGATATTTGAACCTTTGCTTCTTTTAAATGTGATGCATGTTAAGTGTGCTAAGGATTATACGTGCATATAACTTATTAAGACTCAATATACCATATATATTCCAAACCATTAGAGACTCTAAACCTCAAAGGACAGTGCAAACTACGACAGAAGCCAAGAAGAAAGCAAAGATTGCAGAGGAGACGCCAGTTGGCATAGTCATAGACACTGAAGCCAAGAAGCCTACAATGTTCAAAGAGGCCTACCCGATACAAGAGCCCTATGTTTACGCTGCCATAGTAAAAGATCCAGAAACCCACAAGACACGTTATGAAATCATCGAGCCGACTTTTCAGAAGGAAGAAGAGAAACAGCTGAAAGACTTGAAGAGTTTTCTGATGGAAGAAGTAGACGTTAACTTGAAGGATATTGAAACTAGAGAGAAAGCTGGAAACTATCTTCGGGAGAAAACGAAGGAAACAATAAAGAAGCATCGAATGAAGGTCGCCCCAGAAGCTATTGACAAACTTGTCTACTACGTCATCAGGGATTTTGTTGGCTACGGCAAAATCGATCCTTTGATGAAAGACCATCTGATCGAAGACATTTCCGCGGATGGAGTTAACATCCCAATCTACGTTTGGCACAGGATGTACGAGTCTATACCCACAAACATTGTATTCAAAGAGGAGACCGAACTCGACTCCTTCATAATTCGCATGGCATACTTGTCTAGGAAAAACATATCCATTGCATCACCGATGTTGGATGCTTCACTTCCAGACGGCAGCCGAATCCAACTCACCTATGGGAACGAGGTCACCAGAAGAGGTTCAACATTCACAATACGACGTTTCAGAGTGGACCCCCTCACGATCTCAGATCTGATTGCCTTTAAAACAATTTCCTCAGAAATAGCCGCGTATCTGTGGTACATCATAGAAAACAGAGCCTCAGTCCTTGTAGCCGGTGGAGTAGCGTCTGGAAAAACAACCATGCTCAACTGTCTATCAATGTTCATCAAACCTGAGATGAAGATAGTAAGTGTAGAAGACACACAAGAACTCAACCTGCCACATGAAAACTGGATTCCGTCAGTCGTAAGACTAGGTTTCGGTCGCGAAGACAAGAGAAGCGGTACAATCACCTTATTCGATCTGCTGAAAGCCGCCGTTAGACAAAGGCCCGATTACATTATCGTTGGAGAAGTCCGGGGTGAAGAAGCCTACACGCTCTTCCAAGCAATGGCAACCGGGCATTTGGGCATGTGTACGTTGCACGCAGAATCAGTCGAGGCCGCCATAAACCGGCTGGAATCCGAACCGATGAATATCCCAAAGACGCTCATCGCAATGACCAATGTCATCATGGTCATGGGAAGGACGGAGATTGACGGAAGACCAGCAAGAAGAGTCAACACAGCCACAGAAGTATTGGGGCTAAATCCTGAAAAGACCAGTATTCGAACTGAAGAGATCTTCAATTGGAACCTTCGATTTGACAAGTTTGTGTCTTCAGGTAAGAGTGCACTTTTGGAGAAACAGGTGAACAAGCTAGGCATAAGTGAGGAAGAAGTAAAGCGCGAGCTCAACAGGAGACAGGCTGTTCTTGAATGGATGGCTCGCGTAGGCATTAGGCGATACACGGACGTGGCGAACATCATCAGAGAATATTATGCCAGCCCGGAACGAGTCTTCCAAAAGGCGAGAGTTGGCATCAAATGAGAATGTGCCCAAGATTATCCGACAAAATCAAGATAATCATTGGTCGTCTCAGGTCAAAGCTTAGCTCTGCCTCTGCAAAATCACAAAAAGACAATTTAGACACGAGACAAGAGAAGTCTAAGAACGTATTCGATAATCTGGAAACTATCGCTTACCAGCTGATTGGAGAAAAAGCGGAACGTTACGTTCCACTCTTCAAAGATCTTGATGAAAACTTGCAGAAGTCAGGTCTCAAGTTGAACTTCAAAGCCTACATCAATTTAACGATTTTCTGCACGATCTTAGTCTCTCTTATCACCGTGACAGTGCTTCCATGTCTGCTGTTCTCTGCATTCGGCATACCAATTTTGCCTGCCTTTCTATTTGGGCTCGGCGGCGCCCTGTTCGCTGTTGCTTTTACAATTATCACCTTCTACGGCTATCCTATATATCGCGCAGATACGATTAAGAGACAGCTTGAAGATGAACTACCCTTTACCACGGGATACATGGCGATATTGACAAGCGCTGGCGTTTCCCCTGAAAGCGTCTTCAAATCGCTTTCGAATCTCTCAGTGCCTTTGGCTGTGTCGTCTGAAGCAAAAGACATAGTGAGAGACGTGAATCTCTTCGGTTCAGACATTATCTCTGCTTTGTCAGAATCGTCAAAACACATGCCTTCAGAAAGATTCCGAGAAATGCTGGAAGGTTTGATATCAACGATCCACTCAGGTGGCAACTTGGCGGCCTATCTACGTGATAAGTCAACTCAGTACATGAAACTGAAACGAATAAGCCTAAAGAAGTATTCAGATACGCTATCCATGTTATCAGAATTCTATGTGGCCATACTCCTGACCGGCCCGTTGATGTTGGTAATCATGCTCACGGTAATGGCCATGCTGGGCGGCGGAAACCTTGGATTGCTCAACCCAGACCTTCTACTAAACTTGCTCACATACATAGGAATCCCATTGGGAGCGATAGTCTTCTTGATTATTCTTGATGCAACATCACCAAAATGGTGACGAAAATGCCGAAAATAGAGAGAAAAGTGAAGAAAATCACATGGGCCGTATCGGCTGCGTCAGCATCGGCTATAATCGTTTTCGGTCTTCTCACGTATTGGGGAAATTCATTGTTCGATGAAGCAGTGTTCTTCGCAATAATCGCTGCAGTCTTTCCACCCGCCATTCTAACGTATCTCGACTACCAGTGGAGGAAAGCCGTAGACGAGCATTTACCAGATCTTTTCAGAAGCATAGTTCAAGCTCAAGAAACCGGAATGACGCTGCCGCAGGCTCTGGAAGATGCTGCAAAAAGAGATTACGGCCCACTTACCGCAGAACTGAGAAAAATGACTACCCAGATTTCTTGGGGAATGAGTTTTGAAGAGGCACTCCTTGCTCTTGGCAAACGCGTCAGCACAGTATTGATGCAGAGGACCGTACCTATGATAATTGAGGCCAGTCGCTCGGGTGGGCATGTTGAAAAAGTCTTTGACCCTATGGGAAAGTTCATACAGACCACTCTCTTGCTTGACAAAGAACGTCGCACTCAAACCAGACCTTACACAGCAATAGTCTACGTAGCGTTCTTCGTCTTCATCTTCACAATCGTGTTACTCTTCAAATCCTTCTTCGTCAGCACAGAGCAACTGCCGATGCTCGGGACCGCTGTGATGCCCCCTGAAGCAATAAAACGATTATTCTTCCACATGACCGTAGTCCAATCCTTGTTCGGAGGACTCGTAGCGGGAAAAATGGGAGAGGGAACTATCAATGCTGGATTAAAGCATAGCCTGATTCTCATGATCTGCGGCTACTTGACAATCAAGCTATTCTTGTGAGGGAAGCGATGACAAAAAGGATCAGAATGTTCAAAAACAAACGCGCGATAACGCCAGTTCTAAGCAATCTTCTGCTAACGGTTGTCGCTGTTGCTGCAATGGCAATTGCGACAACAGCAACATACGTGATAACTACCAACATGCGTGAAAACATGAGTGAACGCATCGTAGTTGAAGACGTATGGTTTAACAACTCAACTAACAGCGTGGACATTTACCTTCGAAATATCGGCAAAGTCGCCATCTACATCTCGGCAGTCTACATCAACCATACTTCCCAAAGTTTCAGCTCTCCATATAGATTGGAGATAGGCGAACACCGTTGGCTCAACATCTCGAAAAGTTGGGAAGCACAAGACCTATTCTACATAGATGTGGTGACCACACGAGGGACCCATGTTGCTGCGTACTACACTACTTAGACACGACAGGCGAGGAGTCAGCAACGTCATAGTCGTTATGCTAAGCCTAGTTCTGATTGCCATAGTGGTTTCAAACGTGATTCTCTGGAGCTACCAAATGAACGAACTCGATCTTGAAAGAATGCAGGAGAAAATCAATGTATCTAATGTCACGCGTGTGACGCGTTCACCATGGTCTACTCCAATTACCGATTATACAATCACCGCGGGCAGCAAAATCGGCGGGAGCTACACGTTGACCAAGACCCTAGACAACGTTGGCGAGAGATTCAGAGAGGAGAGAACTCAGATTTTCAACCCCGCAAGCTACACACCAAACGGTGCAACAAGACTCGTCTCTGGCAACATTTCAGACCTCACATCAAACGATGGCAACTACATGAGCTTTCGCAGCTACCCAAACTACGAATTTAGATATCAAGAAAACCTCGGTAACTCTTCAACAATGAGCACGACATATCAGGACAAGGTCTCGATAATCTTTTCACCGCAAGTGACCACGGATTTTGTGATAATCGCTACGGCAGAAGTACAAGGTTCAGATGCTAGTTATTTGACAAATGCGCAGCTGATCATAAACTCCATCACCTACCAAGAACTAAAGTATAGAGCCAGGGATGTAACGGACTGGTATCCATTTTCCGCCCTGAAACGATTGAGCTTGACGCAGAATTCCAACTATGTCGTCAAAGTCCAATTTTGCACCAGCGACTCAAGATCAACTGCGTACATAAGAAACGCGAGAATAGCATTACTAAGCCTCCAATCAGAATATGCAGAAAATGAAACGCTTTCCACAACAGGAAGCACAAGTTGGCAGGACAAAATCGCGTTGAGCTTCACGCCTCAAAGCGACGGCGACTACCTCCTAGTTGCCACAGCAAACTATAGGATGTCATCGACAAGTCGCAATGCGAATGTTCGGCTGATTCAAGATGATTTGATCGTTCACAGTGATAATACTGTTAGACCAGGAGCGAATACGACGAACGAATACTACTCTTTCGGAATGATGAGAAAAGTAACACTCAACGCAACGGTTCACAGTTTCAAGATTCAGTATTGCTCGTCAGGGTCACCAGGCATAGCCGATATAAAATATGCTCATGTCACTTTGATAAGATTGAACCAGTTTGATGGAAGTAACTATGCTGAAAGCGAAAACGAGTCCAGCCCAGCAGCAAGTAATGTGTGGTATGACAAAGTCGCGAATACATATTCTTCTCAAAACGGTGACTATTTGATCCTTGGCTCAATCTCCTACAAATCAGGCTCCACTTCTAATTCCGTAGCTTTGGATTTTCAAACAGATTCATCGTCGAAAGAGTCACCTTTAATCAGACATCGATCTTCAAACGACTATGAGACTGGATTCTTCATGACGAAACAGACATTGACTAGTGGAAGCAGAACCGACAAGATCAGATGGATGGGCAGAAGTACGAGTGCTCGGGTCAGAAACGCCCGACTAATCTCCTGCGAACTGCCAAACTTCACGCAGACAACTGACGTCGAGTTTGCCGGAAACTCGAATGTTCAGAATTGGACACAGCTCGACTGGACAATGGACTCATCCTTCACGACAGCGAACGTATCGACCACATTTCAACTCTTTGACTATCAATCAAATCAGTATCCAACGAGCGCTGAAGGCTTCATGTCAGACGTCTTAGGCACGACTGATGTGACGGAGAGTCAGACGATAACAGCCAATGTGACAAGATTCAGAGATGTCGACGGGAAGTGGAAAACAAGAATCAGAGGAACAAAGGCAACGGACACACAGTTTGACCTCAGAGTCGACTTGGCCGCGTTCACAGTGACAACATCTGAAACATACAGACTTTGTTTAAACAACGATTTCAAAATGGATCTGAACGCGTATCCACTCAGCTACATTCGAGGGATCGAGATCCTGATAAGATACAACACAACGGTCGACTCCGAAAAATGGTTCCTGCGGGCCTTCAATTGGAGTTCCTCTGATTTTGAAGTGCTGGATATTCAAGGGAATCAACCCATCGCGAACCAATGGAACGACTATGCTGCCAACGTCACAAACCAATGGGAAGACTATGTGAACAGCGATGGCACCATCAGACTGGAATTCGCAGATCAAGGAAACGGCACAGACCAAGCAACCATTGAAATAGACTTCCAAGGAGTAAGAGTGATGATCGACGGCACCTCCGTAAGGCTGAAAAACTCCGGTCAGTATTCAGCCCATATTGTGGCCATCTGGATCATTAACTTTACAAACCATCAACGTTATAGTGCTAGCTTGTTCATCAACTCTGGTGAGGAGACAGAATATCTTCGTGTCGATTTGAATCTTCCCGAAGGCAACTTCACAACCAGAGTCGTCACAGAAAGAGGTAACATCGCCGTCTTTCCTTAGGATTAAAAGCTATTTCTTCATCTTCTCTTTCAGAACTCTGATTGCTTCTTTTTCGTTCCTTCCCTCAACCACTTGGATTTTGTAAAGCTCAGCCATCTTCTTGCCATTTTCGTTCATCCTTGGAACTGCAACAAGATACGCGCTGTCCGGCGACACGTCAAATATCTTGGCGAACAAGGCAATTACCGGCTGTTCAGAAACAACGTCTTCGGTCGATGTTGCCAAGTCTACTACTGTAAGCTTTGAGGCGTCTTTGCCCTTGGCAACCACATCAAACATATGGTTGGCGCCCGACTTGCCTTTGACGAAAGCTGGGCCCTGAACTTCAAGTCCACTTTCCGCCAGTAGCTCCTTTATCGGCGCAACTAGAACCCAGCCCAAGGGTGCTTCCAGTCGGGCTTCTCCTCTCAAAGTGTACGAGTAAACATCCTTTATGATTGTATCCCCGAAAGTGAAATTCAAGTTGCATCCACGACAGAAAAGACTCGTTACGGGGATATCAAAACTCTTGCCGCAGTCTTTGCACGTGCACCATATGCCCGCGCGCCTATAGTCGACTTCAAGTTTTTTCAGATCCTCATGACATTTTGGACATGTTAACCTGCCGCCTTCGTTGAAGTTCTCCTCTACATCCATGTAACCGCACTTGACATGCTCCATTAGAGCGCTTTTGCGGATGTCAAACGACTTGCAGTATGGACAACAATAGTGCACAGAAACGTTTGCCGAATTGCATTTCGGACAGACAAGGACTTTGTCGAACAATTTCCTCTCAAGGATGCCAACTTCGTACAGTCTTCTCAGCAATGTTTCGGAGTCGGCTGCGTTTCCAGCTATTGCTTCAACTGCCTGATAGCGATATCCAAACTTGGCATCGAAAACGGGCTGCAGTTCCCGGATTTCACCGCTGAGGAACTTGCCTAGCAAGACCTGTGCGCTTCTCTCTTTGTAGAGTTCCATTCGCTCTGCTTTACCCGACGTGGACAGTACACTCCGACACTGCTATGGCATTTGGCAGTTTTGAGAGTTAAGACTTCCGCCTCAACTCGCTTAAGCATATCTTGCAAAGCCTCTAAAATCTTGTTAAACGGTTCAAGAAGAAAGAGGACAAAAGACCAGTGGTTCTACAGGCCTTTGGCAGAAGAGTCTTACAGTCACGTTTTTAGGTGAGAGTCTTCATAATTGAAACAAAATCCATCAGAAACATACGGTGATAGACTTGTCTAAACAGACCGAACAAACTCCTCTAGCGATTCGCTGGACTACTCTGAAAGGACTAATTGCACTCGTCGTTTTTCTCGCCATAGCGAGTTTGATTGAGTACGGATTAGTGCTTTACGCTTTGAGTCTCGGTCTCCAAGACACATCACTCTTGAGTGCTAACTGGCCGGTTACATTAACGATCAGCCCCTTGCTCAATCTCGTGCCCATCTGTGTCATAATCACGCTCGGGTTCAGCTGGGCATATCTGACGAAAAGAACTGCAATTAAGCGACGGGAAATACGCAAAGGAAAAGTCGAAACGTTCCAGAAAACGGGGAAGAAGGGATTAATGTGGAAAATCAGCCGTGCTGGAAGCGACTATTCAAGAAAAATCAAATTGCGCCTATCAAAGACCAAAGTAGCGTCCTATCTTTCGCGTGGATATTTCGCGAGAGCTACTATCAGAAGCACTTTTACTGTGCTGTTGGTTTTCGGTGCTTTTACCTTGATGTTTCTGGTTCTGGCATACCCACAATTGATCTATAGTGGCGTGTCAAATGCCTACCGAAACAATCTTGGATTGTTCAATTTTGTCAGTGGAGTAAATAACTGGGCGAGAGGAGTCGCAGAAGCATTGCCACCTATCGGCTGGATCAACAACGCCCTGATCGGGGCAGCACCAACAGTAAGAGATGCTGGAACTGGACTTGGGAACTTGCTGGTTCCTCTTGTGACTTTGGACAATGCCGGAAAGTACTTAATATTACAGAATGCGGCAGCATGGATTTCTGTTTTAGCCGTGCTTTTTTACGGGGAACGTAAAGGAAGAGGCTACAGATACAAGAAGTAGTCGTACAATCCCCTAGGGATTTTAATGAGTCATAGTGCAAGGTTTGGCCCAGCTGGCGTTCCGCCAATTTTCAGACTCATGAAAATCACGGTTTCCGACGTCCCTCGACTCCTCCGAGAAGAAGGACTTGACGCTTTCGAGTACGAAGCCGTCCACTGGGGAAAAAAACCGCAAATAGGAAAAGATGAAGCAGAGAAACTCGGCGCTCAAACCAAGCAGCAAGATGTTTGGCTCAGCCTTCACGGCTCTTACTTCTTGAATTTCAGCGGCGCGAAGACCATCGTTGAAGACAGCAAACAGCGCCTCATTGCTTGTGCAACTGCCGCGGAATGGATGGGTGCTCACACCGTAGTTTTTCACCCTGGTGTGTATGGCAAGAGACCCCCAGAAGTGGCTCTCAGAATGTGTTCTGACGCATTGCAGGAAGTTGTTCAGAGTATTCGTGATTTCGGAATTGTGAATGTCAGACTTGGACCCGAAACAATGGGCAGAATGTACCAGTTGGGAAGTCTAGACGAGGCCATTTCTTTATGTGAAAAGGTGGAGCAGACCCAATTGGTCGTTGATTGGTCACACCTTCACGCGAGAGGGCTGGGACGTTTACGAACGATTGATGACTACAGAAAGATTGTCGAACGCATCGAAAACAGACTGGGCACTGAAGCAATAAAGAATTTACACTGCCATTTCTCGAAGATTGAATATTCAGATAAAGGCGAAAGGCGTCATCACACTCTGGAAGAACCACGCTACGGACCAGACTTCCGACTACTCGCCAAAGTCATCATTGAATTCAACATGAATCCAATTGTGATAAGCGAAAGTCCTGTCATAGATTTGGATGCCATAAGAATGCGCGACATTTTTAAAGAAGAACTGGAGAAGACTCAGGTCTAAAGTACGATAGGTTTTTTTGCAGCGTCTCATAGTGCTCATTGAGGTCCATGTCTTGGCGCGCCTGAAAGGTTTTCAGGAACTAGTTCGAGTTGAAGACGCTCTTGAGAAGTGGCTTGCTGCGATTGAGTTCCATCCAAACAGTACTTCTGTTCCTTTGCTCACTGCCCAGAACCGAGTGTTGTCATCGCACATAATTGCGAATACAGATCTGCCTAGGACAGACCGATCAGCAGTTGACGGATACGCGGTCAAAGCCGCAGAAACCATCGGCGCGTCACAATCAAAACCCAAAATCTTCAAGCTCAATGAAAGGGATGCAATTGGCCCGAATCAAGCCAAGCAAATATGGACTGGAAACACAATTCCCGAGAATGCAGATGCGGTGGTCATGCTTGAGAACACAAAAACGGTTGGTAAGATCCTGGAGGTCTGGAGTCCTACGACCCGCTGGGAGAACGTTTCCAGAAAAGGAGAGGATATAAAAAAAGGAGAAATCGCCGTCAAGACCGGAACCCGCTTGAAACCTCACCACCTAGGGATCATAGCGGCCTTTGGCATGTCTGAAGTTGAAGTTTTCCAAAAACCTAAAGTCGCTGTTCTGGCAACGGGCAACGAGATTATCAGGGTAGGTGACAAAATCAGAGAAAATAAGGTTTTTGACTCTAACAGAGTTGTTCTCACGGCATTATGCAATGAGTTGGGAGCTGAAGTCATCGACCTAGGCATCGCAAGAGACGACATGGAAGAAATTTCTCAGAAGTTGAACAATGGTCTCAGAAGAGCCGACGCTGTAATGACTTCAGGCGGAACGAGCGTTGGAGGTCCCGACCTTGTTCCCGAAGTTGCCGCGAGAATTGGAAAACCAGGCATTCTTGTTCACGGCGTGGCAATGCGCCCGGGAATGCCGACGGGCTTGGCAGTTGTTGGAAAGAAACCGATCATACTTCTTCCAGGCAATCCAGTTGCTGTAATGCTGAGTTTCGAGGTTTTTGGCAGACCCTTGATTAGCAGAATGCTCGGTCTGCAAGCCACTGAATCCAGACCAGTGTTGATGGCTAGAACGAAACGGAAAATCAGCACGACGCTCGGGAGAAAGAATCTTGTCCGAGTCCATGTTTCGCGCGAGAAGGGCGAGTTTATCGCAGATCCGATCAGTGCTCGTGGTTCGAGCCTGTTTTCTACGATGACAAGATCTAATGGTTATGTTATCGTGCCAGAAAACCAAGAGGGTTTGGCAGAAGGGGAGATGGTTGCGGTTAACATGTTTGAAGACCTGAAAGTGGGAGAAGACGATGTTTAGAAGACTTTTGACTTTTGAGCAGGCCATGCAACTCGTCCAAGAACAGGTCAAACCCAAGCCTCTAGGCATAGAGAGAGTCTCACTTTTGACAGCAGGCGGACGGGTTCTTGCAGAGAAGGTAAAATCTAAGATCGACATACCGCCGTTTGACAGATCAACTGTAGACGGCTACGCGGTGAGAGCAGAAGACACGTTTGGGGCAGATGAAAACAACCCTGTCACACTAAACGTTTGCGGAATAGTCTCCATTGGAGAACTGCCCAAAGTAAAGGTCAACAAGGGAGAAGCGGCCGAAATCGTGACAGGAGCCCCTATTCCCGAAAGTGCGGATGCCGTCGTTATGGTTGAACATAGCGAAACAAAGGGAGATTTAGTTCGCGTTTTCAGTGCGGTGGCGAAAAACGCTAACACGATGAAGGCAGGAGCAGACATCAAAAATGGAGAAATGGTTCTCAAGTCTGGAACATTATTGGGCTCAAGAGAAATCGGTGTTCTAGCCGCGTTAGGCATCGCTGAAGCAGTGGTATACACGATTCCATGCGTGGCTGTCTTTTCGACAGGACCTGAGGTGACAGAGCCAGGAAAGGCTTTGGTTTCTGGCAAGATATACGATATCAACGCCTACACCTTGAGCACGGCAGTCAGGGAGTGCGGTGGAAAACCATTGTATCTCGGAGTCTTTCCTGACGATATTGAAGAACTTCAAAAAGCCTTTAAACAAGCATTGAAGTCTGCCAACATGGTTGTGACTTCAGGCGGCGTTTCCGTTGGCCCAAAGGATGTTATTCCGAAGGCATTGGCTTCTCTTGGAAAACCAGGCATCATCCTTTCCGGAATCGCCATCAAGCCTGGAAAGCCTACTACGATAGGATTGATCGGTGAGAAGCCAGCATTCCTGTTGCCAGGGCATCCGACTTCTGCATTGCTTGTTTTCCACCTGCTCGCTCGACCGGTGATCCAATTGATGTCGGGAACGAAGGAAACAACGGACACAAAAGTGAAAGCTTTGGCAAAGGCCAGAATGTTCTCGGCAAAGGGAAGAAAAACATTTGTCATGGTTACCTTGAAGAAAGGCAAATCAGACAAGCTGTTGGCTGAACCCGTTTTCACAGGAGATTCTGGCGCCATAACGACATTGGCGAAAGCAGATGGTTTCGTAGTAGTTCCTGAGAACGTTCAGTTCATCGATTTCGATCAAGAAGTAACAGTGCATCTTCTTGGAAAAAACCGACAGGTCTTAACCCTTTAGAACTTCTCTTTTAACAGCCACGTAAGCCGTGAAAATCCAAGTTAGAATCAAATAGACGATCATAACTGTGCTGAGCAACAGGTCTTTGGCCAATATGCTGTAAATCATGAAAGACGCAAATGCCGTGCCAGAGAAGAACAGAATTATCACGAACCATAATGACCAAAATCGCTTTCTGAACAGACCGTAGGCTGCTCCAAGGCTGAACAGGCCAAGGAGGCCTAAGTGTGGTGCGTAGTCGTTCAGTGGCAGAAGCGCAAGCAGTAACACACCTACGATCGCATAGAATATTGAACTGGCAAACATTCCTTTGCTCTCAATCTTGGATGCAAATGACATTTTCCATCAGCCTTTAACCGTAATGCATTGACGGTATCACTAATAAATCTAATGTTCCACTCCAAACATTTAACGAGACAGTCGTCAATCATATTTTGAAAAGAGAAGAACGCGCGCGCAGAGACATCTAACATGATTTTGTCTATGTACTTGACTTTAGGTTTGCTTTCGTTTGCACTTCACTTTTCCACCTGAGCAACTTGCGTAAATTCGAGTTATGTACTCTATCGGCCATTTGTTCGCGTAGTTGTTGCAACCTGTATTTTTTCAGTTCTCGCTCAAGTGAACTCTTTTCTCTCGAAGAGCACCAATCCCAAAATCGCCGTAATGATAGAGTACAAGCCTATGATTGCGAGCCCCTCAGGAATCGTTACGTTGTAGGTTGTGAAAGTGGGTCCACCTGGAGGACCAAAGCTGGCAACAGAGGTGTGTGGCGGGTAGGGTACCATCAAAATATTTCCTATTACTTGCGCTCCGTAAGTCAAGATGAACCACGGTTCGATCTTGACAAGGTTTGCAACAAGCGTCTGAAGAAGAGTGAACACGAACAGGAAGAGGATAATGGTCACGAGAATAGACATAGAACTGCTCTTAAATAGCGAGCTGAAGAAGAATGTAAATCCGAGGACTGCCGCAAGATAGAACCACGCGAAAAGCACAGACTCGCCGAATTGGTAAGGCACGTTTAGACCAAAATAGTACATCCCATTACCGACTGTAATAGCCGTAAACACGCCCAATATCACGGTAGCGGCAATGAAGGCCGACAACCATTTACCAACATATATGGAAGACCTTCTAATCGGGTTTGGAATTCCAAAGTAACCTGTCTTGTTCTGAAACTCCCCCGAAATGGCATCGCCTCCAAAGAAAACTCCAGAAAGCACAATAACAAAGGTTACGGAATTACCCCACCAACTACCATAGAAAGATAGGTCGGAAGATAGAAAACTCGCGGGACGATAATATCCGACTATGGAAGTGAGAAGCGCGCTTATCAAAAGAGTTATGGCTAGGAGTATGATGAATCTGCGCGATCTAAAGTAATCGAGAAACGTGTACTTCATCGTGATGCCGACTTGCGTCATGCTGCCCGGCACTTTATTATTGGAAACGATTCCTGTTTCGCTCATGTTTTATCACAACGTGTCCTTTATCAGTTTGAGGTAGGCGTCTTCGAGTTCCGATGACGCTGGTTTGTAACTGATTACTCCAATATTCATCCTTACCAAATCAGAAAGAATCCGCTCTTGCACGTCCAAGCCTCCTCTAAACCTAATCTTGAGGTTCCTATCATCTTTTTGTTCTGCCACGACCACGCCTGGAAGGTTTGCGATGTTCTTAGTCACTAATAGGGCATCGATGGGACGTTGCAGTCCAACTTCCATCATGTTTTCTCCTCTTGAAAACTTCGCTGTTACGTTGGAAATCGTGTCGTAAACGATTAGTTTGCCATGGTCGATCATGGCTACCTCATCGCAAACGTCCGCAACTTCGCTCAGAATATGGGAGCTCATGAAAATCAACCTCCTCTTGCCCTTCAGAGATTTTACGATGTCTCTGACCTCGCTCATTCCTCTAGGATCGAGACCGTTAGTGGGTTCGTCTAGAAGGAGGATGCTCGGATCACTGAGAAGTGCAGAAGCGATGCATATTCTCTGTTTCATTCCCTTTGAGAACTTGCCCACTCTCTTATCGAGCCATTCTTCCATATGCACTTCCGAAACGGCTTCTTCTATTCTCTTGTTACGCTCTGCAGTGGGCACCCCTCTGATCTCAGCAATCATCATTAGCGCCTCTCGAGGCGTCAACGAAGGATAAATCTCCGGAGTCTCAATCAGCGCAGCGACAGACGCCAACGCTTCTTTCTTATGGGTGTGAACATTTACGCCATTTATCAGTGCCTCTCCAGAGGACGG
>Ga0315296_10003028_pt1 | contig 14195 bp, 12 predicted proteins | sample YL17G14_18_MG_FD_203921 | JGI IMG/M metagenome (GOLD analysis project Ga0315296, IMG submission 203921) | Sediment microbial communities from Yellowstone Lake, YNP, Wyoming, USA - YL17G14_18 | ecosystem: Environmental > Aquatic > Freshwater > Lake > Sediment | place: USA: Wyoming | collected... | reverse complement strand
TCGGTCCGGGAGGAGGCGGCGGCGCACGGCGGGGGGCGCGTGGCCCGGATCGGCCTCCGCATCGGCGAGATGTCGGGCGCCAACGCCGAAGCCCTCCGCTTCTGCCTTCAGGTGACCGTGCACGACACCGACCTCGCCCACGCCGAGCTCGACATCGAAGAGGTGCCCCTCGGCTTCCGGTGCACGCGCTGCGAGCACGAGTTCCGCGTCGTGGACTACGCCACGGCCTGCCCGTCGTGCCGATCACACGAGACGCGAGCGACGCAGGGCGACGAGCTGCAGATCGCGTACCTCGAGCTGGAGTGAACGATGGCGCGCGTAGAGGTCAAGCAGAATGTCCTCAGGGAGAACGACCGGATCGCTGCTGAGCTGAGAGCCGGCTTCCGGGATCGGCACACGCTGTGCCTGAACCTGATTTCCTCGCCGGGCGCCGGCAAGACTAGCGTGCTCGAGCAGACGCTCGAGGCGCTGGCCGGAGGCCGCCGGCGTGTCGCCGTCCTGACCGGCGACATCCAGACCGATCGTGACGCCGCGCGTCTTCACCGATACGGCTTTCCCGCGCGCCAGATCACGACCGGCGGGACGTGCCATCTCGATGCCGCGATGGTGCGCAAGGCGCTGGGGGAGCTGCCGCCGGGGCCTCTCGATCTGCTTCTCGTGGAGAACGTCGGGAATCTCGTGTGCCCGGCAGCCTACGATCTCGGCGAGGACGCCAAGGTCGTCATGTTGAGCGTGGCGGAGGGCGACGACAAGCCCCTGAAGTACCCAAGCATTTTCCGGCGCGCCCGGCTGATGCTGCTTCACAAGATCGACCTGCTTCCCTATACGAAGTTCAGCCTCGACGCGGCCAGAGCCGACGCCCGGCGCGTGAACCCGGACATCGAGATCATCGAGACCAGTTGCGTCGGACCGCCCGGACTGACCGGCTGGCTGGCGTGGCTCGAGGCCCGGCTCCACGAGACAGCCGGCCGGTAGACTGACCGCCGCGCCAGAGACCGAGTGGTCATATTGATGAGGCAGACTGTCCGCGGCCGGCGGAGACTGCTGCACTCGGTGTCGGATACCTGTCGGTGTCGGTGTCGGATGTCGGTGTCGGATGCCTATCGGATACCTTGACAACGCCCAGCCGCCGGTGCAGACTACAGGCGTTTCATAACGTCGCCGGGTGCCCTCATTGGGTCGGTCCCGATCTCTTGGAAACGGTTAGCCCCGTGGCCGGAACCCCCGTTTCGCGGCGTCGCGGCAGGCGCCCCGGCTGTGGGCCGCCGTCAATCGGTCCGCACCGATCCCGGCTGGAAGTCAGCCCCCTTCACCTCACGTCGGTCGTCGTCAACGTGGCGGCAGTGTAGTCGCGGCGGTTCGGCCCGACAGCCCCTGCGAGCCGGTGCGGCAACGCTTCTCATCGCCAGCCAAAGGAGTCGTGGTGATGGCCGGAACTGGTGGTAATGGCCCAGGGCTCGACAGCCCGGGTGCGCCCGACGTCCGCATCGGCGTCTTTCTCTGCCACTGCGGCGGCAACGTCTCTGACGTCGTCGACGTGAAGCGGGTGGCGGAGGACATCGCCAAGCTGCCGGGCGTCGTGTTGTCGATGACGCACACGTTCGTGTGCTCCGACCCTGGCCAGGCGCTGATCGAGCAGAAGATCAAGGACCTGGCCCTCAACCGCGTCGTCGTGGCGGCCTGTTCGCCAACGCTTCACCAGTTGACGTTCAGGCGGACGCTGGACCGGGCGGGACTCAACCAGTACCTGTTCGAGCACGTGAACGTGCGCGAACAGGTGTCGTGGGTCATCGAGGACAAAGAGAAGGCCACCCGCAAAGCGATCCGCCTCATCCGGGCGGCGGTGAACCGCACGCGTCACCTGGTGCCGCTCGACAAGCGCCGCATTCCGATCTTCCCGTCGGCGCTCGTCATCGGCGGAGGCGTCGCGGGCCTCGTGGCGGCGCGTGATCTGGCCGAACGCGGCATGAAGGTCACCCTGATCGAGAAGCGCCCGTTCCTGGGAGGGCGGATGGCGCAGCTCCACACGGTGTTCCCGACGGGCGAGCGGGCACGGGACCTGCTGGGCGGGCTGGTGCGCGAGGTGGTCAAGCACCCGCTCATTACGGTCCTCACCAACGCACAGATTGTCGCGTCGGAGGGGTTCGTGGGTGATTTCCACACCCATATCCGGATCGAGCCGCGCGGCGTGGACGAACGGCTCAAACATGCCGGCAATGCGATTGCCGCATGCCCCGAAGAGACGATCAACGATTTCGACTACGGCCTCAGCCGCCGCAAGGCGATCTATATGGGGTACCCGGGCTGCTTCCCGCCGATCCCGGCGATTGACTGGCACACCTGTACGAAGTGCGGTAAGTGCGTGTCGGCGGTCGCCGGGAAGGGGATCAACCTCGAGGAGCAGCCGCGCGAGATCTCGCTGCGGTGCGGCGTGATCGTGATCGCGACCGGCTACGACCCGTACGAACCGCTGTACGGCGAGTTCGGGTTCGGCATCTTCCCGAGGGTCATCACGCTCCAGCAGCTCAAACGCCTGCTCGATCCCGAGGGGCCGACCGGCGGGCGGACTGTCGCGAGCGGTCCGCCGCCCAGACGCATCGCCTTCATTCACTGCGTGGGGGCACGCCAGGTCGAGGGGGTGCACCAGCCGCAGCCAGACGGTCGCATCAAGGACTACTGCGCGCGTACCTGCTGCACGGCGGCGCTCCACGCCGCACTGGAAATCAAGAAGCAGCATCCCGAGACCCAGATTTTCAGCTTCTACCAGGACATCCGGACCTACGGGCGCGGACACGAGCTGTACTACGAACGCGCGTCGGAGCAGGGCGTGCTCTTCGTCCGGCACAAGGCGAACCGCCCGCCGAAGGTGGAGCCCGATCCCCAGGGACACTGGCCGCTGATCGTGCGCGCGGATGACTTACTCTCGGGCGGGCTGTCGGTCGAAACGCCCGTCGATCTGGTAGTGCTGGCAACCGGCGTGGCCCACAACGACATCAGCGAGCTGATCGGCATCTACTGCTGCGCGGTCGGCGCCGACAGCTTCCTGCTGGAGATCCACCCGAAGCTGCGACCAGTGGAGATGGCCACCTCGGGGGTCTTCCTCGCCGGCTGCTGCCAGAGCCCGATGGACATCAGCGAGTGCTGCGCGGCGGCGTCGGCGGCGGCATCGAAGGCTGCGCTCCACATCGCGCAGGCCCAGATCGAGATGGACCCGTTCATCGCGAAGGTTGACGAGACGAAGTGCACGGGGTGCGAGACGTGCCTGACGGTCTGCCCGTACGAAGCCATCTCGAAGGACCAGGCCCGCAAGGTGGCCAAGGTGAACGAGGCGCTCTGCACGGGCTGCGGCACCTGCGCGGCCACGTGCCCCAGCAATGCCATCCAGCAGCTCGGCTTCAGCGACGCGCAGGTGTATTCGGAGCTGGAGATGCTGCTGGAGGAAGTCACGGCCTGACGGGGAACGGAGAGACGGGAGACACGGCATGGCTGACCAGCAGGTCCTGACCACGACGCGGGAAGTGACGGCGCCCGCCGCCTGGGAACCGCGGATCATCGCGTTTCTCTGCTACTGGTGCTCGTACACCGGCGCGGACAACGCGGGCACGGCGCGGCTCAAGTACCCCCCCAACGTCGACATCATCCGTCTGATGTGCTCCGGCCGCATGGACCCGGAGCTCATCATGGCGGCGTTTGTGCGGGGCGCAGACGGCGTGATGGTCTGCGGCTGCCACATCGGCGACTGCCACTACCTCACCGGCAACCACAAGACGATGGCCCGGATGCCGATTGTCAGGCAGGTGCTGGCTGACCTGGGCATCGAACCGGAGCGGTTCGTGCACGAGTGGGTCAGCGCGGCCGAAGGCGAGAAGTTCGCGCGCCTGGTGCGGCAGACGACCGAGCAGGTCCGACAGGTGGGGCCGCTCGACTGGCCCAAGCGCATGCGCGAACGGGGCGTCGGCCACGGGATGGACCTGAGACCCTGGGGAGAGTGACGATGAGCGCGAACGGCGTCACCGGCGCAACGAACGGCAAGTTGAAGGTGGCCAAGTACTGGGCCGCGAGCTGCGGCGGCTGCGACATCTCCCTGCTGGAGATTGGCCCGCATCTGCTCGAGCTGATCGAGGCGGCCGACGTGGTCTTCTGGCCGTGCGCGGCGGACTTCAAGTACGCCGACGTGGCCGGCTATCCCGACGAGTACATCGACGTCTGTCTCTTCAACGGGGGCGTCCGCAGCTCGGAGCAGGAGGAGATTGCGCGCCTGCTGCGCCGGAAGAGCAAGACGCTCGTCGCCTATGGAGCTTGCGCGATCGACGGCGGCATCCCGGCGTTGGCCAACCTGTCCACCGCGGCCGGTGTCATGGCGGCGTCGTACCTGGATAGCCCGTCCACGCCGAACGAGAGGCGCGTCGAGCCGCAGCCCATCACGGAGACGCCGTACGGCGATCTCGAGCTGCCGCGTCTGTACCCGCAGGTGCTCCGGCTGTCCGACGTGGTCGAGGTGGACTACCAGATCCCGGGCTGCCCGCCGCAAGCGCACCAGGTCTGGAAGGTCCTCCAGGCGGTGGTCGCCGGCGCGGTGCCGCCGCGGAACCACGCCGTGGTCGTCGGCTGCGACGACAAGGCCGTCTGCGACGAGTGCCCGCGGAAGAAGCGCAAAGCCCGCATCAAGGCGTTCGTGCGCCCGCACGAGAAGATCCCCGAGGCCGACTGGTGCCTCCTCGAGCAGGGCTTCGTCTGCATGGGACCGGCCACGCGAAGCGGCTGCGGCGCGGTCTGCCTGAAGGCGAATCTCGCCTGCCGGGGCTGCTACGCGGCCTCAGGCGACGTCGAGGATCGGGGCACCGCGATGATCGGCGCCATTGGCTCGATGATCGATGCCACGACCGAAGAGCGAGCGCAGGAGCTGGTCGGCCAAATCGTCGATCCGGTCGGGACGTTCTATCGGTTCAGCCTGGCATCGAGCGCCCTGAAGGGACGGCGGTGAGACCAAGGGTGCGACCGCGCTGACGCGCGGGGCGGGCGCCCCGCCAACGATGGTGAGCGTATGACGACTCCACATGTCCGGACGGCGGAAGGGTTCAGGCGGATCAGCATCGATCCCATCACGCGCCTCGAAGGCCACGGCAAGATCGACCTGTTCCTCGACCGCGACGGCGCCCTGGCTGACTGCTTCTTCCAGGTGCCCGAGCTCAGGGGCTTCGAGAAGTTCTGTCAGGGCCGGCCGGTCGAGGAGATGCCGCGTATCACGCCCCGCATCTGCGGCGTCTGTCCCGAGGCGCACATGATGGCGTCGGCAAAGGCCTGCGATGCGGTGTTTGGCGTCACGCTGCCGCTGACCGCCAGGCTGCTGCGCGAGCTCCAGTACAACATGTTCTTCGTGACCGACCACACCACGCATTTCTATGCGCTGGGGGCACCCGACTTCGTGATGGGGCCGGACAGCGACCCGGCCGCGCGCAACCTGATCGGCGTGATCCGAAAGCTGGGCGTCGAGATCGGCAGCGAGGTGATCAAGTGCCGGCAGTGGGGCCACGAGGCCGCGTCCATTTTCGGCGGGAAGCCCGTCAACCCCATCAATGCGATCCCGGGCGGGATGAGCAAGCCCATCAACGCCGCCGAACGGGATCGGCTTGATGAGATCGCTCGGTTCTTTGTGGAGTTCGGCAAGTTCACGCTGAAGGTGCTGCACGACCTGGTGCTGGCCAACCAAGCCTATGTGGATCTGATCCTCAACGGCCCCTACTACCACGAGACGTACTCGATGGGGCTCGTCGACGAGAAGAATCGGGTCAACTTCTACGATGGCCTGGTGCGGGTCGTCGATCCGGACGGGCAGGAGCTCTGCAAGTACGCGCCCCGCGACTACCTGAAGCACGTCGCGGAGCACGTCGAGCCGTGGAGCTATCTGAAGTTCCCGTACCTGGTGAAGGTCGGATGGAAGGGCTTCGTCGACGGCAAGCAGTCGGGGGTTTACCGCGCCACGCCGCAGTCGCGGCTCAACGCCGCCGATGGCGTGAGCACGCCTCTCGCGCAGGCCGCGTACGAGGAGTACTTCGAGACGTTGACCGGCGATCGGACGGGCCGCAAGCCGGTCCACCACACCCTGGCCATCCACTGGGCCCGCGTCATCGAGCTGGTCAACGCGGCCGAGCGGTCCCTCGAGCTCGTGCGGCACCCGGAGATCACGAACCCGGAGAACTACCGCGTGATTCCCACTGAGACCCCAACGGAAGGGGTGGGCATCGTGGAGGCGCCGCGCGGCACGCTCACCCACCACTACGTCACCGATGAGCGCGGCCTCGTCAGGAAGGTCAATCTGATTGTCGGCACCACGAACAACCACGCGGCCATCTGCATGTCGATCAAGAAGGCGGCCCAGGGACTGATCAGCAGGGGCCGGCCGATCACCGAGGGCACGTTGAACAGGATCGAGATGGCGTTCCGGGCCTACGACCCCTGTCTCGGGTGCGCGACACACAGCCTGCCGGGCCAGATGCCCCTCTCGGTGCGCATTCGCGACGTGGATGGGACGGTGCTTGACGAACTGACCCGGTGAGTGGAGAGGACGCTCATGCCCGAGATTCGGAATCACTACGACGCGCTCGTGATCGGGGGCGGGATCGCCGGCATCCAGGCGGCGCTGGACCTCGGCGACCAGGGGTTCGAGGTGCTGCTCGTCGACAGGTACCCCTCGATCGGCGGGGTGATGGTCGGCCTCAACAAGGTGTTTCCCACGCTCGACTGCTCGAGCTGCATCTGCACGCCGCGGATGGCCGAAGCGGCCCACCACGTCCGCATCCAGCTCCAGACCTACACTGAGGTCACGTCGGTCCGGAAGGACGGCGCCGGCTTCGCCGTCCAGCTCCTGCTCAAGCCGCGCTACATGAACGAGGACGCGTGCATCGGCTGCGGCGAGTGCGAGCTGGCCTGCCCGATCGACGTGCCGCACGAATTCGACTACGGCCTCGGATCCCGCAAGGCCATCTACATCCCGCACAGCAATGCGATTCCCCAGAAGGGCGTCCTCATCCCCGAAGAGTGCGTCTTCTGCGGCAAGTGCGAAAGGGTGTGTCCCGCCCACTGCATCGACTTCACGCAGGAGGCCCGAACCGTCACCACCTCGGTCGGCGCTGTCATCGTCGCGACCGGCCTCCACATCACGCCGATGGACCGCAAGGCGGAATACGGGGCGGGCAAGCTCCCAAACGTGATGAGCCCGCTCCAGATGGAACGGATCCAGTCCAGCAACGGGCCGTACGGACGGGTGCTGCGCCCGGCCGACGGGAAAATCCCGCGCTCGATCGCCTACGTGCAGTGCGCCGGCAGCCGTGACCGCTCGATCGGCGTTCCGTACTGCTCGCGGGTCTGCTGCATGTACGCCCTGAAGCAGGCACTCCTGCTTCGCCACTACATCCACGGCGTCGACGTCACGCTGTACCACATGGACATCCGCGCGTTCGGCAAGGGCTACGAACAGTTCTACCGCCGCGTCATGGCCGAGGGCGTCAAGGTCATCAAAGGGAAGGTCGGCAAGATCACCGAGGTCGACAACTACGACCTCGTCCTCCGGGTCGAGCTGCTCGACGAGGATGGCCGCGTCGTCGAACGGCGGCACGACCTGGTGGTGCTGTCGCAGGGGCTCGTGCCCGCCTGGCATCCCAAGGGCGTCATCGACCTGGCGGAGGCGGACGACGGCTTCCTGGAGACGCCGCAGGCCAAGATCAACCCGTCCTACACCACCCTGGAGGGCGTGTTCGTGGCGGGCGTGGCAGCCGGGCCGAAGGATATTCCCGACGCAATCGTGGAAGCGGGCGAGGCGGCCATGGCGGCCGCCTGCCGCCTGCACCGGTTGCGCAAGCGCACGCCGGCCGCCGAGTACGCAGCGGCGCATTGACCGGGCACCGACAGCCAGGGCGACTGGAGCACCGCATGAGTGACAACGTCCAGCCAGCATCCGAGAAGAAAGAGAAACCGAAGCGCCCGATCGAGATCCTCCGCGACCGGCAGGGCGGGATGTCCAAGGAGCTCAAAGAGCACTTCAACGAGCAGCAGCGCATCTACAAGGCCATCCGGGCGGCGCTGAAGGCCGGGCCGAAGACAGTGCCGCAGCTTGCGGCCGAGTGCAAGCTCGAAGCGCCGAAGGCGATGTGGCACCTCATGGCCCTGCGCCGTCACGGCGAGGTTGTCGAGGGCGCCGAAGACCGCGGCTACCTGCTGTACAGCCTGAAAGGGGCATAGGCGATGAGCTACCGCGTCAATCCTGAGCTCGCGAAAGAGATCGCGGCGCTCGGCGGCGGCACCCTCACCAAGTGCTTCAACTGCGGAAGCTGCACCGCCGTCTGCGCGCTCTCGAAAGGTGATACCGTCTTCCCGCGGAAGATCATCCGCTACCTGCAGCTTGGCCTGTCTGACCGCCTGGCCGAGTCGCCCGAGCCGTGGCTCTGCTACTATTGCGGCAACTGTTCGGACACCTGCCCGCGCGAGGCCGAGCCGGGCGAGCTGATGATGGCCACCCGCCGATGGCTCACCACCAAGTACGATTTCACCGGCCTGTCCAAGCGGCTGTACCTGTCAGAGGCCTGGGAGATCGGCTCGCTGCTGGTCATCGCGCTCGTCGTGCTCGGGTTCTTCGTCGTCCCGGGGATGTTCGGCGTCACGTTTGGGTTCCAGGCCATCAACCGTGAGGCGGTCGAGCACGTCCGGCTGGATCTGTTCGCGCCCAAGGAGTGGATCCACATCGGCGATCTCATCCTGGCCGGGCTGCTCTTCACCCTGCTCGGCACGAACACCTTGCGCATGGTGGCGTCCGTCAGGCGCGGGGAGCGCGGGCTCAAGATCCCACTGTCGATCTGGATCGGCAAGCTGTTTGACTTCGGCGTGCATGCCGCGACGCAGAAACGATGGCTCGACTGCGACAACAACACCCGGCTGCAGTGGCTGAAGCACTTCCTGCTCGTGACCGGCTACGCGACGATGCTGCTGCTGGTGGTGGTGTTCCTACCCTGGTTCCAGCGTGACGGCTCGGACTTCCATTTCACCGCGCTCTTCGGCTACTACGGCACCGTGGTGCTGCTGGCCGTCACGCTGCTGGCCATGCGGGGGCGCCTCCGGAAGAAGGACCAGCTCCACAAGCACTCGCACGTCACGGACTGGATGTTCCTCATCCTGCTGTTCCTGACCGCGCTCTCCGGCATCGTGCTTCACCTGTTCCGGCTTCTGGACTGGCCCTGGCCGACCTACGTCACCTACGTCCTGCACCTGATGATTGCCGTCCCGATGCTCATCATCGAAGTGCCTTTCGGGAAGTGGCTGCACCTGGGATTCCGGCCGATGGCGCAATACCTGGCCGCCGTGCACGAGGCCGCGCGCCAGCTGAAGGCCGAAACCGAGGGTCACGCGCCGGCCAGGGCGGCATAGGCGAAGACGAGCCCCTTTGCCCGCCGTGACTCCCCCCTCCACTATCGTGCTCGGCCTGGGCAACCCGGTCCTGGGCGACGACGCCGTCGGCCTCCGCGTCGCCGCCGCCCTCCAACAGCTGATGGTCGACGATCCCCTGGAGGGTGTGCAGGTCCTAACCAGCACGCGGGCAGGATTCGAGCTTGTCGATCTCCTGGCTGGCGCGACCCGCGCGATCATCATCGACTGCCTGGAGGTTCCCGACCCCACGCCCGGACGTGTCAGACGTCTCGATCTCAAGCAGGTTGCCGGATCAGCGCGCCTTGTCGGCGCGCATGACATCAGCGTGGCCGTCGCGTTTGAGCTCGCGGCCGCGCTGGGCATCCGGATGCCGCGGACGGTCGAGATCTACGGCGTCGAAGCCGCAAGCACGCGGGAGTTTGAGGAGCGGATGACGCCCGAGGTTGAATGCGCCGTCGTGACCCTCGCCCGCGACCTGCACCTGCGGCTCAAGCAGCGGGCCCGCGAATAGAGTATTATCGGCGGCCGGAGGCACCTGATGCGGATGAAAGGCGTCTTCGTGACGCTCATGGTCGCTCTCAGCGCGCTCGTGTCGGGCCAGCAGCCGGCGCGGACGCGCGCCGTGCTGGTCACCAACGATGGCACGCTCCACCTGCAGGCCTGGCGGGCCGGGCCGACGGGGTACGAAGCGTTCTGGGAAGCCACGCCGCGCGCCGCTGATGTTGACCTGGCCGCACGGCGAGGCGAGGTTGTGATGCCAGCCCGCGACGCCATCCCGGTCATCTGTGATCTCGACGGGGACGGGTCGAATGACCTGCTCGTGATGGATGCGCTCGGGATCATCGTCTACGGGAAGACGCCAGCCTACCTGCCATTTGAGACCGTTCTCGGTGGCCCAGGCTCGCCCGGTGTGCTGGCGGCTGGCGATGTGGACGGCGACCGCATCCTCGAGATCGTCACCCAGCGCACCACTGCCAGCGGGAGGGACCTCGACGTCTGGAAAGTGGGCCCCGACGGCCTCCGGCGTCTGTGGGGGCAGCAAGGAGCTGGTCGGGGACCGTTCCTGCTGCTCGATGACGTCGACGGCGATCGGCTGGTCGAGCTGATTGTGGAATCGTTCGGCCAAACCCGGACCGTGCAGATCTTCAAGCGCGGGACGGGGCCGTCGTGGGAACCTGCTGCCAGTCTCGTCAGTGCCGGCGGCTACGAATTGGCGGGTCGGGCCGCGGACGTGGACGCAGACGGCATCAAGGAGATCATCGTCGGTAGCAACAGCGGGCAGGTCACCGTCTACAAGCACCGGCGAGGCGGTGCTCGCTCCGCCTACGACATCCTGTGGCAGAGCGCCGCGCTCGTTGCTCCGGGTGCCACGCCCCCCGAGCGGGCGTTTGTGCCGGCCGTCGAGGCGGGAGATGTCGACGGTGATGGGACGCCGGAGATCGTGGCGGCCTCGTACGGGGTCGGACGCCCGGCCAGCCAGGGCCCGGGGGCCGGCCGCATCCATGTGTTCAAGCGTGACGCACGCGGCGGGTTCGCGAGCGTCTGGGTGTCGGATTGGACGCAGACGCCGCGATCGTCGGGCCTCGCGATTGGCGACCTGAACGGGGACGGCGTCAACGAGATCGTCTACAACGGGCGCGACATCTACGGGTTCGATCCGACCACGAAGGGCTTCCGGCTTCAGGGAACGGTAGGCGGGACCCCTCGGGATGCTGTCGTCGGGAATCTCGGCGACCTTCGCGAGCCCGCCAACGCCACGCGAATCGTCCCGCTCTATTGGACGCTGGCCAACCGGGCGATCGCGTCGGGGCAGACCGCGGAGATCGCGCTCACGCTCCTGAACGTATGGGCGCCCGCGCGGGATGTCCGGGTCAACGTCACCTCGGGGAGCCCCACGCTCCAGGCCGAGAGCTCGGTGACCGTTCCGGCGGCGATCTCCACAGCGTCAACCGTTGTCACCCCGAAGTTCACCGCCGCGGTCAAGGGGGATCAGACGCCGGTCGTCCTGAAGGTGGAAATCACTGCGGCCGGCGGGTACCGGCAGACGATTCCGGTCGAGCTCCGGGTGACGCCGCCGCTGCCCACGTACGATGCGGCGAACCTCGAGGCGCGGATCGCCGCAGCGTCGGCGCACGCCAGGGACGAGAACCGCCGTGTCCTGGTCGCGTGGGGATCGAACGCCGACAAGGCGTCGCAGGCGCTGATCGAGCTGACCGTCAGGAACAGCGACGTGTCCCGGAAGCTCCTGTACGAGTATGACGTCGTCCGGGCCGACGCCGCCGGTAACGACTGCGTGGCGGCGAAGCTCGGCGCCAAGGTCACAACGGGCACCCTGCCGCAGCTGACCGTGCTCGACGCCGAGGGCCACGTGTTGGCAAACGAGGGGACGGGCACGCTCATGGCCGCCGGGGCGAGCCCCGCCGCGTCCGACCCGAAGCTGCTGATGGCCTTCCTGACGAAGCACCAGGCGCCGTACCTCAATGCCGAGACGCTGTTCGCAGGCGCGCTGAGCCGGGCGAAGAAGGATCAGAAGACCCTCTTCCTCTGGTTCAGCGCCCCGTGGTGAGGGTGGTGCCACAGGCAGGGCGCCTGGATGGCGCTCAAAGATGTCGCATCGGTGCTCGCCAAGGACTTCGTGGACCTCAAGATCGACACGGACCGGATGACCGGCGGCAGCGAACTGCTCACGCGCTACGCCAAGACGCAGCAGGGGATTCCGTGGTTCGTGTTCCTGGACGGCGACGGCCGCCCCTTGATCACGAGCACGGCGCCGGACAAGGGGAACATCGGCTTCCCGGCGCAGGATTTCGAGATCGCGCATTTCAAGGTGATGCTGGAGCAGGTGGCGAAGCAGATCACGCGCGAGGAGATTGACTTCCTGGCGAAGTCGCTGGTGGCGTTCAGGGACGTCAAGCTCCCGCCGAGGTAAAGGCGTGTGTGTCTCGGCCCGACGGATCGGAGGCCGGCCAGCGCGGGCAGTCAGCAAGCCCCGTTGGCTGGCCCTTTCCACGTACGGGGGTCCTTGTGTATCCTGCCAGGAGGGTTTTGAATCCTAAGACAGATGCCAAGGTCGCCACAGAAACTTGCTTCAACCGTGACGATGTCACCCTTGGAAGATGCCTAGAGGAGTCCTGATGCCGCTATACGAGTACGAATGCCGCCAATGCGGCCACCGCTTCGAGATCCTTGTGCTTGGCAAGATCCGGCCGGTCTGCCCGCATTGTCAGAGCGAAGACCTGGAGAAGGCCTTCTCGACGTTCGCCACGAGCAGTGCTGGAAGCTCCGTTGGTGGCAACAGCTGCTCGATGCGCACGCCTTCGGGCGGATGCAGCGCCGGCGGCGGCGGTTGAGCGATCTAGCGGCTCAGGCAGTTGGCCTGACCCACCTCGCCCGCAAAGAACCGAACCCCTCCGGAGCGCTCCTCAGCGCTCCGGCTGTTTCTGCCTTGCCAGCGCCTCGGCCGTCACGAAACGCGGCTCGATGTCGACCGACACGTTCTTCAGCCGGTCCAGGGCGGCCGAGACCTCGGGCCGAAGAACGGCCAGGCGCTGCAGCAGTTCCGTGGCCTTCGCGTAGTTTCCCTCCGCCTCGATGGTCATGATCTCGCGGGTCAGCCGGCTCACGACTGCCTTGATCTTCGCGTCGTTCACTGAGAACGTGCCGTCCCTCTCCACGACGAACGCCCCGGCGTCGAGCAGGTAGTTCAGCTGCACGGCGATGCCCTTGCCATGGGCTTCGGTGAGGCCGAACCGGATCGACCGGAACGAGGACGCGAGGAAGGTCCTGTACATCGCGCGCTCGGTGGCTCGGTCTAGCATCCCCTTGTCAACCAGGTACTGGAGCGCGAACAGCCCGGAGATGTCGGCCTTGGCTTCCTCGACGGCGCTGTAGATCTCCTTCAGCTCCTGCCGCACCGTGGTGGCTCGCCCGCCGACACGGATCTGGTGCGGGCCGAGGCCGTGCATCAGTTCGTGCATGAGGGTATGCGAGAAGAACGCGTCGAACGAGACGTCCTTCTGGTCCGCCGCAGACAGCACGACCTGCGAGATCGGCACGAGCGCGACCCTGAACTTCGCTTCCTGGACGTTCTTCAGCATGACGTTCTTGGACCCCTTCTCCTTGACGACCTTGTCGTCGTTGGGAAGGTTGTACGCGATCGTCTGCACGCCGCGGTTGCCGTCTCCCGCCGAGAACACGACGTTCACGACGCGGATGGGGCTCAGCCCGCCGAGCTTCGGGTTCCGGTATCGCGGGTCAATCGGGAGGCTGTTCTCGATGCCTTGCCGTTCGGCCCCGAACTTCGCGAGCTTCCGCGTTTCGACCTCATCACGGATCGCGATGAACGCCTCGAACGCCGCCTTCGCATTGAACCACTCGTCCTCGTACACCTCATACGGTCCGACGGTCGGCTCGATCGTGCTGTCGAGCTCCATCCAGGCGAGGTCGCTCGCGTAGTAGTCGTTCGACATGAACGCGTCCGCGCGGGCGCTCAGGAATGCCTTGAGCGTCGGCTGCGCGGTCAGTGCCGCGGCCTCCCGCAGCAGCGCCGCCGCGCGTGCCAGCTCGCCCTGGTACTCGAGGCTGTACGGCACGCTGACGAACCCGCTGGGGGCCCGGCGGATGGTCGTGAAGAAGCCGGATGCCTGCTGCCGCTCGGTTTCGGGCAACCCCCTGAGCCACGTCTCGATGTCGGCCTTTGTCGCGCCGGCCGGGTAGAAGTTGGCCGCGTCGGGCTTCGGGGGTGCGCCGGGGATGAACGGTTCGTTCCTGTCCAGCCG
>Ga0315296_10003027_pt1 | contig 14199 bp, 4 predicted proteins | sample YL17G14_18_MG_FD_203921 | JGI IMG/M metagenome (GOLD analysis project Ga0315296, IMG submission 203921) | Sediment microbial communities from Yellowstone Lake, YNP, Wyoming, USA - YL17G14_18 | ecosystem: Environmental > Aquatic > Freshwater > Lake > Sediment | place: USA: Wyoming | collected... | reverse complement strand
TTGTTGGATTCTCTATCGTAGCTATCTCCTGGAACTCATCAAACATGACTACAACACGTGTCGCCTTCTGGTTCGCGATGCCCTCAGGAAGATCGAGAGCCTCGGCTACATCCTCAATGGTCGGTCTTTCCGGGCTTCTTCTCTTGGAGTATATCATCGGGTATCTTCTGCACATCTCGCAGTAGTACGCTGAGTATCTGTGTACATACCTCAGACTGTCTCGGCACTTCGGGCATCTCATCTCGTCCATTGGCGGTATTCTTAGCTTGTTGATGCGCAGCTTGACTGTTCTGCGTACGGGTGCATATTTCCTGCAATTGTAGCAGTAGTACCTAGAGTGTTTCTCAAGCCATTTGAGCGCAAACCCACATCGCGGGCACATTCTGATTTTGGTCTTTGTGTCGGACAGTTTCAAGTGGTCGCCGAGATTCTTCTTTTCATGCGTTGGGGATGCGCCGGAATTAGGGCTGGAATCTTCTGAATAGCTGGACTTGGTGTTTTCAATGACCGCTCGCCGCAGTTTCGGGTTCTTCAGGAGTTCCCATGCCGTTGGTGGGTAGTCCTGCAATCTGCCGTATCCAGCCGTCATCGTTTCTTTGGCAACTAGCTCCAGTAGAGCGGCTTCGTTCGTGATTCCAGTGAGGTTGATGGGCACGAAGACAAACTCTTTCGAGTACCTACTAGCTAGTTCTGCGAGCAGTGAGGACTTGCCCATCCCGTTTGGCGATCGTATGACGCAGCTTCCGCCGAGCCTGATCAAGTTCAGCAGTTTGGCGATTTCCTCGCCACGGCCGACGAAATTGCCGCCAACTGCAATTGTGCCGTATGTGAAGGGGTTCCTCGTGCTAAACACCACTCGTTTCTCCGCGATGCAGAGCGTAATGCTACTTTCGTATTGGGGAGAAACAGCGCGTAGTTATACATCTTTGTATGCGTGGTAGTATACTCTGAAGTATCGACGGTTGATTCTGGCGTATTGGGCAAGTTCTTGACACAAACGTAAATTGTTTTCCACCGGAAAGTGCACCTCGCTTCGTTTTGTTGCGCGATCATCAAGGCTGAAAAAACGATTGACTGGCTCGGACCACGTGGAGCCAAGGTTTTATTACCGCGGTGCGTGATTGAGGCGGGCAATTCGTCCTACTGACCCGATACAAACGTGCGTTTGAAATGAGGGCCGGAGGAAATGAGCAGCAGTCGCATAACGAGGGGGGTAAAGAGAGTGAAATCTAACGAGAGCGAGGCCTATAATCGTGTCGTGGATAATAGAAAACTGTATTCGAAGCAGATCTTCATGGCCATCGCGGTTGCGTTCCTGATGGTAGGAAGCGCGTTCATTGTGGCTAGCAATGCGAACGCAAACCCGCCGCCAGGTGTGCAACTGTCCGGTTGGACGCTAAAGCCAAGTGAGGACTGGACACTGGGCAATATCAAGGGGTATAACGAGGGGGATGTTGTTCCGGTCAGGATGACTGTGACGCCCAATGACTGGACGCATGTTTCGATTACTGTTGGTTTTGAATGGGGCTACGGAGTAATATCCGACCCGGATGTGAGAGGGTTCGATAGAGTTGTTACCTATCCATGGATTGGAGATCCAGACCCGCTAGAGCATCCATTCAACGTTCCTGTAGATCCGCCGGTGAACGGCCCGTTCTCTGCCAGCGGTGGTGCGACCATAGTGAGCCAGACGCACTTGGCGCTGCAGTCCGACGGATCGCCGCAATGGAAGATATGGGACCCGTGGACGTTGGAGATCGACCTTAACCCTCAGCTCGACTCTGAATTGAAGGCCGGAGGTCTGCTCTTCATCACGACTTCAAATCCAGATCAGAAGGGTTCATCGTACTTCCCGGGATCCTCGTTGCATGTGAGGTTGCTCGATGTCAACGGCAAGAAGAGTGCCGAGGACATCTCGATCAATGTCGAGGAGGTTCTGTCACCGCCGGATGTTGTCCTCGAGAAGTTCTGCAACCCGCATATGACTCTCGTGGGCGAGAAGATGACATTCCTGATCGCCTGGGAGAACACCGCTCAGTCTCCAGCATTCGACCTGCAGCTCTGGGACGTCATCGCGCTTGACGAGGATGGCAACCCGCTGCTTCAGTACGTGTCCGATTCAGGAGTCATGTGGACATCTACTGATCCAACTGAAGTGCCCGTTCCTGATCCGGACCTGAATCCAGACCCCATCGCTTGGGTCTGGGATATGGGATGGACCGCTGACGGTACTGGGCCATACGACGCTAACCCGGTCAAGGTCTATTACCTGCAGTTCGAGGTCCTAGTGATTGGCTGGGCTCTTGGTGATCAGGAAAATGAGGCAGTTCTTATGTGGTGGGACCGCCACAACCCTGACCCACAGCTCGCATTTGCTCACTGCCACTTCACAATCATAAAGCCGATGATTGAGATTGAAAAGTGGGAGAAGGACCGACTCCAATGCGCCGCTGGCACCTACTTATGGTATATTGACCAGGACGGTAGCCCGGTATATTGGCCCGGTGACACGATCACATACGTCATCAGGGTTACTAACCCGAGCCCCGATACTCCGATGAATTACCAGGTCATCGACCCGGTGATTGCAAGAGAGCTAGGCTTGCCTACTCCGGGGACTCCGATAATGTCGGGCGTGCTTGACCCCGGAGAGGACACGGGTCCGGTGGAGTTCCCGTATCTGGTCAAGGGAAATGAGCCCGAGCCCGAGGAGTTCGACTACATGTTCAGGAACACCGCTACGGTGATTGCCTGGGATGTCTACGAAATCGGTGGGAAGGTCGTGGACTCGAGCTACTGGGACATCGACATTCTGCACCCCGATCTGAGCATAAAGAAGACAGCTTGCTCTGAGGTCGCGGCAGTCGGAGAGGAGATCAGGTACACCGTCGAAGTCGAGAACCTCGGTGACGCAACCCTTGAGGAGTTTGTCATATACGATCAGATGATGACGGACCCCATTCTTTACGAAGCAACTCAGGAGAACCCTGACGACGACCTCTCTCCGCATGAGATATTGATTCTCGAGAGCGTAAACTCTGGTCTCCCCGGCCATGTATATGTGCCGGTGCTTGCGCACACCATCGTTGTGGAGGATGTGGATCCGAGAACAGACCTCATAACCAACAAGGTTTGGATCGAGGCATGGGACACGCAGAACCACTATCTGTACCGCGAGGATTCCGTGAGCTTGACGCATGTCATGCCAAGCATCAAGATCACCAAGACGGCTGTCAACGATGATGGAGAGGAGATAACTAAGATCGGCCTGTCGGGTGAGGTCAGGTATAAGATCGAGGTCGAGAACACCGGTGATGTCGGTCTCTGGTGGTTCTATTGGGACACCTTTGCGGATCCCGCTTGGACTCCTGTCGAGGACAATGACCCGATATGGACCAACATCGGCAACTACTACCTCGATGGCTGTTGGGCCGGCGAACTCTCGGCAGATGGCGATGGCGTCTACTGTGGCCAAGTGCCTATAGCAGGGCCTGGTCAGGCTGGCGTCGTTGCGATGTCTATCCAGGATACATTCGTCGGTGACGAGTTGTACTACGAAGTAGACATCTTCCCGCACGACTCATATTGGCGGGCGGGAGTGCTGCTTAGGTACGACGAGGCATCAGGCAATGGCTACCTTGTCCACCTCTACGAAGGCGGAGTGGTGATGTACGAGATGAACGGCTGGATGCTGTACCCCATGGGACAAGTCTCCATGGCGATTTCGTCTGGCTCCTGGTACACTCTCGGCGTTAAAGCGGAGAACATAATCCATTCGTTCTTCGATATCTATGTCGATGGTGTCTTGGTGCTCTCCACATCAGATGTGTCTCCGTTGGACCCCGGCGAGATAGGCCTGGCGGTCTGGGATGAGGGACACAACGCTGTGCATGTGCACTTCGATAATGTGCTCGTCACAGATCTGGACGGGAACGTGCTGTTGCGGGACTCATTCGAGATGCTTGAGCCTGAGGTGATGCCACCGAGCACGCCGGCGATACCGTTCCCGGTCTCGCCAGCATTGCCTGGAGGACTCGTTTGCCTCTACCAGGCTAGGCTCGCGTCGGGATACTTGGCGCCGACTGAGACTGATGTCAAATACTACACGTACGAGGTCCAGGATGACGACCCCGACCCGCTCGAGAACACCGTCATCGTCCTGGGGTGGATCACTACCGATGGCACTGAGCAGGCTGTCGTACAGGATCCTTACTACATCGTTTGGGACTGTGATTATGCATCAGTGAGAATACTCGGTTGGATCCAGGGCTTCGTCTACCACGACTACGACCTGAACGATGTGGAAAAGGAAGGTACGGATTCGGCGCTGGACGGATGGACCGTGCATCTGTATGATTCTACTGGCACAACCCTCATCGACTCGGTGCAGACCGATGGTATCGGCCACTTCTTGTTCGACTACCTGCCGCCAGGTGCGTACATGCTCAAAGTGGATATCTACAGTACTGACTACTTCTCGACCAACCCGAAGGACCTGTCCGACCCCAATGGATTGTGGGAGGATGTATCCGTCATTGCAGGATTTGGCTCACGCCAGGACTTCGGAATGGCGCAGTACGCGCACCTCCAGGGCTACAAGTGGAACGACTGGAACATGAACCGGAACAGAGACCAGGCACTGATAGATGCCGTATATGTCTGGGAACCGTTGCTTGATGGATGGACCATAAAGTGCGCTGGCTGGGAGTACGATGAGCTGGTCAATGGCGAACCGCCGCCCGGAGTACCTGCGCATCACGAACAAACGCTCGTAACGGGCGCAGGTGGGGTTCCTGGCTGGTTCGACTTTACGGTCAAGCCAGGGATATGGAACATATGGGAGGTCATGCCTGTAGACAATCCGGCGACTCCTGATGTTGACGAGGGCGCCTGGAGCCAGACGTTCCCGACAACGCCAGGAACACACTCGCTCGTGGTGATTGGCGAGGGTTCGACCATCTCTGACAAGCACTTCGGCAATGTGCCGCTCACGACGATCTGGGGCTACAAGTACTACGACAAGATAGGCCTGAACGGCGTGCGTGAAGAAGGCGACATCGATCTTGCAGACTGGGTCATAACACTCGACGACGGCAACCCGAGCACACCCATATTGAAGTACACAACAAGTGCGTCTGTCCTGGGCTACTTCGAGTTCAAGGGACTGAAGCCTGGAACCTACACTCTGGGTGAGGAGGAGCCTGTCGGTCAGGAGGACTTCTGGTACATGACCACTCCGGGCGCACAGCTCCACAAGACGATTGTCAACCCGACTGTGCCTGGAACGAAGATCCACCAAGACATCGGCAACATGAGGCTCGCAAAGGTCTGGGGCTACAAGTTCGTCGACGAATACGGAGGCACCCAAGCGAACCCGACATATCCGAACGGAATATTCGATTATCCGGATGAGGGAGGATATGCCTTCTGGCCAATACACTGGAAGCTGGTCGGCGGAACTGACGTCTCAACCGTGAGCACCATGGAAGACGACGATCAGACTCCTGAAGATGAGGCCGGAATGTACGCGATATGGCTCACACCTGGAGACTACGAGATCTGGGAGGACAAGGAGTTCCTGAACACCTGGGAGGCTACAACTCCGTGGAAGGTCTGGCTAACGATTCCAGCTCACCCGTGGGGTGAGCCAGTGATTAAGAGGCTGGACTTCGGCAACACGCTACCCTTGTCCGACCCAATGGTACCATTCGTGTTGGACAGTGGTTGGAACCTCTGGTCGTTGCCCGTGCGTGTGGAAGGCCTTACAGCAGCTAGTCTGCTCAGGACGATAGGTCCCGCTGCGCTGCTCATCACCGCTCTAGATGAGGCAAAAGCCGAGTACTACTCGTACATGACTGGCTGGGATGAGAAGCTCTACGACTTCCCGATAGTCGCCGGAGATGGCTACTACATCTATGTGACGGAGGGAGTATCCTTCGCGCTGTCTGGCGATGCCATAGGTCCAAGCCAGGTTGAGCTCCTGGCGGGGTGGAACTTGATCGGATACAGCAGCTTGACGACCATGAAGGCAAGCGCCCTGCTCGGAATGATCAGCGGGGGCAACGCTCTGCTGATGACCGGCCTAGATGACGCCGAAGCTCGGTACTACTCATACATGGCGGGCTGGGACGCAGCGTATGACTTCACCCTCTCGGCAGGGAAGGCGTACTTCGTGTGGGTTGACAGCCCCTGCGTATTGGTATACGCGTGAGTGCAAACCTATTTGACTCGGGCGGCGTTTTGAGCCGCCCGAAGAAACCTATTTCCTTTACTCTCAAAGGAGCAGCGGACGCATTTGACTCCCAGTAATCGTATGATTGATCAAGAGGGAATCCTCGCCAGTTGCGTAGCAGTCAATGGCAGCGGCCGAACAGATTCACAAGGACTCGTAGGCGAACGCAGGATTTCCAAGTCAGTACGGAATCCTCCACCAGTCGGCCGCCGTCCTGCGCGAAATGGAATCATGATTGTTGGCATAGCGGCGGTCGCGACCCTGCTACTTGCATGCTCCATCGATTTCGGCCGTTCGTCAAGCAACGATTCTCCCGCAGTTGTTGCTGGTGATTTCGCCAAAATCGTATTCGGTCATGTAAATGATTCGCTACAGGCCCCGGTCCTAGGCGCTGGAGTGACGGTGACCACCAAATACGATAGCACGGTACGCAAGAGTTTGACTACGACCACTGACAATTCCGGTTTCTACACGGTGACGTTCGCCGCATTCGATTGGTACGTGAATGACATTATTCAGGTTGAAGTCACTTACGATTCGCTGAGCGCGGCGAATTCAACGGTCGCCAATTCTGGTCCAGCGCAGGCGGTAGATGTTCAGTTTGTAGAGATCATCCCTGAATTCAGCAGTGCATGGACGGCAGCGCTATCGACTATGGTTGTGGTCGTCGCGATTGTTTGGAATCTCCGTAGGGTCCGGAGTTGATCAAAGCATCCCCGATATCGCATTGTCATGCCTGGGGTAGGAATCAACGCAGTAGGCCTCATCGGTTCGCAATCCACAGAAAAGACTATATTGCAGCCATGCATTGAATCATCCGTCTTGCCGGGGTTCAGCTCTCAAGACGACAGAACGAGGAGTACGCTTCGATGAGTCTCAAGTCAAGTCATTCGATCCCCGCAGCAGTCTCGGGAATTGTAGTCCTAATTCTACTGTGTTTAGTCGTCATCGTTACTGTTCCTGGGAATTCGTCTGCTGCATCTTTTCCCAAGGCGATATTCGGTCATGTGTTCGAAGGCGATCATTCTCACCCTGTGGTGAATGCGCACGTTGTCATTGTGACAAAGGATAGCGGGGGCACTGTGCGTCAGACTCTGACTGACGATACGGATTCAGCTGGTTTTTATACAGTGAGCCCCACCGATGAATGGCTATTGGTCGCCACGATTGAGGTGACCGCATCATACGATTCAACCCAGACGACAGTCACCGTGGATGATAATGATGGACCGTCGCAACAGATTGAGGTCCCATTCCCTTATGCGATTCCTCAGCTTCCTGGTATTGGCGGGGCTCTCGCATCCGCGGTTATACTGGGTTTGGTGGCTGTCGTAAGCCTACGCAAGAAGCCTCTCAAAGGTTAGTCGTGCAGGCGATTTTTCGCGCGCAAAGCGCCAGTCGTACTGACAACGAACAGGTACCCTTGCAGGAAGGTTTTTATCAGATGTGATAATTACTCTATTCAGGATGGGATGCTAGCATGAAGGCCAGTGTGCGTTTGCATTCTGATAATCGTATCCGACGCTATATATAACGCGTAGATGCCTGGATTCTATAGTGGGCAGTTCTCACAAATTGATGCCTGAGTATCTTCCGAGACTGCCACAAACTGTGGTAAATCCAATGAGAGACGAGACGCCACTCACAAGTCTGCCCAGTTCCTCAATCGTAGTAGCTATGCTTCTACTGCTGTCTGTGCTCACGGTCAGCGTAGGCTCCGTCTCAGGACTCACAGTCGATCCGCTTCCCGAACGTGGAGCGGAAGATCCACTCGATTCTGCACTGGACACATCTCACTGGGATTGGGAGTTCTATGCTGATGATTACGGGAATGTGGACGTCGTTGTGGTCGCAACTGAAGATGACACCTCTGGCGACCTGCTGAGTTCACCGGCAGAACTCCTCTCAGGGTTGCCTGAGATCCTAGAGTCAGCAGGCAAATCCGGATCCGCTGGAGTTGGCGTCATAGAACGAGAGTATTCTTATGCATTCACAGGTTTGGCAACGCGGTTGAACATAGAATCGATCCTGGAGCTCGAGTCACTGTCCACCTCGATCCAAGTCTATCCAGATTTCGAAATGAGCTCAATGGCCGGAGAGAACATCCAACAGGTCGGCGCGGATCATGTCTGGACGCTTGATGATCCGAGCGGCAATCCCGTTATGGGCTCGGGAGTTGTCGTAGCGGTGGTCGATACTGGTGTAGACTACACTCATCCGGATCTAGGTGGCGGGTTCGGTCCAGGATACAAAGTGATTGGCGGGTACGACTTCGCGAACAACGATGCAGACCCGATGGATGATCATGGCCACGGAACTCATGTCACTGGAATAGTCGCTGCGTCTGGGGTGATACAGGGAGTAGCCCCCGAGGCGAGTATTCTCGCGTTCAAGGTGTTGGATCAGAGTGGCTCCGGCAGCATGAGCGACGTTATTGCGGGTATCGAGGCGGCGATGGACCCCAACAACGACGGTGACCTCTCTGACCATGCCGACGTAATCAGCCTTAGCCTTGGCGGGCCAGGGGAGTCGGGAGATCCGCTCTGCATCGCGGTGAGATCAGCCGTCGAAGCAGGCATCGTAGTTGTTGTTGCCGCGGGGAACGATGGACCTCGAATGGGCACAGTAGCATCGCCCGGCCTCGAACCGAAGGCAATCACGGTGGGCGCAATCGATGGAAGTGGAGTCCTAGCATCATTCAGCTCGCGTGGGACAAGCTCGGAATCGCTGCTGAAGCCTGAGATATCCGCGCCAGGTGTCGGCATCATTTCGACTGTGCCGTATTCCGGAGCTTCCTACAGTTCGCCGACAGGCTACAGGTCAATGAGCGGGACATCGATGGCCACCCCTCACGTTTCTGGCGTTGCCGCCCTTCTGCTTCAGTTGCATCCAGATTGGAGCCCGAAACAGGTCAAGTCGGCAATTATCACGGGTTCCGATGTGCTTGATGAGCCGCTATGGCATGCGGGCGCAGGTGGTCTGTGGGCTCCCCTGGCAGCCGAAGCTGATTTGTTCCTCACGGACCCACGGCTGTCTTGTCTTACCCCAGACGGAACCTCGAAGTCGATTTCCATTACCAACGGGGGAACTGCGGTTACATACACGCTAGACACGGATGACTGGCACTCGGCTTTGTACAACGGCTCTTCATCCGAGCGATACTGGACCAACGCCTCTTCGGTGTCCCCTTCTAGTCTTGCTCTATCAGCCGGAGGGAATGGGATCGCGAACGTAGCCGTTGTGGCACCAGAAGCCCCCAGTCCCGAAGGTTACTATGATGGAGTCCTCTACCTCACAGGCTCCGCCCATACCGTGAGAATCCCATTTGGGTTCGTTGTGCTTTCCCATCTCAATGTGCATGTGCTGAACAAACTAGGCAAAGAGGTCAGTGACCCACGCGGGGTAGTCTTCGTGTACAGTTATCCTGATGCTTCAATCTCCCTTCTCTCTGAAAGCACCCCGTCGTCCCCAAGTCCTCCAGCGAGTTTCAGGCTTCCTTCGGGGACTTACTCAGTCCATGCCCTGGGTCATCAGCTGTTCTATTCCTTCTCTGACCCATATGTGTTGTCAGGCAGCGCGAGTCTAGGCAGGATGTCAACTGTCGATGTGTACCTGAGCATGGTCGACGCAAGAGAGTTTGTATTGAATCTCGCCACTGCCGACGGCAATCCAATATACGCAAAGGATTTCGTGATGTATTGCCGATACGTAGGCAGCAAGAATGTCTCCGCCCTGGCGGTGTCCTCTGACAGCTCCATCATTGGCAGCGAACTGTTCTCTCTAACCAAGTCGAGGCATGTGTACATTTCAGACACAGATGCCACGGTTGGAATATCCATTGCGGGATTCTCTTACTCGGCTGATATGTGGGACTTCATTAGCATGAACTGGCAGCACTGGTACGAGTATTCAGGAAGCAGCTCCACAGAATTCCTCATCGAATCGACTGCAGATCTGCAATACCTGATTTCCTGGGAGCTTAACGGGGTGGATTCGACTCGCCCTCTGACTCTCGGCGTTGACGAGGCACGGAGTTCTGTGTTTAACACCAAGTATGACATCCTGGGGACATTCGACCGCATCTGGGGAAGTGGGAATCACTTGTCGATAGGTGGGGATGCTACACCTTACGCTCGCAGGGATACTTACACCTCGCTTAACCCGTTCTTCTCAGGAATGACGAGAACCACGATTGTGCAAGGGGTCTACTTCGAGAAGTACTGGCCAGGAAGCCTATCCGATGTTTATGTGTCGCCTCAATACTATGTACCGGACTACAGCCACAGGGTCAAGGCCAGTGATGTCGCAGATGTCTATCTTGCTGATCGAATCTACCTGGCCCCAATAGAAGGGATCGAGGAATCCGTTCGTGTGGGCGCAGGACCATTCTATCCCTCGGTCCAGACCATGAATACCGGGTCTTCCTTCGTACTACTCCATCCGCTCCTGCGGGATTCCGGTGGCGCGCGGGTGGCGACACCAGAGACCCCATGGTTGTATCTGTATCGAGACGGGAGCGTCGTCTATTCCAGCAAGCTCGACGAGTATCGTGGCAGCCCAAGTCCGATGCGTGTTGTGCCAATTTCTGGTGGAAAAAGCTACCAGGCAATAATCCCGACTTGGTCGCTCGCGTCGCGGGTTTCGGATTCGGCCTTGATCACCCTCAGTTTCTCCATGAACACGACCGACATTAATCCTCCGGCAGTGACCAGTCTTGCCATGCCTCAGAGATTCATTCCTGGAGGATCAGTCACCCTCGAGCTGTCGACCGTTGATGATGTGGCGGTCGCGGGTGTGACTGCGTTGTGGCGCTCTTCAGGTTCCAGCGCCTGGAAGAACCTGATTGTCCAGGATCTAGGCACTGGGAAATTCCGCGCGAGCATCCATACTGCTACTACAGATGCAGGGATCGATTTGAAGTTCAGAGTTACGGACACGACTGGCAACTACCTGGAATACACAACGACCCACGCCTCCCTGAAACAGGTTCCGATCCTGTTCGACCTCAGCATTGAGCCAGGAGATGTCAGCTATGTAGATGGCGACGTGTCTGTTGTTGTCTCAGGTCGTTTGACTGATTCAAACGGCAGTCCTCTCTGCCCCACAAACGCCGTGCCTATTGATTTGATGCTTGGCGACAGGAAAGTGGGTATGCTGTTGGACGAGCACGTAGAAGGTAGCACACACTACCACGATGGCACGATAAGATACGAATGGCACTTCAATCCCGCCAGGCTGTTCACCGGTCCTGGCCAGACAATCGAAATAACTGCAAGAGCCGACCTTGGAATCTATCAACCAAGATCCGTCACCATCCTCCTGCATTCCGTCAAAACAGGCAATAGCCTTCCGACGATCCGGTTAGTATCTCCGACAAACGGCAGTTTGATCCCTGCAGGGCAGATAATCGACCTTAGCGTATGGGACGATGGTGCTTGCACCGTGACTGCGTATCTAGATGGTAATCTGCTCGGCCAGTTGAGTACACCATGGAATGTGGACACCTCTGCGTGGGCAGAAGGCGGCCACACGCTCTCTATCGTTGCCACGGATGATGAAGGAGCCGTGTCAACAGCATCCTACAGTTTCGAAGTAGATGCATTTGCGCCATCTGTTGAGATCATTTATCCCACGAATGGGTCGAACGTCCCAGTCAACTCGATAGTCAATGCCGAAGTCTACGATTCTCACCTCTCCAGCGTGTCATATTCCGTTGACGGTCTTCCTGGAGTTGCTTTGAATGCTCCCTATGATATCGACACCTCAATTTGGTCGATAGGGGCACACATTGTGATCATACAAGCGGCCGACCAGGTCGGGAAAGTGGCTTCACGGAGTGTTTCATTTGTCATTGTCCGAGGAAGCGTCGCGATCGGTATTGCTAGCCCATTGGACTGGACTGTGCTGCATTCCGGCGTGCCGATTGTGCTGTCAATTGTTGGAAACGGTGTAGTCACAGCTAGATGGTCGGACTCTGGGGTTTGGCACGATCTAGGGTCTGATTTCACCATCTCGACAGAGGGCTGGTCAGAAGGCGCACATATGATAGTGATCAATGCGTCAAACGACCTCGGAGAGTATGACGAACTGAGACCCGTGATCACGATAGATGACACTCCACCTTCCATTCTGCTGGAGTTCCCTGGCAACAACTCATTCGTTGACAGACCCGATGAGATACGGCTGGCAGTTCACGATGTGAACTTGAAGTCCGTCGCATACACAGTATGGAACCACACGGTGTCGAGTGTCCTTGGCTCGGTCGTTGTGCCTCTGACATCATCTCCAGGAGACGGATACTTCGAAATCGATGTGAGCTCGCTAGACAGCGCTGGAAATCAGAGGAGTGCAATGTTCAGTTTCGTGATGGACTCTGAGGCTCCGTCGATTTCTATCGAGGGCCTCACATCCGGACGTGCATTGAAGCCGGGCTTCCCGTTGAACATCACGGCCTTCGATATGTTCCTTGAGACGGTCATGTTCTCATTGGATGCCGGCGGTCAGGCATCACTGACCCCACCGTATAGCGTTGACACAAGTTCCTTCTCGAACGGTTGGCACCTGCTCCAAGTGGTCGCTAGCGACCTCAGCGGAAAGAAGACCACTGCCAACATCTCGTTCTACGTTGATGCTGTTGCTCCGAGTGCGCTCATCACTTCGTCTCCGCGAACGACGCTCAATGCCACATACACTGTCACAGCAAGTGTCTCGGACGACTACGGTGTCGCAGTCGTCCAGCTATTCTACGAGCTGCAGGCCGGCGGATATGGAAGCGTAATGATGGCTGGCTATGATGGCGTATATGTCGCTGAGCTTGCTCCGGACCTTTTGTGGAAAGGGATGACGATCTACGTCCTGGCCACGGACAAGGTGGGCAATGTGGCCGAAAGCCTTCGTATGACACTGCAGCCAGCAACGTCGCCCTTCGATGGCAATCTCCCATTGCCCGGCAGTCCCTCAGGTTGGGGCGCCGCAATGTGGGCGTGGATTGTCTCGACAAACGGTCTAGCGGTCCTTGGATTGATTGGCGTGATCGCCCTCGCGGGAGTTGTCTTGTACGCCCGCAGCCGGAGAGAGGATGAATCAACAGAGCGTACCGTCAAGCCGAAGCCGTCCCCGAGGGGTGTGTCCAATGCCTCTCCATTTGCGGAGCTGCCTCCTCCGAAGCCAATCATTGCCGCATCGGCAAGGCAAATCGTTGATTCGGTCAAGGCCGCTGCCAAGACTGTTGGGCAAGCGCCGATACCGACGCGCGTTCCCACAGCCGTCGCTTCGGGCATTGGCGCGACCGCAAGAGTCCGGTTGCTAGATTCAATACCGGAGATCACTTTCAAGCCAGATGTCAAATCACCGGAGGATGACATCGATTACGGCGAGCTTATCGAGCGCGAGCTGAACACATCTGCTTGGAAGAATTCTGCTTTCGGAAAGGGAATTGGTCACAGCGCTGTCAACCGCGAGTTTGATGCGCGCCCCAATCGTCCTGAAATCATTTCAGGATTGAAGCTTAAGATGATCTTGGAGTAGAGTAGACGGCGGGAGCATTCTAGGCTCCCTGCTGCTTGGACACTGCCTGGATCTTCGCCGATGGCTCCTGCCTCTTTTCGACCTTGTCCAGCCATCTCACGATCAGCAGCCAGAAGACGGTCACGAACGCGACGAAGATCAGTATGCCGATGTAGGAGTGAACGAAGACCAGCGCAGGATGCCCCCAGATTGAACCTACGAGTATCGTTATGACCATCCTGAGTATGTTCGACAGCCAGGTCAGAGCGAAACCCAACCCCAATGCTGCCAGGATGTAGCGATCGACTTTCCTGTAGCGCACTAGCACGAATGCCAGGAACGCAGAGAAGAACAGTCCAGCTGAGTACAATCCACTGCACCCCTCACCTATCCCCAGATAGATGTTCCTTCCGTGGTACTCATAGATGATCGTGTTCGAGATCCCGTGGCTACTAGTATCC
>Ga0315296_10003026_pt1 | contig 14200 bp, 14 predicted proteins | sample YL17G14_18_MG_FD_203921 | JGI IMG/M metagenome (GOLD analysis project Ga0315296, IMG submission 203921) | Sediment microbial communities from Yellowstone Lake, YNP, Wyoming, USA - YL17G14_18 | ecosystem: Environmental > Aquatic > Freshwater > Lake > Sediment | place: USA: Wyoming | collected... | reverse complement strand
TTCGTTAGTCAATTCGTGAGCTTCTGCCGTTTCTGCAGTTTCAAAAGCCTGCTGATATCGACTATCCTGGATCAGGCCTTTCTTTCTTTCATACCGGGCCCGGTAGATCTGGCAGGCGTCTTCTGGCTTTTCTGGGTTAAGTTTGTCACAGTCCAGGCAGCTGTCCCGGCTGCATAGGTCCCAGTCCAGCATGTGATATTCCAGGTGGCAGAAAGTGATTCTATAGACTTTTTCGCTGTGTTGGCTGGGATCGATTCTATAGACCACAGCTTTCCCCCGGTCCCGGACTTCTATCTGAAACTGGATCAGGTAGGACCTGATCGTTTTGTCCAGCAGGGACTTATTGATAATGGGGATCAGCAGCGGGTGGACCTTAAACCGTTTCGATTCAATAGTCAGGACCAGCGCCTTATTGACTTCTTTAAACCAGTCCCGCTTTCCCATGGCATAACTGGGTTCATCGAACAAAATTACTTTGCCCAGATCCAGGCTGACGGTCAATTTCATAAAGGCCTGGAAACGCAGGACGACCTGGTCCAGGCTGAAACGATCCTTTCCCCCGCCGGTCAGGCCTTCCGAAATGCGGGCGATATCCAGGGCCATGTAGCTTTTCCCGCTGCCAGGTTCGCCGGTGATAACGACATTAGTGGCCCGTTTCTGGGTGATCCGGCCCCGCAGGGTAGACGACCAATAAGGAAAGATCCTGGCGTCCCGGTTAACCAGGGTTTCCCACCCATGGAAGTTAACAACCTTTAGGACTGACATTTCAGGTCTGGCCGCTGTCCCTGAAAACTTCCTCTACTACTGTCGCCATGTCGGCAGCTGGCCCCGTCTTTCCCTTAAAGCGTTTCCCAGTGAAAATTTCTTTAAAGATCTTCTTTGTCAGCATGCCCCGGCGGTCTAGTAAATTAATGCAGGCCTTCATAATCAGGTGGTGATTATAGACGACCACCGTTCGGACGGCGGGGATCCCGTGGGCCTGACACCATTCTGGCGTGGCCTGCTGGCCGCAGAAGTCAGGTCGGACGTCAGCCGTCTGCTGAGTTTTCGCGCGTTCTATGTCTTTGTTAAATTCGTCGTCTTCCCACATATCCGGGATAATGTCGTAAAGGGCCATGACCGTTTCCCTAACGATGCTTTCCAAGTTCGTTTGGTCCGTCGTCGTATGCTGAAAAACGTATATACCATTCGCTAAAAGAAACGGGTGGTTCATGCGGTCCCGAATTGCCAGGCCGCTGATCTGCTGGGTCCCAAACTTTGCCGGCGCACTCATTTAATATTCCTCATCAGCTTCCGGGATCATCTGGCCCCGCATTTCCGCTTTTCTCTGCCATTCCCTGGCCCAGATATTCCTGGCCAGCAGCCCCGGCCTTTGCACTTCTTTAACCTGGGCGCCCTGGCCAGCTTCCAGGGCCTTTAATATGTGACGCCTGGCGACACCGCCAACAGCCTGGCTGCTGACTAATTCGCCGTCGACAAACCACTGCCAGAATCGCACACGATCGACCCAGGCCCTGAATCTTAGATAAGTCAGGCTGGTCGACGTCAGATCGTTAAGAATGGCCAGTTTTCTTTCGTCTATCTGCATGTGCGCTAAATATTCCGGGGCGGTCCCCAGCTGCGGCCCTAGCTTTTCAGCCAGGACTGCAGACCCGCTTTTCTGCATTTTTTCAGTGGCGCCCCGCTGGCCTGGCTGCATGCCCAGGCTGCCCGTTAAGGCCACTGCAGTCGGCAGGGACTGGATCGTGCCGTCTTTCATACCCTGACGAATACCGGCGACAGACGCAGTCTGGCCAGGTAAGGATGGGGCAGTCGGTCGGGCAGGTCCTATGATCGGACCGGCCGGACCGTCTGCAGCTGACACGTCAGCAGGTCCTGGTCTATCTAATTCCATGCTGGAAGTCTGTGGGGGCTCTTTGGAAGTCTGGGACGCAGCGCCAGGATCTGGTGGCGCGCGCGCTGGTTCTGGTTCGTCCCGGACCGGCGCCAGGCAGCCGTCGTCTGTGAAAGCCAGAAAGTCCGGCATGCCACCTTTTCGTTTTCGGCCTGCCTTTGCTATTGGACCGATCGGTCTTATTTCTTCCTGGGCTGCCAGGCTTATGCCCCCGTGTTATTCACGGGTGGGACCACCACGGTCGTCCCGCCTGTCGGCTTAATAACGCCGATCAGGACCAGGACCGCGCAAACCCCAAAGCCGGCCAGGCCGACGATCAAATAATTTAGCAGGACGCCCCTTTCTTCTTTCCGTTTCCCAGCCCAAAGGGTTTCGCAGGCCTGGCGGTCTTCCTCACGTTTAATGTCTTCCTCACTAACAGATTTCAGACCTTCCGGCGTCAGGCCGTCGGCCAGATCCACCGTAACCATGATCTGATCCGTTTCGCATTTCTGCCGCAGATCTTCTGGCATGTCGTTATATTCTTCTTCTGACCAGATATGTTTCAGCAGGGTCGGCAGGCCGCCATCGACCCGTTTAAACCGGTCGTTTTCAACAGTCCATAAGTACGCGGTCCCTTCCTTTCCCAGATATCGGGTAGTCGACCGCCTAACAAACCGGCCAGTTTGGCCAATGAAACCCAGGCCCAATTTCAGAAAGCGGTGGGGCGGATATCCCTTTTTGTCGTCGCAGATAACGCTTATGGCCGTTTCTTCCCGTATGTTAAAATCGACGAAACGACGGTCTTTGGGCAGGATCTTCATAACCATATTTCCCCACCTGGGTCTTAAGAAGATCCCTGCGATTATTCCCAGCACCAGAAAGATCACGGCCATTATGACATTAAAGATGTTTCCAAAAAACCCCAGAAAAATATCCGCTATTCCCGCCATTCGGACACCATTAACCCATGTTGGCAGGTCCCCCTTAAAAAATCTTTTATACTATGGGCTCTAATTTAGTAGACTGGACCCGCAGCCGGCTACAGCCTGTAGTGTTTAGGTCTTTGTCGGCCCAGACCTGCTGACTTGTCCGGCAGCGGTTTCAGTAACTAGGGGGCGAACGCTTTGGGAAAAGGAACGTCCAGTATCGTTGACATGATCAAGACTCCGCTGGGGGCTGTCCTTATGTTAGTCGTCACTCTCATATTGGCAGGCCTTACGGTGGCGTCTGGCATATCCGGCGATCTGACAGCTGCAGCGATCAGCGCTGCCGGCATGTTCACGATCGTCCTGATATTGGCCATGGTCAACCTAGTCGGAAAGTAGACGCCCCGCGTCTGCCTTATCGTTGACCAGTCCCCTTTTTTAGTCCATCATATTCAGGTGGTCGCATGCATGCACGTTTCAGAAAAGTGGCGCCAGTATTACCAGGATCCTTTCGGTTTCTTTGATAATCTAGACCTGCGTTTCCATGGGGTCAACTTTAACTTTTTCAGCCGCAGCAGAATCGTGGCCAGAAACCTGCTGTTATTCGCCCTGGTCATGGCTGGCCTATGGGCTCTTTGCGGTTTTGACAGTAACCCGGGGCAGCTGATCCATGTTTTATATCAGCTGCCTGCATACTTTCAGGGCCGCGCCAGTTGGGCCGACCTGATCCAGACGTTTAATTTCTACTATGGGAAAGAAATGCATTATTCGGCTTTCGTGATCTATGGCGTCATGTTCTGGGCTCTTTCGGTCCACATGGACCAGGGCCTTATCCACTGGATCCGACGGTCTGGATCTGATACTGGCCTGGGGATCCAGAAGTCCAAAAATATTGTTTATGCCAGCTGCCTGACGCTGCTGGCCGGCGGATCCTTCGAATTCTTCTGGATCTTTTCTTTCGCCTATTTCCAGGGCCAGCCCTGGGTGGCCCAGTTTCACGGACCCCAGCTGCGGATCCTGCTGCAGAATCTGATCTTTGTTTTCGTCGGTGCCCTGGGCGTCCTCTATATGTGGGCCGACAGCTACGTCCAGAGGGCTGACGGCGTGATAACTGGCCGCCAATGGCGGTTTAATTGGTCCCGGTGGTCCTGGCTCATTATCCTGCTGACCGTGTCAGCCATAATCTTCTGGTGGTTCTATCCTGGCCAGGCTGCCCAGGTGACTGTGACCCTGAATAACGGCCAGGTCTGGCGGTCCAGTCCCTTCTTTCCCCAAACCCTTTACACGATCGAATTAACGCCGGGCGCGGGGACAGGATCCTGGTTCTGGATTCCGGACGACGTGGTCCACGGCCTGAATACTTTGGTTAAGGTCCTTATGACCCTGGCTTTTGCCTGGGTCGGATTATTACAGAAGGTTGAAAAACATGAACAACTTTAGGAAAAGCGCCCTGGCAGCTGGCTTAATGCTGCTGTGTTTCCTTCCTTTGATTCTTTCGATCTATAATATTGTCCCGATAGTCCAGGCTACGATCCTGTGGCAGGACGGCTTTGAAAGTGGCAATCATAACGCCTGGGACTCTGAACTGGGCAGTGTTGACGTGACGACAGACCACCCATATACAGGATCCTATTCTGCAAACGTGACAGCCACGTCCAATAGTAACGACGACCATTATCTGCAGCATGCAGAACAGGACAGCGATATTCTGCATTTCAGCTGTCATTATTATATTGATACTCTCAACTTTCCAGTTGAAGATTACCCCGCATATGCCTGGCTGCAAATAATGAGGATTTACACTGATGGCGCGGAGGGAATCAGCCTTTTTGTAGCCAAAGACGCATATTCTGATACAGGCTACGCCTGGTATTACCATTATTATAATCAGGCCTGGGACGGCTGGGACTCAGGAGATGAAAGTTACAATGCCGCTTTAGAGCCAGCGGCTGGAAACTGGTTTGGGCTAGAACTGAGCTGGAACCACACAGGCGGAACCAGTGGATATGGTTTCTGGGTCAATGGAACCAACATCTTTAGTCTATCCATGGGGGATGGTTATTCTCAGCATGCAGAAGGGGGCGTACTTGGAACTGCGTATTACTATGGAATTCTTCCCTTCACGTTTAAAGGCTATTTTGACGACGCAGTCTTTGGCGATTCTTATTTAGGCTGCCCAGACGTGGGGCCCCCGACGCCTGACACGACGCCGCCAGAATTTCTAGACGGCGACCCAAATCTAGAAACCGACACCCAAACCTGGACCTCTAACGTGGCTAATGAAACCTGCATGGCCAGCGTGAACGCCACGGATAACGCTGGCCTTTCCGGCTATATTTTCACTTACAGCCCGGACGGATCCACCTGGACGAACAACACCTGGAAAGTCACCAGCGGGACCAATACACTGATAAATGATAACTTCACGATTCCCTGGGCTGCAGCGACGAATTCCGCGGTCTATTGCCATTTCTATGCAAACGACACCAGCAATAACTGGGCAATATCCAAAGCCCCCTGGCCAGCCAACTACCTGACGTTTCCAATATGCAACGCCAGCCGCGTTTCACCCCTCACTTATTCCGCTTTCAACGATCAAAACAGTCCTGGCAGCCGCCGGATCTTTCGCAGCCCGACGTTCTGGGTGGCCCTTTACGGCGACTATACAACGGGCAGGATCCTGGCCATGACCAGCCAAGACGGCCAGACCTGGTCGTCTGAAACGCAAATTAACGCTTACACCCTGGGGTCTGACGAAAGCGCATGTTGGACCGCTTACGTTTGGCATGGCTGGATCTACTATTTCTATTATAACGGCAGCTACAGCGTAGCCTATAATCAGACTGACGCCTGGCTGGGAATTGCTGCGATCGATGGAAATACAGGCGGGATTTCGCGGATCGGTGAGGCTTTGCTGGTTTCTGACGCCGGGGCCTGCCTGCTGGGCAACAACATTAAAAACGACTGGCCCAATCCCTACCCAGGCGTGATATATGGCTATTACAGTTTCAGTTTCGCCCCTTCCAAAGACGACACCCGACTGAATTGGGCGATCAGAATAGCTGGGGACTTTTCCTATGGCGATGCTAGAATTTACTGCGGTTATTTCGACACCGCAGCCGCCATTCATATTATCAGTGGCAGCCGAAACCCTGGCGACATAGGCTATATTAACAGCTTACATATCTGCGTTCAAACAGACCCTACATATAACCAGGGTTTTCTGCTGTTGTTCAACGAAAAAAATGGGTGGGTCTATTATACCCGGTTCACTGGGACCGCCTGGCAGCCCGTGAATGGGTGGCCTTCCGACGCAGCCCAGGCGCTGGTGGCAGGGACTGACTGGTCTACGACCTACTATGGGAATCTTTCCAGAACCTATTTTGCGGCTATCGGGGACGCTACCTATTACTTCCCGGACGATGCCAGCAATAATGCTAATTTTCATTATGAGGCCGGCGCGGATCTGACGGGTTATTCTGGCGTTATGATGTCCCACACGGTCGAAAACTGCTATATCCTGGCGACTGCTGGAAAGACGACTCATGCCTGGGTGAAAACAGGTCTAGCCGGCTGGAACTACCTGGGCGTGGTGGTCCGGGAAGCGGGCAGCGTCACAAAGTTATCCCTTACAGATCGACCTGGCCTGGACGGCCGCGTCGGCATGCTTTGGGGAAACACGACCAGCAGCTATTCAGTAACTTTCTATAGTTTCGGATCTGCCAGATTCATATTGTCATTTCCAGATCTGGATCTGGAAGGCTGCGGAAACTGGGTTTTCGTTAACGAACGCTTCTATAATTGGACCCTGCAGGTCTGGCATGCCGTTAACGCCAGCATGATAAATCTGGTTGAGATCCGCTTTGGCCTGAACACCCGGCAGGGTCTGGTTCTGAACACTTTGACTTATGACCTGGCAAACTGGACGGTGGCCTTTGATCCGTCGAACGTCACGGATTATAATGTCCGGCCCGTCCGGGTGAAAGACGGGACGGTCACATATTCCACAGACTGGGCGACTGGCTATTTCCGTTTCCAGCCCTGGTTTAGCCCGGACTGCCTGGACGAATACCTTAACGGCTACGATCTGCAGGCCAGGGTCACAGATACCAGTGGGGCAGACAGCGGCTGGCTAACTGTCATAACCCGGGCTTTCAAAGTCTACAACAAAGGCGGGTTTTCGATTAACGCCTATACGGGGACCGGGACGGGCGGCGGGGGTGGATCCGGAATAAACGTGGGTCTGACACCGTTTTCTTTCTTTGCCGGAAATAACAGCTGGGCCTATAACGATCTGTATTATCGGGACCTGGTCCATATTAAAATGTGTCCGGAAATAATGGCCTACCTGGGTGTCCAGACGTTTTATGTCGCCTATGGCCTGGACTACTGCCTGCAGGGGGAAGACTGGACCACCGGAATTCAGGTTATCCTGGGGGCCGTCGCCATAACGCTCGGATCAGAACGCTGGTGGAATTGGACAGTTTCCTGGTTTAATCAGGGAAATTTCGTTAAACAGGAAACCATTATGACTTTTCAAAGAACTGGGCTGCCGGATATCCACCATCTGCTAGATTTTATGTCGGTGGCCAGGGTCTGGGTTGACCTTTGGTATGATAACTTAAATGGGTCCACCGTGATCGGCGGTCGGGTAGCCGCTTTTGAATGGCCCATGAAAGACAACGCTGATAACTGGGTCCGGTTTCTGAATAATAATTGGGGTCCCATGAATGATCAGCCGACGGACAGCATGTTTCTGGCCTCTATTCTGTCAGGCGATAACGTCACGGTCAAATCGTCGGCCCAGGTCAAAATGACCCGGGTGTGGTGTAGTCTAGACGTGGCCAGCGGATCCACGACTCAGTGGGCCTACACTTATAATTATCCGGTCTGGGACCTGACGTTTAGCCAGAAACCTTTTCCGCCGTTAAGCGGGATCCAGACGCCGCCTTTTGACCCGCCAGCCCTGCCTGACATGCCTGGCGGCGGCCTGCTGGGGGCTCTTTTCAGCGGTTTCAGCTATATCGGCAAAATGCTGGGCGATAACATTATGTGGGGCGGCCTGGGTCTTTGGCCTGGCTTTGTCGGTTTCCTGGACACTATCGGATCCTGGCTGGGCATGCCCAGCGCCTTCACCAACTTCATTAACTGGATCAGCACGGCCGGCGGCGGCCTTTTCACCAGCCTGACTTATCTGGCCAGCGTGATATCTGGCGGCTTTGCTTTTATTGCGATCTTCATGTGGCAGTTAATCACGTTTATAGGCCTCTGTTTCACCTACCTGGGCCAGGTCATAAATGGGGTGATCGGCTTTTTCACCGGGACAGTTGGGGGCGCCGGGGACATCTGGGCCACTTTTAACGGGACGCAGTGGGTGATCCTGGGGATCATTTGTTATCCGATCTACCTGGTGTTTCTTTGGGACGAACATGGCCTGGGTGCAGTGGAAACTGAATTAAGACGGGATTGGTGGGTCCTTTCCACCGTATTCGGAGTTCTAATCACGGTCGGCCGCTATATGCTGCAAATTATCACGGCCGTTATTGAGTCTATCCCGGTGGTGGAATAGTGAACCTGAAAGCCGGCGTCCTGGTCCTGGCCGGCCTGCTGCTGGTGTCCATGTTCGTCTGTCTATCTTATTTGCCGCATACTGGGGCGTCCGGGGAAAATTGGCTTACGGGCTGGACATACCGAAAAAGCCACATCATTAATAAGGCCACGGGTTCAGGGACCAATTATCAGGTCTGCATTAAAGTTTACAAAGGCGCCGGGACAGATGGTAATGCAACGGTCAACGGTCTGCCGTCTGGAACGGTATATTGCGGGGGGCTTTGTAACGACGATTTCGGTGACGTCAGATTTACGGACGACGATGGCAGCACTGCGCTTTGTTATTGGATGGAAGATAACACACTTTTAAGTGCAAATAGCGCGGTCTTTTGGGTTAAAGTTGCCGATTCCCTGGAAAGTGCCGCCCAAACAATTTATCTGTATTATGGAAAATCTGGGGCGACTACTACTAGCGACGGTGAACATGCGTCTGGAATATTTTTTGACGATTTCAACAGTGGTAGTGTCCCCAATGCAACATTATGGACGAATGTCAGCACACCTAGCGTCGCGTCAGGGATTGTTACATGCGCTAAGGGGCAGTCGATATTAGGAACGTCGACCTTTGGACCCTACAATTACGTTTTGCATGGCAGATATAGATATGAAAGCACGCCTGCCCTGGGGATCGGGATTTTTGGAATAACAGACAACCTCGGTTCTAATGCCGTCTATTTCTACACGGGTGAGACTGAGTATATTCGATGTCTGAAAGCTGGCGCGTCGACCCTGCAGGCTATCAGCATAGACACGACCTGGCATGTGTTAGACGCCTACTGGATTTCAGCGACTAACGCCACATTTTGGAAAGATGGCGCTGCCCTGGGCAGTCTTATAACAAATATTCCGATTGTTGCGCTTCCCTGCGGCCTGACTTCACGGGCTACCTATGGGCCCACAGTAGACGCGGATTATTATTTCGTTAGGAAGTATACAACACCTGAACCTAGCCATGACAGCTGGGGCGCCCAGGAAGTCTGCTCATTCGTAATTGTGTATTTTAATCATAATTCCATAGATGGGTGTCGCGTCTATCTTGACGGTGTCTTTTGTACAAACGGGACAGCTTATAACAAATTGGCCTTTACGATCCTGGCAGCTGAAAACGGCACTAGCCTTTTTATGTTCCAAAATTTCACTTATGTCGACTGGTCAAATGCCAGCGACCTGAACCCCGATACATGCGCGATAAGTGCAAACGTCACGGTTTGGGCCTATTTCTGTCTTAAACCAATCGTTCTTTCCTATGCGGTAGCTAGGTTTGATTTTTCGCCGTCTAATCCTGGAAACACAACACTAATAATTTTTAACGGGTCCCAGTCCTATGCCACTGCTGCAATATCGATTTTTTCCTGGAATTTTGACGACGGAAACACAACAGCGACCGGATCGACTGACTGGGTCAGCCATGTTTTCGCAGCTGACGGCCTTTATAACGTGACCCTGACGGTGACGGCCAGCGTGACAAATACGTCCGACTTTACGTTTCAGCTTTTGAATGTGTCGACGTCAGCGGCCGCCCCAGCTGTCTACAGTTATGCAGTCGCCCGCTTTGATTTTAACCCGTCTAATCCGGCTCCCGGGCAGCACGTCGTTTTTAACGCCAGCCAATCCTATAATACGACCGACGTGGCTTTTAACTGGGACTTTGGGGACGGAAACATAACGCTGGTTTCTGACAGTGTCCTAGTCGTCCATTCCTTTGCGTCTAACATCACTTACGTCGTCAGTCTGGAATTACATGGGACGTTGACAACGGTTAATAGCACTATGTTCTTTCGATCTGTCAACGTGACGACGGCCAGCGTCGGCGGTGGTCTTTCCAGGACTGAGCCGGAAGATCTGGCCGCCCTGGTTATCGCTGGTTTTATATCCGTAATCGCATTAATCGCTGTTTTAGTGATAATCCGGGGGCGGCGAAAATAGAGCCCACACAAATCGTCAGCGTGATCCTGGGGATCTGTCTGGTTGTTCTGGCATGCCTGGCTTTCTCCATGTTCTACGGATCCGGCTGGGATCTTGTGGCCCAGGGCGTGGCCGGGGCGTCTGTCATGGTCGGTATGTTTGCCTGCATTTTGGGGCTGGTCATAATGGTCGTGTGGGGGAAAAAGTGAAATGCTCGGAGTAGAACCTGTTAAACCGGGCCTGGTCGTGGCCGGCTTTGGTTTCCTGGGCATGTGTATAGCTGTGATCCTGGGTTATTTGAATGACCACGGGATCCTTATTGACGAATACTTAACGGGGTCCATAACCCTGCCGGATCTACAGGTCTGCGTTATCATAATTGCCCTGCTGGTCGGCGTCGTTGTGGCGATCCTGACGTCCAGGTGATTATGTGGCGACGTCTACAGCAGACCGACCCTGGATTAAGAAAGAGAAAAAGGCCCAGGGCCAGGGCATGCTGGAAAGGGCCGCCCGACATTCGCCGCTAGTCCATGATGGTCCTTTCCTTTCTATCAGGCAGCTGCATTTTGAATTAACACCGCCGCCGGAAGGGCAGGGCCGCTATTTCCTGGTCACATTTAAACACCCGGTCCGGATCCAGAAGGTTCGGACCCGAATTATGGAAAGTTTCGGCGAAATGGAAGATCTGAAAATATGAAACACCTTAACATAATCGTCCGGACCGCAGGCGTCGGCCTTCTGCTGATCGGCCTGGCCTTAATCGTCCTCTATGGTTTCACGTTTCTTTATGTGATCCCGGCAGCTGCCGGGGTTCTATTGTTCAGCCTGGGGCCTTACCTGGTCCAATATCTACCCCGATCGGCGGATCCAGTAGCGCGCGCTAGGGCTGGCGGGTGGACTCAGAAAGGGAAAGAGCCCGCAGGGGATCCGGTGGGACCTGCTGAAACGGGGATCCAGGATCTGGAAGATCCTGAACCTGAAAAGACGAAAGTTAAAGCGGCTGCCTGGCTGCCGAAACGGGACGGTCCCGCGTGGATCCGGAAACTGCCCAGGTCCCGACATATCTGGCGGATCCCTGGTTTCCGCCAGTTTAAACGTCTGGTGGCCTTTCTCTGCATGGTCCTTAACTTTGTTATGGGGGAATTGTCCCTGACGTCCCCGGGAAATGTGGTTTTCAGTATCTTCTTTTTGGCCACGTCTTTCCTGCTGGCCGACTATCTTTGGAAAACCAGACATAAAGCGGGGGAAATGTCTGAATGAAAACCATGACGGCCCGGATTTATGAAGGGCTGTTAAAGATCCGTCCGAAATTCTGGCCTGACCTGGGGGATAAACTAGCGGCTTTGTATGCCCGTCTTGCTAACCCGGTCAATTATGGAATTATCGGGGGGATCGGCGTGGGCATTAACTATCTGGTCTTTCTACTGCTGATCGGCCGCCTGCCCTGGTGGTTCACGAATTTCCTGGCGATCCTGGCCGCATGGTCCTGGAATTGGTCCATGTCAGTCGGGCCTTTTGGCTGGTTGTGGGGGTTCAAAAAACGGACAGAAAGCCTGAAATAAGACACGGGATCCTGGCCGGGCGCGCAGTGGTCCGATTCATTTATACGACTGTCTGTCTTTCCCTGTTTCCCGTCTTTTATCCTGCCGTGGCGCCTTATTGGTTCTGGTGGCTGCCCCTGTGGCCTGCAGCTTATTGGGCCCTGGCCGGGCTAGCCCTGGACGTCGTTAGTATGCTGGAAAGAGCCCGGGGCGTCTTTCCTGGACGAAAAGGCTGGCGGCGGATTTAATGAGACTGCAGCGGATCCGGAAAGTCGTCGACGGTCTGCTGGCCTGGCCAGCCGTTCTGGTCGCAGCTTTAATGTCCGGTCTTCTTTATGCTGAATACAGAAAGACAGATCCGCCCCCCGAATATGAAAGCCTGCTGGATTTGGTGGGCCATGAAGATCAGCATAGTGGCGCCTAACCTTAACGAAAGGCGTTTCCTTTTCACTTTTCTGGAAAGCCTGGTCGATCAGACTTTCCGAAATTTTGAAATTATAATCGTCGACGGCGGCAGCAGCGACGGCAGCCTGGAAATGCTGCGGCGTTACGCCGCCAGGCTACGCATGCGTGTTCTAGTCGACCGAACCCGGAACATTGGTTATGTCCGAAACGTCGGCAGCTTTCTGGCCCAGGGTGATCTTATTTTTAATACGTCCACTGATACTTATTTCGTGCCGGATCTGCTGCAGAAAGTCGCCCTGATCTTCCTGGACCCTGACGTTATCGCAGTTTCAGGTCGGACCCTGCCCATAAACAGCGGCCTAGTTTCAGTCCTGGCCTATACCGCTTTCGATCTGATCCGCTACCTTTTCACAGTGGCGCCCTGGCCACTGCATAAATTCAGGCCTGCCGGAAATTTCACCTGCATAAGAAACGACGTTTTTAGAGCCCTGGGCGGTTTTCCAGAAGTTAAGATTAATGAGGACGGGCTGCTGGGCCAGCGGATCGACGACTTTATGAGGGGCCAGATCAGTCAGCTGGATTCTGCCCGGGTTCTTTTCCGGCTGGATCTGTTTGTCGGCCACCATGCCAAACGCTTTCAGAAGAAAGGCGGCCTTAAAGCTATGGCTATGTATATCTACGTTTTCGCTAATATGCTGCCCTTTCTTAAGCCTCTGTTTAGACACATAGAACGCAAAAGCGGGGAAATATTCGCCAGCCGCAGCGATATCGGGGGCGTCTAGAATGTCTTTGGTCCTGTCTGCAGTCATAAACAACATGCGCGACCGACCGATTAACCTGGAATTCGCAGTAACCGCGAAATGTAATAGTCGGTGTGTCATGTGTGACCAGTGGCAGCAGCCAGCCCGCGACGAATTGACCCTGGCCGAAATTGAAAAGATCTTTAAAAGTTATGGCGGTTTCAGGATCGTCGGCCTGACGGGGGGCGAACCAACATTAAGAAAGGATCTGCCTGAAATAGCGTGGTCGATCATTCTTACCCAGAAACATCTTAAACGGCTTTTCCTAACGACAAACGGCCTGAACACCACTGCAGCCGTCGCCATGGTTGAAAGGATCCTTTTAGCGGTCCCTAACCACGTCCGATTTACGACACTGGTTTCAGTCGACGGGCCGCCAGTCCTGCATGAAAACATAAGAGGGGTCCCTGGGGGTTACGTTAAGACGCTGGACACGATAAAGGCGCTGGCAGCCCTTCCCAGGAAGAAAAACTTTAAAGTCGGCGTCCTAGCCACCTATGGACCCTTTAACTATCGGGATTATGACATGGTCCTGAAAGAATTGGCCGATCTGACTGACACATTTAAACTGGAAAGCGGGATCTGCGTGGTCTGGACCGGAAACCTTTATGGAAACGCAGGCGCCAGCTGGCAGACGCCAGGCTACCTTTTGAATCTTCACCGGTGGGTCCCAAAAATGAAAAAAGCGATTAAGTCCGGACCTGGCCATGATCTTCTGGAAGGCCGTGGGCTCTTTTTTGATCTGGCCGCCAAATTCGCCCAGGACCCGACCCGCCAGGTTATCCCCTGCAGTGGCGCCCGGACCAGATTCTTTATGGACGCCCAGGGCCGCCTTTTTCCCTGCGTGGTTTGGGACGCCCAGGTCGCTGACATGCGACAGATTGGTTATGATCTTAAAGCCGTGTTCAGCTGCTGGCGAAAGAAATGGATCCGCCGCCTGGTGGAAACCAATAAATGCCCGATCTGCTGCGTGGGCTGCGAATTGATCCCTAGCATGATGGCCCACCCTGCAAAAATGTTCTGGAAGGTGTTATTTTAAATGTTGATCTTCCTGCAAATAACCATGTTCGCCGCGGTAATCGCGCTTTTGTTTCGACATATCACCATTCCGCGAAAGCTCGACACCCTGCTATTCGT
>Ga0315296_10003025_pt1 | contig 14203 bp, 12 predicted proteins | sample YL17G14_18_MG_FD_203921 | JGI IMG/M metagenome (GOLD analysis project Ga0315296, IMG submission 203921) | Sediment microbial communities from Yellowstone Lake, YNP, Wyoming, USA - YL17G14_18 | ecosystem: Environmental > Aquatic > Freshwater > Lake > Sediment | place: USA: Wyoming | collected... | reverse complement strand
ACTCTCATCCATTTTGAAAGAGCACAAACCACCGAAACTCCAACTCCATGAAGTCCGCCGGCTATTTGATAGGCTTTGCCGCCGAATTTTGCTCCGGCATGAAGCGTAGTCATTACCGTTTCCAGGGCAGATTTTTTTGTTTGAGGATGCTTTTCAACTGGAATTCCCCTACCATCATCAGTTGTTTTAACTTTATTCCCGGGCAAAAGAATTAGTTCAATGTTTTTAGCGTAGCCAGCCATTGCCTCGTCAAGTGAATTATCAACGCACTCCCAAATTAAATGATGAAGACCTTCCGGTCCCGTGGAACCAATATACATTCCCGGTCTTTTTCTGATCGGTTCAAGGCCTTCTAGGACATAGATGTCTTTTGCCTCGTAAGTTGACTCTTTTTTTGTTGTTTTTGGTTTACGCGCCATAATTCTATTTTCTCACAGTCCACTCTGGATTTTTTTCCAGAATTTTAATTATTTTATTTTGTAATTCATCTATCTCTTCCGAAGAAAGAGTTCTATCCTCTGCCTGATAAATTATATGAAAAGCCAAATTCTTTTTCCCTGCAGGAATCTCCTCTCCCTCGTAAATATCAAAGAGGTCGATATCCCGAATTATCTTTCCGCCAGTATCATAAATTTTATTTAAAACTTCTGCTATTCTTACATTTCTCGAGACTAAAACCGCTATATCTCTGACGGCTGACGGGAATTTAGAAATCGGCCGGTATTCATGTTCTTCTGAAGCCAATTGAGATAGTTTTTCAAAATCAATATCAAACAAAACCGTTCTCTCTTTTATATCCAATCTGCTCAGAATTTTTGGAGAAACTTCTCCCAAAAAACCAATTTCTTGACCGTTAGTTTTAATCTCGGCACATTTTTTAGGGTGCCAGATAAACTGCTTACTCTCTTGCGGCGTTGACTGATATTCATCGTACCAAATATCGCTAATTCCTAATTTATTTAAGAGTAAATCAATCACTCCTTTTGCCAGATAAAAAACATCGCCTGTCATAACACCCGTTAACATTCTTTTTTCATTTTCTTTTCTGAAAATTTTTCCTAATTCAAAAATCTTCATTTCGGGAAAGAATCTTTGATTTTTTTCAACATTTTTTAATAAATTAGGAATTAAACTAGCCCTTAGATATTTACATTCTTGACTTAAAGGGTTTTCTACTTCTATTAATTCTTCTTCTTTGTATCCGAAAAGTTTAGCTTCTTTTGCTCCAAAAAATGAATAGTTATAAACTTCAGTAAATCCGGCTTCTTTTAAAATATTTTTGGTAAAATCTTCCCAGAAAATATTTAAATTCTTTTGGGGCAGAACCAAAGAAGATATTGGAGAAATACAAGGAATTTTATCATAACCATAAATTCTGCCTATCTCCTCAATTAAATCTTCCTGAATGCTTATATCTAATCTCCGGGTCGGCACCAGCACCTCAATAACCCGAGCCGCAGCGAAGGGCGAAGAAAGCTCCGCTTTCTTCTTTACCTTCGCTTTCTGCGGAAGCTCGGTGGGTAAAGAAGAGGATTTATCCTCTTCGCCATAAGAATCTCTGGTAGATTTACATTGAAATCCCAGCTTTTTTAGAATGTTTTTAATTTCTTTTTTTGGAACTTTTACTCCGAGCAGTTTATCAACATAATTTAAATCTAACTTGATTCTCTGCGGCAAAACCTTTTTATTATAAACATCAACAAGTCCGTGACTAACCTTACCTTCAGCAATTTTTTTAATTAAAAAAGCTGCCCTATTTATGGCAAATTCTGTCAGATTAGGATCTATGCCGTGCTCAAACCTTAAAGAAGCATCGGTTTTGAGATTTAATTTTTTAGAACCTTTTCTTATAACTTGAGGGTTAAAGTTGGCTGACTCCAAAACCACTATTTTTGTTTTCTTATCAATTTCTGGAAGTTTTCCGCCTTTAATTCCGGCAATGGCTACTGGTTTTTTAACATCAGCGATGACCAAAATATTTTCATCTAAATCATACTTTTCTTCATCTAGAGTAACAATTTTTTCGAGGGGCGAGCTTACGGGAGGGTGGTGGGAGGGTCGTAGTCTTTCCTTGGCGAATCTGACAATAATTTTTCTACCTTCAAGCTTTTGGCCATCAAAAGCATGTAGGGGTTGACCGGTCTCCAGCATTACATAATTAGCAATATCAACTATATTATTGATCGGTCTCAAACCACAGACTTTTAATTTATCTTGCATCCATTTTGGTGAAGGACCTACTTTAACATCAGTGATTACTTTGGCACTGTAGCGAGGGCAGGCTCTCTTATTTTTTACCTCCACGGTGAAATGAATTGGAAATTCATTGAACTCTACTGAAACAAAATCTTTAGCTTTTTTGTTTTTTAATTCTCTAAATTTACTGGGTAAATCCTGATGTTTTAAACCGCAAATTGCTGAAATTTCTCTGGCAATTCCCATATGGGAAAAACAATCGGAAGCCCGGTTGGGCCTGACATCAATATTTAAAGCAAAGTCGCTACCAACCTTCTTTATTTCTTCAACTTCAGCAAGGTGAAGAGTCAAAAGCTCAGCTAATTTTTGAGGAGTAGGTAGTCTTTTTTGAAAAAATGATTGTAACCAATTGTAGGAAAATACCATACAATTTTAAAATTGGGTGAGGAATCTTAAATCGCCGGAACGAAATAATCTAATATCATTAATTTTGTATTTAAGCATAGCTAATCTTTCCAAGCCAAAACCGAATGCCCACCCCTGCCAATCTTTAGGAATTAATTTTGAGTTTTTAAAAACATTGGGGTGAACCATGCCGGCTCCGGCCACTTCAAGCCAACCACTTTTTTTACAAACAGAGCATCCTTTACCCTGGCAGATAACACAGCTTATACCAATATCAAAAGAGGGTTCGGTAAATGGGAAATAATCCGGTTTTAATCGAAACTTAACGTCTTTTTCAAAAAATCTGCGGAAAAACTCTCCGACAATGGCTTTTAAATTGGCAACGGAAATTTCTTTATCCACCATCAGTCCTTCAATTTGATAAAGTTGGAACTCATGGGAAGGATCGGTTGCTTCGTGCCTGAAAACGCTTCCAGGAACAATTATTCTTAAAGGAGGATTGTTTTTCTCCATATAACGAACCTGCACCGGACTGGTGTGAGTTCGCAGCAATAATCCATTTTTAAGATAGAAAGTATCCCAAATGTCTCTGGCCGGATGCTCTTTTGGTATATTTAGGGCATCAAAGTTATACCACTCTGTTTCTATATCTGGTCCCTCAACTATAGAAAAACCCATTGCTTGAAAAATTTCCTCGCATTTTCTTTTAGTAATGGTTAAAGGATGCAAATAGCCCAAAACAGGCCTTTTCCCCGGAACCGTAATGTCAATCCACTCTTTTTCTTCAGCTTCTTTCTGAATTTTTTCTTTTATTTCTTGAGATTTTTTCTCAAACTCAATCTTGAGAAAATTTTTAAGTTCATTTGCCCTCTTTCCGATCTTTATTCTTTTGGTTTTGGGAAGTTTTTCTAAAGAGCGCAAAATTAAAGCAAGCTCTCCTTTTCTGCCCAGATGCTTATTAAAAATTTCGTTTAATTCTTTTAAATCTTTAACTTTTTCTATCTCTTTTTTCGCTTTATTTTTGAGAGTTTTTAGACTAACTCCGGTTGTTTTCATTCTTCTATTTTACCTTAATTTTAAGATAAAATCAAACCCTAAAGCTGGGGATAACTCAAATAAAAGATCGCTGGAACTTTTTTGAGTCCCAGCGATTTGATTTTGAACCCTCCTCTTGCGCTTCAGCAATCAGTTGAGCTATCGCCGCGAAATAGATTCTTCGATCTTTTTCCGGGCAAGCATTGCGAGCTGCTGGCGCCTCGGATCAATGCATTTTTCCGGATCAATTGCAGCGAGCGACCCAGCCAAGCGATTGATCGTCTTGTCGAGTTGCGACTTGTTCGCGAGAGCAGGAATAGCCTGAGAACAGTCGGGGAAGCCACGCGGGTCTTTTAAGGAACCGGTGTCGATAAGCGCATCGAACACCAAGACTTTGTCTTCGTGCCCAAAGAGTACTTTGGGGAACTTGAGTAGACGAAGCACACCCACGCGAGGCTTTTCGTCAATCACCACTTCTTCAATGAACCCGACACCCTCCGTTGCCCCGAGAACATAGAGGACGATTCCATACGCCTCGAGCGAAGTTGCGCGCGGCAGGACGTAGAAACGTCTATCCACACCGATGGCCGCAACCGCTCCATCGCTGCGAAAGAGCTTAGCGGTTACCGCCTTGTTTGGAGTAAAGGCGAGCGTCGCAAACTCGGCTTCAGTGATTTTGACAGAGCCCGTTGCAGTCTCAATCGCTCGGCTTACCTCATCCGTTTTCAGGAAGCGGCCGCACTTGGGGCAGTACGGTTCGTGGCGTACCTGCGTTACTTGAGGAGAAATTTTTTCTTTTCCTTTTCCTCCCATTTGTTCTTTGGCCTTTTTCGTTTCCTTGACTGCAGTCAAACACTCGGCATGCACTTGGCTTAGCGACAAGGGCTTCGGGTTTCCGGTTGCTGAGTACAGACGGCAGTCTAGTTTAGCAATCGGCGTATCATTCATAAGAAGAGTGATAACGCCAGTCCAATTAGCAGTCAACTTTTTCATGACTTTCCTCCTTTTCTTTTAATTTTTATCTGAAAAACTGAGAAACAAACTTACCTCTTTTTTCTCTTTTCCCTCCTTTCCTTCTTTATTTGGTAAGGTACTATTTCTAGTTTTTTAAAAAAAGACTAGCTATTTCCTTCTATCATATTTTTTTTAAATGTCAATATGTTGTACTGGTTCATTATGATATGATACACCCAGTTCTTGAAAAATATGAGTGGAAAAATGGTGTCAGACATTATTAACTTCTGAAAGAATTCAAAAAAATTTGAAACCACCTCCCAGGTCAAGCCTAAGAGGTGATAGGTAAATAGATAAAGGATACTTTAAAATATACAAGAAATAAAAAAGGACAAGTAAGAGAACTTGCCCTTTGATTTAGTTGGTCAAAAATCATGAAACAGAATACTACTCGCTTTCAGTAAGTTTTTCTTCCTCCTCGACTGCTAAAGGCAAATTGCGTTGAGTCCTTAAGACCTCAATTTCGTCCAAAGGTTTCTCTAATTTCCGACGTCGGGTAGTAATGAGAACTTCATATTCTTTTTGGACTGCCTCGATGCGATTCCCTATTTGCTCCAGCCCTATGATAAATTTTTCCCACTGTTTTTTAAATGCTCCAAACAATGAGAGCATCTCATTGGATCGTCGCCCTAAAGAAAAATTATCAACTGCTTGCCGAATGACAGCCAAAACCGCAAAAAGAGTTATGGGGGAACAGATTACCACCTTACTTTCAATCGCTTCAGTAAAAATTGAGTCAGCTTGCTGATAGATAAAGGTATAAATCTGCTCATTGGGGATAAAGAGAATTATACAATCAAGAGTGTTCTGCTCAGGATTAATATACTCACGAGTGGTCACTTCTTTAATCCGGGCTCTGACATCTCTTAAAAAATCCCCGCGAAATTTTTCCTTTTCTAATTCGGAATCTGCTTCAATAAATCTCACATAGTTAGTTAAAGGGAATTTTACATCCATATTCAATTTGCGCTCACCAGGCATCAAAAAAGTATAGTCGGGCCTTGTCCCGACCTCGCCAATAACTTTCTGCTTCAAGTAGTTCACATTCTCAATGAAACCAGCCGCTTGCAAGACATCTTCAGCCATCCTCTCTCCCCATTGACCCCTTGCTTTAGAACTGGACAGAACTTCATGAAGCGCCGTGGCAGTTTGGGCAAGGGCCGCGGTCTGCTTGCTTGTTTCTTCTATTTGCGTTTCCAGTTTTGCAAACTTCTCTACCCGGTCTTTTTCAAGTTCCTGCATAAAACTAGAAACATTTCCAAGAACAGAATTCATTTGTGTTAATCGCTGGTCAATCAGACCTTTCTTTGCCTCCAGTTCCTTAACACCCAATTCTCTTTCTGAAGTGAGAATTGTTTTGGCTAATTTCATCAACTCGTCAGTGGACTTTGATAAAGCATCAAGTGATAACTTCCCGAAGCTAGCTTCGATGCTTTCTATAAGAGTTTCGACGTCTTTTTTCCGCTGATCTTCAGATTCACGAATTGCTTCCTGAGTTAATTCTTTAAGTGTCTTTCCTTTGATCCATTTAAAGAGAAAAGCAGTAACTAAACCTAAAACAAAGCCAATCGCTATTCCTAAAAACAACAAGTCCATTTTTTATACCCCCTTTCAAGAATATTTATTGATTATTTTGTAAAGAACCACAGGAAAATTATATCAAACAGAAACTCTTTGCCAATACTATAATTAAAAATGGCATCCTTCATTCATCAAAGATGTTCCAAAGGTGAATCTCTAGATCGTCTTTCTAATTTCGTTTCTGGAACTACGAATTCCAAATAAGGACATCCCCAGCATTTTTTCAGAGCTTTTTTCTTCCTTCCCGGATTATGAACTCCTCGGGGACAAGGGAATTCGTTATTGGCACATCGAAAAGTCAAATCTAAAGCCTTGCCCACCAAGATAGTCCTGTTTTGTTTTCTTGGGTGGAATATCTTCTTTATCTTTTCAAGAAGTGCTGGCATCTTTCCTTCCCTCCCTCCGTCTAAATTTGAAAAGTACTAAAAAACCTCCTCTTTTTTGCGCGGGCGACGAGACTCGAACTCGCAACCTCATCCGTGACAGGGATGCGATCTAACCAATTGATCTACGCCCGCATGGTGCCGGCGACAGGACTCGAACCTGTGACCTTGGCCTTATGAAGACCCTGCTACTACCGCTGAGCTACGCCGGCGAAATTTGTTGCGGGGGGCCGAATTGCACGGCCGTCTCAAGGTTATGGGCCTCGCAAGATACTACTTCTCCACCCCGCGATATCATTATATTCTATTTTTAAAGAAAAATCAAGATTAAAAAGCTTCCAAATCTTTAAATGCTTTCTCAAAAATGTCTAACAATCTTCTTGTCTCATTTAAAGATAATTTGTAATTAGGGTCATGAATAATATTATTGCGGACTTGATGGGCTTCCCTAATTCCTTCAATATCAGGAAGAGTGACTGCGGTTAACTTTTCTAACCTTTCCCCTAAACTTTCTCCCCCATATCCCATTTTCTCTAATATCTCATTTAGCATATTATCCGCCTCAATTACTGCCAATTTATATTCTGACTCTAAGCCTATATCTATTCTTGCTACAATTTTTTTCCAATTTTTTTCCATTTTTCTAACTCCAAACGGTCGATAAGTTAAAAATTCAACTACGTCATATAAAAAACGAAACTTTAACCAAGAACTTCCCAGAAGCGCAAAAATAATAAAACAGATGAACAGCAAAGACAAAACTATAAAAATAATTTTAATAATTAACAGCCACTCGGTTAAAGACGGAGAAATAAAAAATGATATTAAATTTTCAGGAAAGTTTTCAATTGCTGGCATATAATTTTCCTATTTCTAAAATTTTATCTTCCTCAAAAGGTTTTCCAATAATTTGGAGGCCAACCGGCAACCCCTCACCACCATTTTGAAGTGGGGCTGCTTTGCCTATTGGCAGAGAAAGAGCGGGAAATCCGACTAAATTAACAGAGACGGTATAAATATCAGACAAATACATTGAAAGAGGATCATTAATTCTTTCTCCAATTTTAAACGGTAAAAAAGGAGAAACCGGGGCAAAAATTAGATCAACTTCTTTAAAAGCTTTTTCAAAATCATTTTTTATTAAAGTCCTTATCTTTTGAGCTCTTAAATAGTAAGCTTCGTAATAGCCCGCAGACAAAGCATAAGTTCCCAACATTATCCTTCTTCTTACCTCTGCCCCAAAACCCTCTCCTCTGGCAATTAAATAATAATCAAATAAATTTTTTATTTTTAATTTTTTATTTTTTATTTCACCATATTTAATGGCATCATACCTTGCCAGATTTGCCGAGGCCTCGGGGGAAGAAATTACGGCATAGCAAGGTAAAGCATATTCTGTGTGCGGTAAGCTAATTTCCTTGATATAAGCGCCCATCTCCTCATATTTTTTAATTGCTAGCTTAATTACCCTCTCCACTTCAGGATTAATACCTTTGACAAAATATTCTTTAGGAACACCAATGCATAAATTTTTAATTTTCAATTTCCGAGCTTCTGCAAGCAGAAGCGAAGGGGAAGAAGAGGCACGCCTCTTCGCCCTATAATTTTCAATTTTTGAAGCCTCCACACTGGTTGAATCCATTTCATCTTTACCTTTTATGGCATTAAAAACAATCTGGCAGTCCTCTACGGTCTTGGCAATAGGGCCTATTTGGTCTAAAGAAGAAGCGAAAGCAATTAACCCATAACGTGATACTGCGCCATAGGTTGGTTTTAAACCAACTACTCCGCAAAAAGAAGAAGGCTGTCTTATTGAACCTCCGGTATCTGAACCTAAGGCAAAAACAGATAATCTGGCTGCCACGGCCGCAGCCGAACCACCAGAAGACCCGCCGGGAACCCTGGTTAAATCAAGGGGATTGCGAGTCGGTCCAAAAGCCGAATTTTCCGTAGAAGAACCCATGGCAAACTCATCCAAATTGGTTTTTCCTAAAATTACTACTCCTTGATTTTTAAGTTTTTTAACCACTCTGGCATCATAGGGAGCTATATAATCTTCAAGAATTCTGGAACCTGCCGTACAAGGAATATTTTCAACTAAAATATTATCTTTGATAGCCGAAGGTACACCGGCCAACAAAGGAATCTCGTATCCCGCCAAAATCATATCATCAATCTTTTTTGCTTTTGATAAGGCTAAATCTTCGCTAACGGTCAGAAAGGCAAAAATTTCCTTATTTTTTTCTTTAATCTTATCTAAAAAAGTTTTACAAAGTTCAGAAGCAGAAAAATCTTTTTTTATTAAACCCTGATGTATTTGAGCGATTGTGAGATTTGTAAGTTCCATTAACCGACTTCTAAAAGTTCAATGAATTTTCAATTCATTTCACTTTTCAATAAATTTTCAATTTATTTCAAAGATTGACTTTACTTTTAAATAACCGTCTTTGGTTTCCGGCGCCAATTCTAATAATCTTTTCGATGGGCGAAGAGAACTTCGTTCTCTTCTTCCCCCTCGTTTCCATAAATGGAAACTCGGTTTTTGATTTTCATCACTCCTCATCACGTTTTCAACTTCAAAGGGATGACTGGTTGGCTCAACCCCGGAAACATCTACTTCTTTTAACTTTTCAACATAATTCAAAATCGAAGAAAGCTCCTTTGTAAACCTCTCTTCCTCATCTTTGGTTATGCTGAGTCTGGCTAATTTTGCGATACGTCGCAACTCTTTTTTTGTAATCATATACCGAGCCCGCCCTTGGCGGGCGAAGGTAAAGAAGAGGACGAAGTCCTCTTCGCCTATTTTGGCAGTTCTAAATCTTCGATTTCAACTAATACCTCTTGTAATTGATCAAGATTTTCAAGCACCATTCCTGCTCCCCTGACAACAGCTGTGGTGGGATCTTCAATAACTTTGGTAGGAATTTTTGTTTCTTTTTGAATCAAAGTAGCTAATCCTTTCAAAAGAGAACCTCCGCCCACCATCTGAATCCCTGAAACCATAATATCAGCTAGCAGCTCCGGAGGAGTTTCTTCTACAGCCGTTTTTATTTCTTTAACAATTTGTTTTACTGATTTTTCTAAAGCTGTTTTAATGTCTTCATTGGAAACCAAAATTTCTTCAGGAAGACCGGTTACTAAATTTCTGCCCCGCATTGGAAGTTGTTTCTTTTCCTTCAAGGGATAAGCTGATCCTATTCCGATTTTAATCATTTCTGCCGTTCTTTCTCCAATTAATAGTTTATATTCGTCTTGGGCAAATTGAATAACATCTTGATTAAGTCTATCTCCGGCCACTCTTAAAGTTTTAGATACTACTATTCCTCCTAAAGAAATTACGGCAATATCAGTTGTCCCGCCGCCAATATCAACAATAAAATTACCTCCTGCTTCCTGAATAGGTAGACGAGCGCCAAGGGCTGCGGCCATCGGTTCTTCAATAATAAAAACATCTTTGGCTCCGGCATTTTTAGTGGCGTCACAAACCGCTTTTCTTTCAACTTCAGTTACTCCGCAAGGAATGCCAACGATAACCCGGGGTCTCGGATTTAAAAGAAATCTTTTTTTGTGAGCTTTTTCAATAAAATATCTGAGCATTTGTTCGGTTACCTCAAAATCAGAAATGACCCCGGAAACCAGGGGCCGGGTTGCCACAATATAGGCCGGAGTCCTTCCTACCATTTTTTTTGCTTCTTCACCAATAGCCAAAATCTGACCGGTTTTTTGGTTAACGGCCACTACCGAGGGTTCGGTAATAACTATTCCCCTGCCCCTAACATAAACACGAGAATTGGCTGTTCCCAAATCAATGGCAATATCTTCAGCAAATAATTTTAAGATTTTATTAAACATTGAAATAAGTCGAAGAGATAAATCTCTTCTTCATCTTTGCTTCCTTCGGAAGCTCGATAATTAAAAATTTATTGAACTCAAAGGTGAAATGAATCGAAGATTCATTGAACATTAATATGCCTGAGCAAAAATCCATTTATTTTTTGCTTTCCTTAAACAATAAATACACTTTCCTTCCTCTTCTGAAGCCTCAGAAGATAAACACCTGGTCGTGGCTTTCGTCTCTTCTTTGATTTTTCTCTCACATTTTGGATTTTCACACCAAAAAGCTTTTAAAAATCCTTTTTCTTTTTGCATTATACTTTTAAATTCTCTATAATCAAAAACTTCTTTTGTGTTTTCTTTTAAGTGTCTGGCGCTTTTTAAGAACAAATTTTTCTGAATTAATTCTAAAGTTTCTTTAATTTTAGAAGATAAAACATTAAAAGAAATTAGCTCTTTCTTTCCATTATCTCTTCTAACTAAAGTTGCTTTTTTTGTTTTTATTTCCTCTGGACCAATTTCTATTCTCAGGGGAACTCCTTTTAATTCCCAGTTATTAAATTTCCAGCCAACCGAATATTCTTTTCTGGCATCAATTTCAGTTCTAAAATCTTTCAGAATATCTTTTATTTTTTTTGATATCTTTTCTGACTCTTTATCCGTTTTTTTTCTTTGAAAAACCGGAATTATAATAACCTGAATAGGGGCTAATTTAGGAGGAATGATTAAACCATTATTATCACCGTGAGCCATAATTAACGCTCCAATACTTCTTGTCGATAAACCCCAGCTTGTTTGCCAAGCTAATTTTTCTTTTCCTTTTTTGTCTAAGAATTTAATATTAAATGCCTTTGAAAAATTTTGTCCTAAATCATGAGAAGTACAACCCTGAAGAGCTTTACCGTCGGGCATTAACATTTCATAAGTATAAGTATTTAAAGCACCAGGAAATTTTTCTGATTCAGATTTTTTATTCCAAATTCCATCAATACTAAAAATTTTTTGATAAAGTTCAACATAAGTATTTAAAGCTCTTTCTACCTCTTTCTTTGCTTCCTCGTGGCTTTCATGGACAGTATGACCTTCCTGCCATAAAAATTCAGTTGTTCTTAAAAATAAATAAGGTCTTTTTTCCCAACGAACAACATTAGACCATTGATTTATCATCAGGGGCAGGTCCCGCCAAGATTTTACCCATTTAGCAAACATCTCGTACATTATCGTTTCAGATGTCGGTCTAATAACTAATTTTTCTTTAAGTTTTTTTCCTCCGCCTATTGTAACAATTGCTAACTCTGGCGAAAAACCTTCAACATGCTCTTTTTCCTTTTTCAAAAGTTTTTCGGGAATAAAAAGAGGGAAATAAGCATTTTTAATTCCGGCTTTTTTAATTTCTTCGTCTAAAACTTTTTGAATGTTTTCCCAGATAGCAAAACCATAAGGTTTAAATATCATACAACCTTTTACAGGAGCATAATCAGCTAATCCCGCTTTAAGTATGACCTGGGTATACCATTGAGAAAAATTTTCTGATTTTTTAACAAGTTGCTTTTTTTCAAATTCTTTCTTCATATATACCGAGCTTCCGAAGGAAGCGAAGGTAGAGAAGAGAACGAAGTTCTCTTCGATTTACAAAGTAAATTAAAATAATCTGGCGATGTCTTTTATTGTGACCCAAATCATTAATGTAATCAATAAAACAAAAAATCCAGCAGTAATATTCCCTTCAATTTTTTGATTTATTGGACTGCCCTTAATCTTTTCAATTCCGAGAAACAATAACCTGCCTCCATCCAAAGCCGGTATGGGCAATAAATTAAAAACGGCAAAATAAATGGAAATTATGGCAATAAAATTAAGAAAATAACTTGCTCCAACCCGAACAGCTTGAGCAACCAAAGAACCTATTCCTATTGGCCCCATAAACTGAACCCCTGGCGGCAGTCCTTTTCCTTGAATTAGGCTTAGCAAAACCTCTGCCAGCCCAACAACGATAACCTGCGTCAAATTAATCGTGGTTTCTACTCCCTTAATAAAAGCCTGGAAAATTGGATAAGACTTTTCTGCCGTTCTAACTAAAGACACTCCCATTGCCCCTTCTCCTTCCGGGGACGAAGTCCTGGGGATCAACGAAACTTCAAAAACCTCTTTTTCTCTTTCAATTGTTAAAATCACTTCTTCCCCCTTATTTATTTCAATAAAATCTTGAATTTCTATCACCTTATTCACGCTTTTGACTTTTGACTTTTGACTTTTGACTTCTAATATCGTGTCTCCCGCTCTTATTCCAACTTCTTCTGCCGGAGAACCTGGAGCGACCGCCACTATTTGGACTTTCGAAGGATTAATGAAGGGGCCTACTTCTTCATCGGAAATCGCCTGAAAAGTACCAATACTGAAAACAATACTCAATAAAATAATGCCCGTTATCCAAAAAGAAACTACGCCAGCCAAAATAATTAAAGCTCTTTGCCAGACAGGAATATTTTCTAATTTCTGATAGTTTTCCTTATTATTTTTCTCATCCCCCCCTTCTATGCTCGGAATTTTTACAAAAGCTCCAAAAGGCAAAAGATTTAAAGAATAGACGGTTCCGCCAATTTTCTTTCCAAATAATCTCGGGGGCAAACCTACTCCAAATTCCTTAACCTCAATGCCAAATCTTTTGGCCATAATAAAATGGCCAAATTCATGAATAATTAATAAGGCGATTATACTGAAGAAAGCAATAATAATGGTTAAGACCATATTTGTGATTAGCTATTCTAATATTTCCTTTTTTTTCTTCTCGTCCAATTCCTCAATTTTTTCATTATACTCATCGACTAACTTCTGAAGCTCATCTTTAGCTCTGAATTTATCATCTTCTCTGATTTCTCCTTGTTTTGTTTTTTCCTGAATTTTGCTCCAGGCCTCTTCTCTCCATTTTCTTATCGTTTTGCGAACCTGTTCCTCCTTTTCCGAAATTATCCGAATTAAATTTTTTCTATATTCTTCACTTAAGGGCGGTAAATTAATTCTAATTACTTCTTTGTCTACAATTGGATTAGTTCCTGTTCCTGTTTTTTCCAGGGCATGAACAATCCCCTCAATATAAGACCTATCCCAGGGCTGAATTAAAATTTGTTTTGGCTCGGAAGTAGAAATTGCTGCCAGCTGTTTTAAAGGAAATTTTTGGCCAAAACATTCAACCACAACATCCTCAACCAAAGAGGGTGTCGCTCTGCCTGTCCGAATCCTGCTTAGTTCTTTTTCTAAAAAACTAATTACCTTGTCTAATTCAGGCTTAATGTTTTGAATAATTGTTTTGTAACCCTCCATAAAATTAAAATATTAAAGTTCCAACATTAGTCTTTCTAAAGCTAATCTCGTATTAATATTAGTGTTTGATAATAATAATTTTGTTGTTTGAATATAATTAATAATGTTCTTTATTTTTATTGTTGAATATTTGGCGAAGAGGGCTTCGCCCTCTTTTGGCTTGACAGGAAAAAAACGAGAAAGCAAAATGCTTCTAAAATAATTCAACCAAATATCTAAAGTATCTTTAATGTTTTCCAAATCTTCTGCTACCGAGCTTTTGTGTAGCGAAAGTGAAGGTGGAAAAGAAGATTTATCTTCTTTGACTAAGTTTTTTACATATTGAAAACGAAAATAAAACGGCGAATTTGATATTTTATTAAGCTCTCTTATTCTTTGGCTAAAGTTTTCCAATTTTTCCTTATCGGAAATTAAATCCAAGGCTACCCCCGGTC
>Ga0315296_10003024_pt1 | contig 14204 bp, 21 predicted proteins | sample YL17G14_18_MG_FD_203921 | JGI IMG/M metagenome (GOLD analysis project Ga0315296, IMG submission 203921) | Sediment microbial communities from Yellowstone Lake, YNP, Wyoming, USA - YL17G14_18 | ecosystem: Environmental > Aquatic > Freshwater > Lake > Sediment | place: USA: Wyoming | collected... | reverse complement strand
CTCGATGACCTGCCGAAGCGAGATCATGTTATTGGTCACATCCGACACAATGCATGTGCGGTCGAGCCGGCGTGATGTTTGGTACCTCGTCGAGGTGTATGTAGATCTTCAATCCGAGCCGCTCAGCGAGATGCAGTTCCGCGTCGGAGCCTTTGCTCGATGTGATGTAGAAGAGTGCTGTAGCCCAATGTTCAATGAAACTATTATCGATTTCGTACCAGGGCCAATCATGTCGCCCATTCGGCGCATTCGCTTGGTAGTGACCCAAATGTGGTACGAATACGAAATGTCCCTTCTCAATCAATTCGTTACCGATTCGTATTGCTCGCCGAACATTCTCCTCCGCCTCACCAATGCAGTAGTTCCTCTCATGAATCATTGGTGAATACGGACCGCAGACATAGATACGGGCTCGCTCCTCACTCATTGCTTGCATCTCCTCACAAGCCAGCGGAGCATCATGTAATCTCGCATCAGCTTACTGGCCTCCACGATGTCATGCCAGTGCGAGAGGAACGTGGCCGCGAAAGCGACGATGAACTCGAGTTGAGTCATTGTTTCTCCGGCTCCTCTTTGAACTTCTCCCAGTCTGCCTCGATGAGTTCCGCGATGTCGGGTTTGAATATGTAGCACCATTCGCGGGAGTGATTCTGTTTTCGCCGCGCGTTTCGGCGCTCCTGCCAGAGCTTATCAGTCCAGACTTTCCGAACCGTCAGCGGCTTCTCCTTCAAGAAAACATAGTAGAGGAGAATGGGTTCCTCTAGACAGGCTTCGAGCCGCGTGCTCTCGAACCATATTTCACGCGAGTTCGTGGTTTTTACATCAATCTTCGTGTCCTGTGTCTTATCGTGGATGTCGTAGTGGCCAGCCCAAGATCCCTTCTTTCCCGGATCCTTCTCAATCTTCGTTGATTTCACGTGATCCGCAATCGTGATTTCGCGGCCTTGTGCCTGGAGCCACTTCGCAATCATCACCACGCCGCGTGCGTGCTGCGCCAAGTAGGACTGGAACTGTACGTCGCTCTTCGCGTACCGCGCCGGCTTCGGCTCCTCTCCACCGTCCTGCTCGTCAGTTTCTCGCCGCTTAATGATTTGTCGTAGACCGTCGGGACCTTCCAGATACTCCAGTACGACGCGGGCCTCATATTCTTCGGCGCAGACATAGATGTGCGGACACATTTTGCATATATATGTGGTGCATCGCCGCGGAGGCGGCATCTTCGCCTTCAATGCATTGTGAAGGTCCCACACGCGTTCCTCAACGTCACTCGGCGGGTTCGGGTCGCGGAGGAACTCCTTATACCGCGCTAGTTTTCTGCGGCTTTTAGTCTTCGCGATGTAGGCGAAACGAATCTTAGTGGGTCGAAGCCACCGCGTGCAGGATTCCGCGAGCATGATGTATGTCTGCCCTTGGAAGGCATGGTCCTCCTCGGGGTCGGCGCGGTCGAAGCTATAGTCGAGCGTGGCCCAGGTCTTGTTTTCAATGATTATGTTCTGCTTCGCATCATACGCGTCGATGTGGCCTACTAGGCGGGCCTTCTCATCGCCACGCTGGTAATCTTTCCAGACGAAAATCTCCCGGTAATGCGCTGGATAATTCAGCTGGGTCTTCTCATGGAATGCGCTACCGATGAAGAGATCCCAGCGGTCGTCCCAACGCTGCGAATAATCGTGGATGCGTTCGAAGTAAGCCCTACGCGGGTTCGTGATCTCCGTCACATGGTAGACGCCGTCTTGTGTCGAGCGGGACCAGAGCAGTGCCTTTCGCAACTCCCACACTGGACAGTCGCTTGATTTCTTATCGTCGTAGCATTCGAGGCAATCATCAAATGTGACTTGCCCCTCCACAAGTGACTTGTCCTTCCGCAAGGGACAGACTACATGACTCCAGACCATATGCGCGATGGTCTTTGGAATATACGGCCAGCTCTCGTCAAGTAGGGCCCTGCGGAGCTGCTCGCTAGCGAAACAGGTGGGCTTCTCGTCAAGGCCAACCTCATGATGTAACCATTCATGCACAACCGCGTCGGCAATCATCGTTGGAATGATTGCCGGAATGAGGAGCTCGGCCGGAACAGAAACATCATTCTCATTCAGCCCGAACTCGTGCATTACTCGATGTTTGACATCGAGGGCAGCCGCAGCAATCTCATCTAGGTAAACCTCAACGCGATCATTCCCACTGCGAGTGAAGACGGTGCAGCTAGCAAATTTGTAGAGCTTACGACGCGCATAGGTGGTGAAGTCGTAAATTATGTCTTGCGCGCTCTGAAGACCATCCTGACTCATTTCATCGGCCTCCAGCGCTTGTCAGGATCTAAGCCGAACAGGCTGTCGCGGACAAGATGATTAACGAATAGTCGCGCCTCGTCAGGGTCGGGGTAAATACCCATTACGGCGCGGGCTGCCTCACCGAGGTCCGCGTAGCCGTCCTTCTTTGTCCAGAGGATCCGGAGGGCGGTTGCGCCTTTATCATCCAGACCCCCCTCCCCCCCAAGGGAGGTTGTAACAGTCGTAACGGTTGTAACAATGTCGGGTTTATCTAGGCGTTTTTGTCCTTCTGGAGTCGTTTCAGGCTCTTTCGCTTGAACGCGGCTCATTTTACCCAAGTTTGTTACAACTGTTACACCCGTTACGTCTTGTCCTATGGGGGGTGGGGATAACTTGTATTCTTCAAGAGTGTCATTCATGTCATATTTTCTCGCCAATTTCACCAAAGTATCTGGCGCGGCAATCCGCATGCGTATTGTCTTCTTCCCGACGCGGGCGACCGCGGAGTCGAAGCCGAGCTTCGTAAGGCTCATGCCGACACTGGTTTTTCCCGGCCGGAACTCCGGCGCCACCTCAACCATCTCCCCCATCAGGTGCTCGTAGATGGCTTCAACGGGAACCGCGGCCGACCCAAACGTCTTAGCCGCCTTCAAGTACGCGACAAGTATCTTTGCCTCCGCCGACGCCGACCGTTCAGCTCGCCTATCCTCCGCGCGTTGTCGGCCATGCTCAATAATGAGGGGCCTATCCGCCTCCAGTGCAACGGTGAGCAGAGGCTTGTACCATTTCTTCATACGCCCCTCGAACCAGTCATTCTCGATCTTTGCGTGCGGAATCTTGATCTTGCCCGCAAGCGTCAGTATCCGCAGCGCCAAGAGGCGGCCGCGCAGCTCCTGCACGAGCGCCGCATCGGTAGGGTCCCACTCATCCTTCTCCGGGTAGCCCTTAACCATCGGTATTATGAGACAGCGATCCATGAAGCCCTTGTCTTTAACTTGCTTCTCACCGCCGACCACCTTGAACCCGTAGGTATCATAGAAGATCTGGCGGCGCTCACCCGTATTCTTATTCATAACGATGCGCGCAATCTTGGCTCCGACCTCGTTGCCACCCTTGTAGATTTTCAGTTTCTCCGGATTCTTCTCTAAACCTTGGACCTCATCCTCCAGGATCACACTGCCATAGTTTGTAATGAATTCATATATGTCCGCGTAGGGCGTCCCCTCCCCATAGAGAGGTCGATCGCAGAGGCGACGTAGAAGCGTCCGCAAAACTTGGCTCTTACCACTATCCGTGTCGCCAACATAGAAGAAGTACGGCATCGCCGTGAAGAGATGGGATAGGTAACTTACCACGACACCTGCCACTGTTATGATCAGGTGTGATTGATCTAGAAAGTCCATGTAACTCTGAATCAATGCTTTTAGACGAAGCCACTTCTCCTCGTCGAAACATTTGTCAGGCTCGTCGAACCAAGCCAAATCCACAACATAGTCATCATATGGCAGGTTCGTCTCAGGTCGAATGATGAGGGTTCGATGATCCTCTTCAAACGCAAACTCAGGCGCCGTCGAGATTCTGCCCTGCTCATCAACGGTAATGAAGCAAAGATGACCATTCACGATCGCCTGCTCATAATGCGGTATCCCGCGGCGAGTGTCGAGGACCCCGAAAGGTCTATGAATAATCTTGATCTTAGGGTTCTTCTCTCCACCGCGTTTTTCACCGCCATCCTCAAAGGGCCCCGTAACCCAAACACTCTTGCCATCCTTATGACTCTCAATGGAGTGTCTGTCACCGGTGACGGGTCGAGCGCCTGCAGGAACAACCATACACCATATCTTGACGGGCCGCGCATCCTTGTCATATCGCCGGTACCCTTTGAGCCAACTGTAAACGGTGGCCAGCTTCGTTCTAGCACGATTCTTCGTTCGCGCAGCTTGCTTGCGAAGCCAACCCTCTAACCGCTCGTCCATGAGCGGAATCATCTCAGGCAAGCAGAGAGGAAAAACGAATTCATACCGAGCGCCGGCGGGGTGAATGCTTGGCGGTGCGAGCACGTAGCCGCCTTGACCTTTGATATCGATCCAGCCGCGTAGCAAGAGAATAGAGAAGGTAGGCATTGGCTCGCGACTTCGAAGCCACACATGGCAGCCGCGTTTCGTCCTAACCAGTAATCCCTGAGGACCGATGGCGTCGGCCAATTTTCGATAGTCGTCTAAATTCTCAAAGTCTAGCACCACCAAGTTACCGCTTGGGGAGCCTGTTAGGATGCCAACATTAGGCTCGTTAGCGGCGTAACGTCTGAACTCCGCATCGACTCGGTTCTCGATGATTGAGTGCGGAAATGTGAGGAGGCGCCTCAACTCTTTCCGCGGAATAATCAAATGTTTGCTACGCGGTTTCACAGGCACAACGGTTAGGCCCAGGACGCGGTACGCCTCAATGTAGACGTCCCGAGCGGCCTGGCTCGCAGAACCTTTATTTTCCTCTTTCCTATCGTTTACCATTGACGCGCAAGCGTCCCGTGACCGCGTGACATGGCTCCGTTAGCCTGTCGTCCCAACGCGGTTACGGTCTTACTGGCTTCGGAATCTCATATTTAATCAGGACCCGACATGGCGGAGACTTCACCGGTGTGGAAACTCCGCCATGGCGGAGCCTCCGCCAATGCGGCAACTGTTTATCTATCGGAGTTGGAGCCGTCCTCTCTCGGGACGACAGGCCAACATGACAAAGATAGAACTGCGTTTCATAATGCATGTCAAGATTCCAAAAGATGAGCTGGATGAGTTTATCGCCGCATTCGTGAACAAGGACTTCGACTTCTTCCGGTACCTAGCAGACAACAACGCGAACTTCGAGCCGCAGGACCTCGCCGTTCCCCTCATCAATTTTCAAATGAAACGTGAATGGAAGGGGAGGCACCGCGGTGACTTTGGCGGCGACTGATCAAGCCTTCTTTCCATCCGATCAGTACATCGCTGGCTTCTTCGACGGTGAGGGCTCCATCTCTCTCCAGAATCGACCTACCACAAAAACACGCCATGGCCGCACCGTTATCCGTGTTGGGATAGCGAACAACAACCGACGGGTACTGGAGCACATCGCGAGTAGATTTCCTGGCATGGTTTGTGGGGCGGGGGGAGGAATATGCTTCCATTTTGAGATAGATGATAGGGATGAAGTAAAAACTTTTCTCAATTCAGTAATGCCCTATTTGATCATCAAAAGGAACCTTGCCTGGATTGTCTTATGTTTTCTTGAACATGGTCTCAAGAAATGGGGTGGTACTGACCATCCCGTACCGGAGGATGAATGGGCTCTCCGGACCATTGTTACGGATCTGGCGAAAAGAATCAACTCGAAGCGTGGGAGAGACCATTGACACTGCCGGCTCCGTTCCCTTGGTTGGGCGGCAAGTACCATTTAACGAATCGTCTGCTCAAACTTCTACCGGCGCACCGAGGCTATTGTGAAGTTTTTGGTGGCGCAGCATCGCTTCTATTGGCGAAGGAGCCCAGCGAGATTGAGTGCTATAACGATCTTAATGGTGACTTAGTGAATCTTTTCCTGACCCTGCGTGATCACCCAATCCAGCTGATGGAACGCATTTACCTGCTACCCTACAGCCGTGAGTTATTCGAGGAATGGAGCAAACAGGTCCTCAAAACGGATGAACCACCTGACAGAATCGAGCGCGCCGCGCGTTTTTACTTCTGCATCTGCAGTGGCTTCGCGGGCGGTGGCCCGGGTGCGGGTTGGGCGTTCGAGCGGTCCTGTATTCGGAATCGCCCGTTGACTTGGTGGAATAAGGCCACGAGGATCCCGGTGATCCATGAACGCTTGCGACGCGTCCACATTGATCATTTAGACTTTCGCAGGTTCATCAAGAACTGGGACGCGCCTGACAACTTCTTCTTCTTGGACCCACCATACTTCGAGACTGCAGATTACAAAGGCGTACCAGACTTCACAGAGAAGGACCAACGCGACCTCGCAGAGCTCTGCCGCACAATGCAAGGCAAATGGCTGATGACTATAGGTGATCATTTACTGATTCGAGAGCTCTACGCCGCCTTCCACACCGAACTCGTAGAGACGCAGCTCGCCGTCGAGAAGGTGGAAGGCGGAGGCACCCGCGGCGTCCTCAAGCATCTCATAATCACCAATTACGATCCGATGAAGATGCAAGCGTTCGCTCCACTGAGACAGACGGTCCTATCGGAGGCCGATCTAAATTGAAGGTGTATGGGGATTTACTGGAACGTTTCTTCGAGAAGGTACAAAAGACGAATAATTGCTGGGAATGGACGGCCGCAACAGACCATGAAGGTTATGGTCGCATTTGGGTAAATGGAAAACCCCAAAATGCGCATCGCACCGCCTATGAACTCTTCATCGGCCCGATTCCGAAAGGAAAATGCATCCTACATCACTGCGATAACCCCGCTTGTGTGAATCCAAGACATCTATTTCTAGGAACACAAATGGAAAACATTACGGATAAAACGATAAAAAATAGGCAAACACGCGGCGAACAAGTACCGACCGCGAAACTCACCCGGCATCAGGTTCAACAAATCCGAAAACAATATCGACCATGGTCACATAAGTTTGGCAGTCAAGCGTTAGGCAGGCGATATGGAGTTAGTGATGTTACGATCCTTATGATCATTAATGGAGTTACATGGAAGGAGGCGGACCGCAATGATTGAATGTGGGCGGTGTGGTAAGAAGATTGCGCAGTGTAGCGCAGTAACTAAGAACCGCAGAAGCGGCAGAAGAGGAAATGTATAGTCACGGGAGCGGCCATTACTTCATCGCCTCGCAGTCGTGGTCGAGCGCTGACCGCTTCGTCCGGTAAGTCTTGCCACAGTGTTTACACTCGTAGAGTCGTGAAATGAGGATGTAGCGGAGGCAAGGGCGCCGGATCCGGTGAGGTGTCGTGTCCCTCAAGCGTAGACTAGAACCGCCTTGCTGAGCAGTCCATCTATCATAATCGAGGCGGCCGGGAGGCGGTAACGCAGTCATTTCAGAATCCTCCTCATGAGACGGCGCAGAGAGTTGAGAAGACGACGCCAGACAGGCGGTTTACGGTCAGGTAGAAGAAGCAACGCTGTCGGCGGCGGTTTTGTGTAATAATAGAAAGAGAAGGGTACAGGGGCACGCTCCGGCGGCGCCGGAGTCACACTTCCGTCCCGGTGTAGGATCGCCTTGCTGACGCGTGGGAAGCCCTGCTGAGCGCGGCGCGTGTAGATCCGTTCATATCGCTTACGAGCGGCCCGACTCATTTAGCAAGGCGCCTCCTCTTCCGCTAACTTGGCGCGCCTCTCATCAGTCAAATACTGACAGGTCACACGTCGGGTGCAGATGCGGCAGTCACCATCTGCTTCCCAGCAAGGGGAAAGATTAGGCGTACACATCTCACTCAGCCTCCTTGCTGACGCTGAGGATTTCACGGAATATCTTCGCGAGCTGCGCGCCCGTCATGGTTTGGTTCCGCATCTTCTCAAGTTCACGCGGCACCTTCTCACTCATCAACCCCCTCAACACGCGTTGAACGGCCTGATCGACCTGATCCTGGGTGACTTCACGCCTGGCCTCACGGTAGATCATTAGACGGTGCATTGCCCGCGCATATGCTTCACGGAGCTGTGGTATAGTTGGTTTACTATACGCGGCGGCTTGGGCGCCCCGTTTCCGATGTGATAGGAGTGCATCAACCCAGTTCAACGCGATGCCGGTGCCGTCTGTGTTGTCTTCCATGATCGTTTGTGTTCGCTTGCGGAGACAGTACCATCGGACGGGTGACATGCGCACGTCAGGCGGGTACACTTGGTCGCGGCTGAGGGCGCCTGCGTCTAAGAAGGCGTGGCGTAAACCATCATTCAAGGCGTCAGCGCTTGTGAGTGGTTTCCCGGTTTCAAGGTCGACGACGAACGGGTCCGTCATACCGACGCTGAAACCGCGCGCCTTACGCAGTGCCAGATATTCGTCGATCTTCTTCCGCGCATCCTCAGCGATGAAGCCGAAGCCACCACTCTTCCGCGTCTCACTCTCGCCCGGCGGCGGGATGCGGATCGCGTAAGGTGCTGGGCCTGACATGAAGCCACCGGCCACATCACCTATTATCATCTTCAGTATGGAGCCGTCGCGTGGTCCCGCCTCTAGGCCAACCATGAAGGCGGCGGCGTCCCGCACGTTACGTGTGTGATCGATTATACGTTGCCAGAATGCTTGTTCTCCGCTTGGTTCACCATCATAGAGCCACACATCATGCTCAGGCTCAGGTGGCGGATTGTTGATGTTCAACCGAGCGCCCGTGTTCGCTTTCAGAAACGAGCAAGCAGCGGCGACCATCTGAAACGCTGTGTACTTACCCTTGTTCTTCTCTAGGTCGGCCTTGAATTCGCGGACCTTAACCTCCATTCTTGTCCGCGCCACGTAGTCCTGCTGGGCCATGTCTTTGACGCGTTCAGTCATGAACTCGTCCGGAGTCACCTTCAAATGCTCAAGGAGCAGTGAAAAATGATAGAGATAACAATCACGTGTATTCTTCGACCGTATGGTTTCACTGCCAAGCCAACGTTTGACACTCTCAAATGAGAGTAGTCGCTCGTTTGCCTTCTGACGCTCGGAAGGCTTCGAAGGCTTACCCATCTCAAGCACTCTCCTTCTTCTGTTGTTCAGCAAAATGTTCAGGTGTGTCTTCGATGATTCGACAGAATTTTTTCGGGTCTGTGCAAGCGGGATAATCATACGGGCATGTATCCCTCACTGGGCAGTGATAACCGCTCATCTCAAGTCATCTCCAGAAGCTCAATCTCCAGTTTCACACCTACCGCGTTCCGCATCGTCAAATACTGATCATTCAAATGCTTCTCTACGCAGTAGCCGTGGCGGTTCGCGATATGGACCATATCCGTCATATGACCACGGATCTTCTCAAGCCGCTCCTTGTCACCGCCTTTCACTGCAGCGCCTTCACAGGTGAACTGTGCCCCCGTGGCCGTCTCGTATTTGACGCAGACGCCCTCCATCCCAGTGAATCCACGTTGCCAGTGTGCGCATTCGTGGCAGCGAATCTTAGTCTTATGTGTCATTGCTTGGCAGCCTCCGGGTCGACGATGAGGCCGAGGACCCTGCCCTGCAGTAGGTAGAAGTTGACGGTTCCATCTTCATCAGGTGGAAGCCTCACCAGTGGCACGTTTGTACTCTTCAGCCCGTCAACCCACTCGTCAAGGGCCTCCGGCGTAGTGAAGTAAAACCAGAGCGTGTCTGCCGGCGGATTCATGAATCTGACCTTAGGCTTGCTCATTCCCCAGCCACCTCTACGAAACCCGCGCGCCAGTACATGCAACCATCACACGACTCCACAAACCAGCCGTCAGGCGTGTATACGCCGCGGTGGACGGTGCCTTGACACCAAACGGTCTTCGCAGGATCTTCCATCGTTGGCGCCGGTATACGACTGTGATGTTGCCGCTTGGAAGTCGTTACAGCATCCATCACTGCACCACTCCCTCGCAATTTGCGCAGCGTGGCGTTTGCGGGTCCACACGCCAATAGATTACAAAGTCAGGTCTCAGGTACGCGCTACATTTCGCGCACCAGACGAATCCGCACAAGAAAACTGGCGGCTTAGAAGTTTCTAGAGACACTTGCCCCAACCCCCATTGACCTGGTCACCGTTCTTCTTGCAGTGATCAGAGTAGGGACCTGTACCGAACCAGGGGCAGTCCCGACAGAATTCTAGTTCTCTCATATGCCTGTCATCCCTGTACTATACGGGCATTACAGGGGTATGATATAAGCCTACCTTTTAGTCCGCCTGCCAGCCTGATTTAAAGGCTTAAACCAGCCTCCCAGCCCGACTATAAGGTAGACCATAGGTAGACCATGTGGTCTCAGCGAAACTACATAAAGAGCACTGAAACCGCCCAGAAACCGCCCAGAAACGGCCTAACAAGGCTTACGCTAGAGAGTTAGAGACTTGGAGAATTAGAGGCCATGTTAGTCCGTTCTGTGAAACAAGATGCTTCATCCTGAAACACGGCCCAGCTCACGCTAGCGGATAGGGGTCTCCAAAAAATACTATACCCCCCTACCTCAACCTGAGGAGAGAGGGTATATCCATCATGGCGGTGTCAACTCTATCAGTGACTGCCAACGCCAAGCCTCATTATACGAGCCGCGGGGGAATCGCGTGTACTCCTTGCGCGTCCGGCGTACCATTTTTCGACCTTCAAGACGTCGCAAAGCACCGACCACCAACCGGAGCCGCAGCTCGCTTTCGGCGGCGATGTCGCGGGCAAACACATCCTCATCTTTCTTGAACGCTTGTAGGACGTGGTACTGCGTAAGTGAGATGTGTAGGCCTTGTAAGAGGTGCAATACGGGGCGCTCGATTGAAGGCTGCAATTCACATGCATCTCTACTCGCGTAGGCCGTGGCTTCGGAGCTGCGACTCGAATGCCTCGTAACTCAGGCTGCGTAGCGCCTCAAGGCCGACCAGTAATGCTAACTCTGCAACTTCCTGCTTACTGATCTCCGTGCTGGCTGGTCGTTTGGCCTCATTCTGAAGTTTAATCAGCAATTGCTCCAGGCGGTGATGCTCATTCTTGAGCGTCATTAGGGTTTGACGGTTGATTCGTAAATCAAACCTTTGCCGTTGACGATTCATTTCACAATCAACACTCCGTCACTGCCTAGTTCGCTCGCAGTTCGTTCAGGTGCGATAGCACGATAAGGTAGATGCCTGCCGCCAGGATGGTTTGAAGATTGATCTGGTGAGCACCCAAGTCCAAGAGAGGCATCCCGTTCACGAGCGCCGGCCAGACCAGGTAGAGCGCCTCATCAATCATGATGACGAGAAGGGGTGCCAAGAGAGCAAGGTACAGCGTCAGTCGCTTCAACTTCGCCCTCGTGATTTCGATGTGGAGAATCATGTCGCAGCCACCTCTAAGAGCGTAACACTGTAGGGAATATAGCAGCGGCCCGTGTTGAACCAGTCACCGACTGAGAGAACATATCCAGGATCGACCATCTTCGCGTTGAAAGTAGCGGTCTCACCATCCTCAAGGTCAAAGAGGCGCGATTCGTCATCGCAGAGGCGACGTAGAAGCTCTATCCAGAACGCGGCCTCGCTGATGGCGTCGACTCTGATCTCGCCTGACAACGCAACGGTTCGACCCTTCGTGGTCTGATCCGACCGATAAGCGACGAAGCGATAAGGTATTACCCGTTCAATTTCGACGCGGCTCTTCTGGATCTGAACGTCCAAAACATGCGGTAATTGATAGTTCCCGAATCGCACCATCTTCAATCCACCACTTCAATCGCGTCTATCGCGTAGTCGTAGCGGTCATAATTCTCAACATTTTCAGGCGTTCGGACATCACCGACGAGAATGCTCATCGAGTCGCCTGTGGGCAGGAGAAGAAGATGTTTCTGTCCGTCTCCATATCCGCGCAAGATCTCAAGAGTTGAGAGCGAGTCGGTCCAGCCTTGAATTATCAAGCGGCGACCCTCTTTGCCGAGCTGGCTGCGGTATGGCAGAGCTTCCATAACGGCAAGATCCTCTATAATGCTTGGCTCCTGAATCGTGACGTTTATCACGTGAGGAAGCGATACCTCGTCCAAGCTGAGCTCGCCTTGAATGTGGTAGACGATGTCGATGCCGAGGCCCGTCTCGTGAATGGTCACATTATCTACGATCGTGGTCGTCTCTACCCCTGCGCCCTGATCGGAGATGGGCACTGACTCGCTGACTGCTACTGCTTCTGTGCCTGCGCCGCTATCCGCGACAACAGGCAGATCCTCCCGTATGGCCACCGCTTCAGTTGCCGCGCCTGTTTCAGATATTGTGACCGTTTCTACAAGCGAGACGATTGAGTCGACACCCTCGCCTGCATCACTCACGCTGATTTGATCAATGTCAAGAACAGCCACTGCCTCTGTTCCTACGCCCGAGTCGGATACTGAGATGTACTCTAGTGCGGTGTAAGTGACATATTGGCTCCATTTCTCGGCCGTTGAGGTTCCGCCAGTCCACGTCGCAGGGAAAGCCCCGTATGCCTGAATGATGTAGTGGCCATCCCCTGAAGACCCCGCCGTGTAGGATGGTCCCACAGTTTCTGAATCCCATTGCCAGGCCAGCCAATAGGTGCCCACCACTAAGAGTAGAGATGTAGGTGAACCGGCGCTGATGTTGACGGTAGCCCATGCAGCGGCCGAACATGCGACCGATCCGCTCTGCCATTGCCTCGCGTTTGGCGCTGAACCAGACTGATCGAAGATCGCGAGCCGCACATTCCCCGCCGCATGAGAATAGAACGAAACTGATATGCAGGCACCAGTGTCAGAAAGCACAGCCTTCGTTGCTTTGGCGTAACCTTTGATTTCAACATGCGTCCAGTAGACGCAGGCTTGGTAGCCAGTATCCTCACTGCTTGTTCCCCAAGGATCAGGGAAAGCCGTCCCATAGGTCCACGAGCCCTTGTAGCTTCTCCGACCGCCGCTCCCTGAATGCTCGACCGCGCTGCTGACGCTCATTTCAAACACAATCCAGTAGATCGTGCTTGCGACCAACAGCATTCGGTTGGCGTCCGTCATCGTCACCGTTTCTAAATGATCAGGCGGACCCGTTGTCGCAATGATCTGTTTCGTCGTCAGCGGACTTGCGGGTTTATCATTCACGGCATTATGGCTGTATAAGGCCACGCCAACATTCCCTGCTCCGTAGCAACGGAATGAGATCGACTGCAAGGTTCCAGGGTTGGAGCCTTGCGTGAATTTCTGAGCGTACAAGTATCCTGTGGCTAAGCCACCCACTGCTGCCGCTGTGTTTCCTGTATTTGTTGTTGGGTATGAGGTGGAGCCTGTATCGGTCAGTCCGAATGTTGGATCGTCTAGACTCATCTTATGCCTGGTCAGGTTGATTCGACGGCGAGGCTCTGCGCAGACATTGCAATGTTCACCATATCCGAAAACATGGCCTGCAGAACATTTCTCGAAGCATTTGTGACAGATTGGGTGGAGCTTGACGAGTGCCCCGTTGCGCAGGCCCATATTGAGCGGCTCAGTGAAGTATCGAGAGTGGCAACTAGGGCACTCCCAATAGTACTTCGGCTTCTGGGCCTGCTTGATGGTCTGCAACTGAAAGATGCCCTTACGCTAAGGTTATGTCCATCGTTAGGACTCGCGCGACTGCGCTGGTCTTTGTTCCCATGTCTTGCACTTTGCGATTCATATTGTCTGAAGCATCAGAGGTTCCGTTTGCTACAGTGACTTCTTTCCAAGCAAAGTTTGCCTGAGCCGTCGAGTATGTAGATTTCCACGTTGCTTTTTGAGACGCCCCATAGGTAGGATAGCCCGAATCCATCGCCACGTAGAGTTTGTTCGTTACGGCTTGGAGTCCTGTCTGTGTTGCGACTGCTGCCGTGTCAGAGTCACCTACGCCCAGGTAGGCGTTCGTCGCGTCGAACTTGACTCCACCCGTACCGCAGAGGAGAGACCAGGCTTCGTTGATGCCCTCGTTGAGCAGGAGATTTCCAAGCCAAGAGTCGTCAGCGACAATCCTATCACCGAATCTGGCTCTCAATTGTTCAACGGAGAGGCCTCGCCTAATCATGAACCGTCTGCGGCCCACTCTGAGGGAGATCCCTCGCGAGGCTCGGTAGACTTTCCCATCATGGTCGAGGAAGTCTACTCGCGTCCATCTTGGCTGAAAGGTTCCGTGATCAGAGAGTTTGATGGGCTCGCTGACAGCGACGTGATCACTGCCTCTACCCATATCCTTCACATTTTCCATGCGTTATTTCCCTCCTTTTTGCTTGATGTGGCGGTCTAGTTCGGCGAGTACTGCTTGTGCGCTGACGAGTTGATGTGCCGATAAGCCCTCAATCTTCTTGGTGCCGTCTGACGTGAACA
>Ga0315296_10003023_pt1 | contig 14209 bp, 16 predicted proteins | sample YL17G14_18_MG_FD_203921 | JGI IMG/M metagenome (GOLD analysis project Ga0315296, IMG submission 203921) | Sediment microbial communities from Yellowstone Lake, YNP, Wyoming, USA - YL17G14_18 | ecosystem: Environmental > Aquatic > Freshwater > Lake > Sediment | place: USA: Wyoming | collected... | reverse complement strand
GGTGAAACATTCACGGCTTCTTCATAGTCGATCTGCCCTGTCCCGTTGTCAGAGTAAATGTTGACGGCAGCCCCGGAAGGCAATGTTTGACTTCGCAGCAACGTCAGCCTGACCCGGCCATCGTTGACAACAGCCCGCCCGAGTTGACCGGCAAAATCCACATCAGCCTCCGTCGGCTCCACGGCAACCACCTCCACGTGCACCGCTGACTCAAGCGAGCACGGAGATTGAATCACCAGCCGTCTTTGCTCCACGTCAATGGTCGTGCCGGCGAACAGCCCGTTGATATAGATCTGATGCAGCATCGTTGAATGGCATGAGCGCCATGTCACCAGAGCGCTCCGCGACACGGCGGCGCCTCGGCCATCATCTGCGACGCCATCCGGCAGCACGAGCACCCGAACGTGGTCAATTCCTTCACGGACAAACGACATGGCCGCTACGCTCCCAGTTGCGTGTATAGAATTTCATATCCGATGACCATTCCTGCTCCGTCGATGCGCTCGCTGATTCGCCGAAAGGCATCCGTGCGAACATTATCGTACTGCTGCCCATCGGTGGTTCTCAGCGTGTGCGTGCCGCCATCGATGAACGCTGCGATGGCATCGGTTCTGGCGGACAGTGCAGATCGAGTAGAAGCACGCAACACTCCGGTCTGACGAATCTGCCGAGCCCTCTTGCCCAGGTCGATGCTAAGCGTGCCGTCCAAGCCGCACACCGCTCGCTCAATACTTGCCCGGCTGGGGCTCGCGATTTCCATCCGCAGCCCCTCCTCATCGAACAGCGATTGCCCGTCTAACGTGGTCTTCACGGACTATCCTCCTGCCTGTCAGTCTCTCACCAGCCGGATCGCACCGCCGACATGAGTGATGTCGGCCACGCCATCAGACCCGAGGTCCACGCTCAAACGGCATCGCTGCCGTGCGTTATCGAAGAACTGTTTGTAGAGCAGACTCTTTCGCCACAGGGCCTCATACTCCGTCCCGTTGCTCCACAGGGCATACACGTCGGAAATCACCAGGGACGCAGAGGCCCTTCGCAGGACCTCGGTATCCATGATGTCATCGACGGTGATCGCGCTGGCCGGGTCGCCGGGCTGGATGCCGAAGTACTCCGTCAACTGGAGCGCCGCCTCCTCGGCCTGCGGGTTGAAGGTCGCAATGCGATAGGTGATGTCATCGGCGGCCGGCGGGGCAATCGGCGCGTCTGCCGGGTCCGATCTGACAACCGACACGGTCAGTTGCGTCGGCGAATCCACGGACACGATTTCATACGCCCCATCAAGCAATCCATCGGCTGATTCCAGATAGACGACGCCACCGGCAGAGATATCGGCTGCTTCGAAGTTCGCGCCGGACGCTGTCAAGATCGTGCCGGCCAAAGCCGCACCGGTCCCACTCGCCCGCACCTGCGATGGCAGATGCAATTCGCCAAACAATACCGGCTCGTGCTTGAGAATATCCACATCACTTGAGAATCTGGCCATGTACCTTGACCTCCAATTATCACTCGGCACTGCGAGTGCCAGGTATAGCCGGCGGAGTTACTTCCCCATTCATCGTCCTGAGCATCCGTGAAGGACCCGGCCTGCGACGCAGATGCCGCCTGCAGCCGCCGCCGGATCCTTCACTTGCCCTGCTGCATCCAGGCCAGTGCAGTGCGCGGACCCGTAAGGCCCCGACTAACTCGTGGCCAGATTGCGGATCAGCCCGTGAGCGGCTTCGTTCTTCAACTCCAACGTGTACTCGCCGATGACCTCGCCGCACTCATAGTCGCCGGCGCTGGCCAGCGGCTTGAAGTGGAAGCTGCGGCCCGCCAGCGGGAGGACGCCGACCCGGGAGGAATCCAGGAACAGGGCCGCGTCCTGCGGCAGCCATCGCGTCGTGATGATCCGGCAGATGCCAAAATCGGATTCATAGATGCTCACCATGTCGGTGAAGGTTGTGTCGCTCGCGCCGTAGCTACGGCTGTCCCCACAGAAGGCATTGATCTTTCGCTTCTGGAAGCCGCCGACGACGATCAGGTCCACATTGCCGCTGCTGATCTCCCAGATCTTTCGCAGCACGTAGTTGACCTTTGCCTCATCCAGGTCAGTGCCGGCTGGAAAACCAGTATCCCCTGTGTGGAACACATTGCTCGAAAGGTGCGGAATGATGCCCCTCATGGTCCTTCGGGCCGTGTCGCCGCCCTGCGGATTGCTGGCCGGCTGACCCCCGTTGATGACGGTGTTCTCCAAGTCGCGGATCAGCTCGCGCAGCCTTTCCTGTTTCTCGTAATCCATTTCGTCCATCAGGCCCAGTTGGCGTGCCGCCATATCCGTGCCGCTGACTTCGGCCGTGGCCGTGAAGATTTGAGTGTAGTTGCCGCAGCGAACCCGGTTGGTGAACCTTGCATTCGGCTTTTCCGCCCCTTCCAGCGCGGCATTGCCGAGGATATTGATGACCTGGTTGTCCGCCAGGTTCTCCGCCGTCGTGCCGGCATATGCGCGCACGACCGTCAGCGTATTCGTGTTGACGGCTGTCACGAGCAGCAACTCTTCGCTGCCTTCCACCTGAATCTGGTCCCCGACGCGAAAACGACTGCCATGATCCACAACGAAATCAGTATCCGTGGCAGGGTTCGTCCAGGTCGAGTCATTGATCGCATCCTTGTTGGGCAGCAGCTCGTCTTCGAGCCATTCGTGATGCGTGCTCGTCGCCTCCCGCAGCGGATCGCCCAATGCGTCCAGCAGGGGTGTCTCATGCGGCGAGAGAATCGCGATCAAATCCGATACGTCCTCTGCAAGTTCCGGCAGAGTCGTTCCGGCTGAGTACGTCGCTTTTCCTGTAAATGCCATGTATGCTTCTCCTCAAAACAGTCCTGTTACTTTTTTGTACGTCCGAGCTGCACCAGTCATCGCCCCACATCCGGTCGTCACAGCAGATTGCGCCGCAGCTTCAGGTATTGCTGCAGGTCCGCGCGGTTGCCCGTCCTGGCGGCTCTTCTGGCCGCCTGCTCAAGGGCCGTCTGCGTCTGCTTGGCCCGATCTTTGATGCCGGCCGTCTTGCGGACCAACGGAGCCTCCACGGGTGCGCTAAATAAATAGGCTTTCTCTTTCCTCAATTGTGCGATGCAGCCATCGATGTCGGCCTGCGTCTTGCTTTCCATCCGCGCTTTTGCAATGAGCACGGCCGCCTCCAGATCGGTCACACCCACCGCCACCAGCCTGCGAGCCAGCGTCTGCTCGACCTGAAGCTCGCTCAGGTCCTGCGACAACTGTGCGATTCTCCGGTTCGCTTCGGACAACTCTTCCGTCAGCGTTTCCGCCCTCTTCTCGGCGTTCTGCGCCCTTTTGCGATGGCGGATCGACTCGGCTACCGGGACCAACTTCGCGGCATCTCTGCCATCCAGATCCTGTTCTTCCGACGTCTCAATCAGACTCTCTTCGACCTGGCTTGAACCCATATTGCCTCCCAATGTCACTCGATATCCCAGAATCAGCTTTCTGCGGTTTCGTAACCCAATTCTCTGAGCACCTGCTCAGCGGGCACACCCAGTTCCCGTTTGATCTGCGCCTCCTGGAGCTTTTCCATCACGTTCTCCGGCAGAGGGCTGGGGAACATCACATCAATCTCCCGCTCGGCCTCGCTCGTCCGAAAGATATTCGCCGTGTCCAGCATGCTGAGGACCATCCGGCAGATCTTCTTGACGCCCTCGCTGTACGTGTGTCGCTTGCGCTCATTCTTGCTGAGCATCCCCATGAACGTCAGCCGAAGCGCAACCGCGCTGGTGAGATTGCCGAGCTTGTCCTTCAACACGCCGGCGACGATCGGGGTCACGCCACTGGTCTTGTCCATCGACTCGCGGATCTCGGCGATGTGCTGTTCTTCGCTCGGCGCGGAGGCATCTCCACCGAACTCCTGAATGGAAGCCTCCGGATTCTCCGTGCACCACATCCGCCCGGGCGCGACGGGCTTGTTCTCGAAGCCCTCGATTCCCTTGCCGAGGTACATTTTGAAGGACTGGAACGTGACTCGATTGGCGCGATCGCTGAGCCTCGTATTGAGTTCGTCCTGCAGCGGAATCAGGCACTCGACGTCGCTGACCCCTTCGTAGTAGAACGGCTGCGCGATATTCTGAATGTGCACGACCGGCAGGAACCCCCAGGGGATTTCTCCCTCGGCGACGAGTTCCTTGTCCTCGTAGCGCTGCCAGTATTGCGGCGAGGTGATTTCGGTCACTTCGACGACCTGGCGGGCGTCACCGGGCTGTCCCCCCGCTCCCAGGATCCGGGAAAGGAAGGAATTCCTCCTGCTGATCGTGTTCTTCTTCTGATGGAAATGCTGCACGTAGCAGCGAATCACGCGGTAATCATCCTCATCCAGGACAGGCAGTGCTCTCGGCGCCTCGATCAGTTCCAGGCCGATTGTCTGTGCCAGCTTCAGCACAGCGTCAATTGGAGGGTGCGAGAAGGAGGGAGGGTCAGGATGTGTTGGGGCGAAGAATCCTTCGCCCGTGCGGAGGAAGCAATCGACGAACCCGTAGACGCTTCCGAGCACTGCCATGTCCTGAAAGAAGCCAAGCCCGCCGTTGGCCGCAAAGACCGCCTTTATCACCGCCTCAATATTTTTGCGGTTTTGGCTGTCGGGCGACTTGGAGATAAGGCTGATCGGTTTTCCGAACAAAAAATCTGCCGCCGCATTGACGCGCCAGGCAATATCGTTTTCGACGACGACCTCTTTTCGCTGGAGGTCTCGAACGGCTTGCGAGCCGAACATGCCTGTCTGTGGAGAATGGACCAGGCCGGTGATGCGTGAGGGCAGTCCGTACTCCTGGGCCTGAATGTAGGGCCGGCCCGACTCGCTGATCTTGCGCTCGGCCGCGTTGCCCCCGAGGACTTCGACCATCGGATTGGCATAGTAATCCCACAGCCGCGAGAAGTGCCGGCAGATCGCCGCCGACTGCTCGTCCACAAGCCATTCGAGGTAATCCGCATCGATCCCGTCGCCGAAGATATCCAGCTTGAAGCCCATGTCGCTCCGCTCCATTTGTGATTTACCATTTGCGATTTATGATTTGCGATTCAGGAACTCGTCATCCCCGGATCCTGGTCGGCATGTCCGTCCCGGCGTCAGCCCAAATCGTAAATCGTAACTCGTAATTCCCGAGGCAGGCATTTATGCGTGCCTCCACTATGGGACGAAGGTGCACGAATGATGCGAAAAAAATGATGTGGAAAACGGCCTCGACGCGCGCAAGTCCATATGGGCAAATGAATAAAAAAATCTGCAGTGACACCCGTTTTGCCTTTTGACCAGGTGCACGTTTGATTCGAAATTCGAACGATTCGCGCACCGGGTCCGGGAGTCGAAATGGAACGATGGAATATTGGAATAGTGGGTGGTCGCCCGACCCATCATTCCAACATTCCATCATTCCACTATTCCACTCCTCGTCTCTTCAGGTGCTTGCGGAAGAAGTCGCCGACGAGGGAATTGACGCTGGGGTCCTGAAAGCCGCCGTGGCCGCCACCTGGGACTGTGTAGAACGTCACAGCCACGCCGGCATCTTTCAGAGCCTTGCAGAAAATCTCACTCTGGTTGTGCGGCACGAGCGGGTCCTTGTCCCCGTGAACGATGAGAAATGGCGGGTCGTCCTTTGTGACGTAGGCAATGGGATTGGCCCGCCGGGCCTTGTCCTTGTTTTCCTGAACGGGCCCGCCGATCAACAGAGACTCCGGCGAGTCGGGAGCATCGTGATTCATCGTGCTCCAGAAGCTGCTCATTTTCGTGAGATCGGTCGGCCCGAAGAAATCGCAGACCGCCTGAACACGGCTGGAGACGCCGGCGTTCGGCCCGACGTCGAAGTCATTGACATCGCCGGCCGTGCCGAGCGTCGCGACGAGATGCCCGCCGGCCGACGCACCCCAGGCGCCGAAGCGGTTTGGATCATAGCCATATTTGCCGGCGTTCGCGCGGAGCCCGCGAACGGCCGCTTTGCAATCCTGGATCTGGGCCGGAAAAACGGCATGCTGGCTCAGCCGATAGTTGACGCTCGCGACAGCGTACCCTTCATCGACGAACCGAACCGCTGGAGTGCGATCCTTGCTGCCGCTGCGCCAGGCGCCCCCGTGGACCCAGATAATCAGGGGCCTGAGTCCCTTTGACGCGTCCTGCCCGTCCTTCCGCTGAGGCAGGTAGAGGTCCAGTCTCTGGCGCTCATGTCCATCCGGCACGTACTCGATGTCCCGCAGGAGCGTGAATCTGGATAGCCTCGGCTGGGCTGGACCCGGGGCTGCCGGATTGCCCGCCCGCGGCCATTGTGGCGACGATCGCCGCAACCGCAGCGACAATCGAGTGCCGCTTCCATCTCGTACCCACCGATTCACCGCACATGCTCATTCCTCCCGGTTTCGCGCACTCACAATTGTCCTTACACCCGACTATCGAGTGTACCGCAAACGGCGGGACAACACGAGGGCGGCAGAAAAATTCTGCAAATTTCTTCTGTCGGCAGGCCCTCGCCACACGGGCCGCGGGCCCATTCACAAGTCTCGACGCCGCCTGCAATTATGGACCGTGTGCGTTGCCTGGTGTACTCTCGTGTGAAATATTTTCGATAAAATATAAACAAAGTGCTTGACTTCGCGTTTCTGGAGGTTAAACTTCTGATAAGTTGCTTAGTCATAAAACACAACGGACTACAAGTGAGGAGTTGTGGATGTCAATGGCGCAGTAGCGGAAATCGCCCAAGCAGCGTGAGGCGAGCAGACAAGCGATGGGCTTCACAGAGTGCGACCCGAAGCACGCACGAGGAAGCATTGGAGCGGGAGACATGGGATACACTGATGGTCATAAGGCAGCCGGCGGCGCGAACGAGACGGCAGAGGGTCGAGACATCATGGAGATCATTCGCACGCGGGCCCAACTGCTTGCCAGCGCCGAGAAGGACCTGCTGCTGATGTATCTGGAGCATGGCAACCGTTTCCGGCAGATCGCCCGGCTGGTGGGGTTGAGCCGTACGAGCGTCGCACGCAGGATCCGCAAGATCACTCAACGGCTTCTGGACGACACCTATTCACTGTGTCTGAGCAATCATGATGAATTCACCGGGCGAGAGCTGACGATGATCAAGGACCACTTCATTCGCGGTCTGTCCATGAAGAGGATCAGCCGCAGCCGCAACGTCACCCTCTACCATGTCCGGATGGTGATCCACAAGGCACGGAGGTGCGCTGCATCGACCAGGGCGTTGTGCCCATAGGGGCGCGGGCGACCGCTGCTCCCGAACATGACGGAGATGGAAGCATAAGGGGAGATACAATGGCAGTTTACGAAATCTCAAAATCGTTTGCGCGGCCGGGTGCGCTCACGGACAAGGCCGTGCAGCTCTGTCGCATGTTCGGCCTGACCGCCGACCGGCTGGCGGACAGGATGGTGACTCACCGGTGCCGCCTGGAGCTCAATTCGGGCGATATCCTCTATATCATGGGGCCGTCCGGCGCAGGCAAAAGCGTCCTCCTGCGCGAGCTGGAGGGCGCGGTTCCGCATGGCGACTGCGTCAATCTCGCGCAGATCCCCCTGCCGCAGGACCGGTCCGTGATCGATTGCTTCGATGGCGACGTCGTTGCGTCCCTGAGGCTGCTCGGTGCGGTGGGACTGAGCGAAGTCTTCTGTCTTCTGAACCGGCCATGCGACCTGAGCGACGGCCAGAAGTACCGGTTCCGCCTGGCGCAGGCCATGGTCGCCCGCAAGCCGTTCATCTTCGCCGACGAGTTCTCCTCTGATCTGGACAGGGTCAGCGCCGCGGCCGTGGCATTCAACATCCACAGGTTCGCCAAGCGGACCGGCACCGCGTGCGTTCTCGCGTCCAGCCACGAGGACATTCTGATCGACCTCGCTCCTGATGTCCTGGTGATCAAGGATTTCTCGGGGTCTTGCGAAGTCATTTACCGGACACGGAGGTGAGGAATGAGGACCTGTTCCCTGCACAGCAGGCTGGAGATCGTCGCGGGCAACTGGGCGGACTACAAGCACCTCGCCTGCTACCACTACCGGGATGAACAGCCTGCAGGCGTCAAGGCCATCTTCAGCGTAAAGGCCGGCAGACGTCTGCACTCGCCCGACGGCAAGGCGATGGGCGTCATCGTCTACACGATGCCCGTCCCGCGCATGGAGCAGCGCAACGCGGCCACCGGCGACATTTTCAAAGGGTTCGACCGCCAAACCCAGTTGGCGTTGATCAATCGGAACATCCGCTGCATCTCACGAGTCATTATCGAGCCGCGTGTGCGCGGCATCGGCCTGGCGACCCGGCTCGTTCGCGAAACCATGCCGCTGATGAACGTGCCTATCGTCGAGGCCCTCGGCGTCATGCCGCTCGTCAACCCGTTTCTCGAAAAGGCGGGCATGAAGGCATTTGCGCCCCGGATCCGGTCCGAGCAGGTCGAGTTGATCGAGGCGTTCAGCGTAATCGGGATCGAGGAAAACGATCTGGTCGATGCCGAGATTGTTCAGCACAAGCTGGATGCATTGTGCCCGTCCGCTGCGAACTTCGTCGAGGTCCATGTGCACCAGTTCCTCAGAAGTCAGGGCCGTCGCCGGAACATGCCGCCCGGCATCGAGCGCACGCGGTATATCCTGGGCAAGCTCGCCGAGCGCCCTGTGTATCACATATGGTTCCATCCCACTCTGGAGGTCAGCCTGCCATGACTGCGAAGATCGAACGCATTGCCCTGAACAAGCTGCTGCCGCACCCCGACAATCCCAACCGCATGAGCCAGGGCAATCTTGCCAAGCTCATGCGCAACATCGAACGGACCGGCCGCTATGAGCCGCTGGTGGTCAGACCTCATCCCAGGAAAGCAGGTCTCTTCCAGATCATCAACGGCCATCATCGCCGCGAGGCTCTCGAAAAGCTCGGCCACAAAACCGCCGACGTGGTAGTCTGGCCTGTGAACGACGAGCAGACGGCGGTCCTGCTGGGCACGCTCAACCGGCTCAACGGCCGCGACTCACTCGAAAAAAGGCTGTCGCTATTGCGGAAACTTCGCGCACACATGCCCGTCCATGACATGTCCCGACTCCTGCCGCAGACTCACGGCCAACTGGTGCGGCTCCTGGCCCGCAGGCCTCTCGTCCAGCAGAGGCCCCAGACAGCCGACATAGTTGCCATACCGTTGGTCTTTTTCGTGGACGAGACGCAGCGGTCCGCTATCGAGAGCGCGTTGTCCCGCGCCATCGATTCGACGGGTGCGAAGGGCAGAGCCAAGAAACGGGCCGGGGCCCTGATGCGAATTGCGGAATGCTTCTTGACCGGGGCGCAACGCCGACAGGACGAAGCATCACGTGAGCAAGCCGCTAAGCCGTAGAAGGTCGAGCATCGGGTGAAAATAAGGCAGATGTCTCAACGTCCCGCGTGACACGGAATACTCTTTGACAACTTCATAGCGACTGTTTTTTAGATTCACTTACGGTGCATTTCCCACGCTCGGAGTTCCGGCTTCAGCCGGTCCGGGCTCGAACCGCCCCGCCTGAAAGCGGAACTCCTAACGGGAGGCCAATGCGATAGCGGCCTGCGCCGGGATGCGCCAGCCTCGATCCAGTAGCAGGCGTTCGAGACAAAGAAGTCGCGGCTGAACTGCGCGTCAGGACCGTCGAAATTGACGGCCTCGCCCCACTCGCATTCATAGCGGTCCGTGAAGTAACCGTCGGCGAATGTTCTGAGGTAGTTCCCATCGGGGCCAAGGTGATTGTACACGACGTCGAGGAGAACCCCCATGCCGAGCTTGTGAGCAGCATTGACGAAGGCTCTCAGATCGTCTGGCCGGCCACGATCCCAGCGCCAATAGGGAGCTTCCTTTTACTCCCACCGGCCGGTGGAGCTGTCTGCGCCGAAGCTTCTCGCTCGTTCGCCATTGAAAGCCCCTCCATTTATGATTTACCATTTATGAATTACGATTTGGGCTCGCGCCGCGTCGGGGAGCCGATTCCAATTCGTAAATCGTAAATCAAAGGCGTCAGCCTAAATCGTAAATCGTAATTACCGAGCCCTTACTCGTTTCTCCATCAGCGAGCGAGATATCCGCGTAACCAGGCTTCGCGGGGCCAGGCGCAGCAGCATGTGAATGGTCAGCTTGTTGAGAAAGCCTGGAACGACCATCGTCCGGCCCCGGCGCATCGCATCGTAGCCGGCCTGAGCCACCTCGCGGGCCGACGCCATCCGCGCGAAACCCTGCGCATCCTGCGTGCCGGCCTGTCTGGCGAACTCCGTCTCGACGGGGCCGGGGCATAGCACAGTAACGGTGACACCGGTGCCGGCCAGCTCATTGGCAATAGCCTCGCTGAACGAATTGACGAACGCCTTGGTTGCGTAATAGACGGCCTGCAGGGGACCGGGCAGGAAACCGGCCATCGAGGCGACGTTCAGGATTCGGCCGTTGCGTCGAGCCACCATCTCGGGCAGGAACAATCGTGTCAGCGCCGCCAGGGACAGAATATTGACTTTGATCATGGCCTCGTTCCTTGCCCAATCCTGCTGGCAGAACAGGCCGTAATATCCGAAGCCGGCGTTGTTTATCAGGTAGTCGATTCGCATGCCCCGCGAACTGAGATCATTGTAGATGGCCTGGGGCGCATCGGGTTCGGCCAGGTCCTTCACGATGATGTGCACTTTGCAGCCGTGCTTGCTCTCCAAGTCAGCCTTGAGCTGTTCAAGCTCCTTCTGCCGTCGTGCAGTGATGACAAGGTCACCGCCGCGGCTCGCGTGAATCCGGGCCAGCTCCGCCCCGATCCCGCTCGATGCCCCGGTGATCAACGCCAGTGTACGCTCCGTCGCCATGGTTCAAAAACAGTAGTACAGAGTGAGGGACAGAACAGGGTAGAATTTGAAATCGCTCAGGTCATCTTCTATATCCTCTTCCTCTTGGGCGAGATGGGCCTGAAATGTGGGGTCTGAGGCGAACGAGCCGGTGGCGGACAGATTCACGCCGGGCGATCCGATGAAGGCCACGCCCAAGTCCATCGCCAGTCCCAATCGCTTGCTGCGTCCCACTGCGTTGCCCCAGCCGATGCCGACATAGGGAACTATTGGATTGAAATCCGACTGACCTCTCAGGGTGCCCACCTCGGCCGGAGTGTACGTCGTGCCGCCGATCTCCACGGGCTCACTCGGCGTGGCCCGCAGATCAACATCGGACTGGTTGAACAGGATGCCCCCGCTGAGCCGGAACGAACCGCCGAAGGGATACCAGTCAAGTAGAAGCAGAGGATTGAGCAAGTCCACATCGACGTTGTAATCGATATCTTCGAATTCCGCGTCCAGATCCAGGCTGAACCACTGGACGCCGCCGCGAAGGTTTAACCCGGGCACAATATCCGTGGTCAATTCGCCGCCCAGACCCAATGTGCCGGCCTTTGCTCCGATGGCCCAGTCGTCGAGCACCGCCCCTGCCCTGCCCGATGACAGCAGAATGAGAAACATCACAGACAACACGATCGGAACTCTGTGTCTCATGGTTTGCCTCCTTTGCCACAACCATCTGACTTATGATTTCTGATTTACGATTTACGAATTAGAATCGGCTCTCCGGCGCGGCGGGAGCCAAAATCGTAATTCGTAATTTATAAATCGTAAATAGGAAATGGTAAATGGTAAATCGTAAATTCCTACCGATCCTCGCTGGCCGCTTTCATCTCCTGGAGCTCTTCGATGCGGATGGAGGCGGGGCCCCGGATCGGGAAATGCATGACATAGACTCTGGAATCGCCGATATCCTCCTGCCAGCCGAAGTCACAGTCACGACTGCCGCGAAATATGATGTACGTGATCTTGCCGATGAAGCATACGACCCGGGGCTTATACGTCACAATGGTCTTCAGGGCCCTCTCCACGCCCGGCCTCTCCTCACCCTTCTTCAATTCAGTCACCTGTGTCGTCGGGCGGTCCACCAGGTTGATGAATCCCAGCCGGTACCGGGGGAGAAATCGACGGTCGCACATTTCCTTCAGGCTGCTGTCCTTCCTCATGTCGCTTTCGTCCTCATGCAGCAGCCCCGCCCGGTTGAGCAGGTACCAGAACGTCTTATTGTTAGAGAATGGGACACCCCGGCGGTAAGAGCCGGGATGCGGGTTGGTGCCCACGAACAAGATACTCATCTTCCTGCCGAACTTGTACTCGATCATACGACGTCCCCGCGAGGTCCTCTCGCGAGGAAATGAAATATTGGAATGTCGGCGGGAGCGCCCCCCATCATTCCATTATTCCAATATTCCATCATTCCAGGATTCCAATCTACGTGGCCGCCAGCAGGAGGCCCTTGAGGTCGTCAGGCTGGAAGGTCTGGCGTGACGCGATCAGCTCGCGAGCGGCATCGACCTGGCCCCAGACGTTCCACAACAGCACCCCCCGCACGCGGCCCTCGTGCAGATAGTAGACAACGCCTTTCCGGTATGGCTCTTCCCAGTCCGCCACGGTGTCCAGACGGGAATCCAGATCGCCCACCGCCTCATATCCGAGCTCGAACAGATCGGAGTAGAAGTACGGGAGATGATGATACGGCTCCTCCTCGCCGGCCATATTCCTGCCCGCCAGCCGGCCCATCGTGTTGGCGTTGTCCTCATGCTCGACTCGCAGACGTCTCTCCAAGGCCGGATTGTAGAACGCGGCCACGTCACCGGCGGCGTAGATGTCCGGATGACTCGTCCGCAGATGCTCGTCGACCACTATGCCATTATTCAGTTCCAGGCCGGCCTGAGCCGCCAAGTCAACATCCGGCTCGATGCCCAGCCCCGCCACGATGCCGTCGACAACGATCTCCTGGCTCGACCTGCGCAGGATGAACTGCTCGCCCCGCCTTTCAAAGTTGGCGACCGACTCGCCGACCAGTACCTCGACGCCATTGGCACGGTAGGTGTCGTCCAGGAATTCGGACAGGTCAAAGGGGAACATGCGGCTGCAGATTCCGGGGCCGGGAAAGATCATCGTCACCTCCCGCTCGTTCATGGCCAGGGCGGCCGCAATCTCCGAGCCGATGAATCCGCCGCCGATCACGGCAAACCGCCGCCTTTGTTCGGCCGTGGCGTAAAGCCGCCGGAAATCCTCCAGCGTGCGGTAGTAGATGATGAGCGCCCCGCCGAAGGGCAGGCGACGAGGCTGGCCGCCGGTGGCAAGGAGCAGCTTGTCGAACGTGTACGTCCTGCCCTTGTCGTCCGCAATTTGCTTATGCTGCACATCGAGGTTCTGCGCCCGGCAGCCCAAATACATGTCGATGTTGCGGTCTTCTGTGTGTCGCCAGATGCTCTCCAGCGGCTTGCCCTTCCAGAGGCCCTTCGTCAGCGGCGGCCGATTGTACGGCGGGTCGTGCTCCGCGCCGATCAGCCCAATCGTGCCGTTGGGGTCCACCTCGCGAATGCCCTGTGCGGCCGCATCAGCGGTCATTCCGCCGCCAATAATAAGGTAGTTATAGTGCGTCATAACTGGCCCTTCACTCTCTTGCATGATCCTGTGGCAACTTCTCGCCTGTTTCGTCAGCCGGCTGCGTCTTCGGATACGCTCCTCTGCGTCCAACGTTCTCACATTCTCCGGACAAGCCACAGAACTTCCGCAAAGGATACGAACTAATGAGGCCGAGAGGCTGGTTCCTACGTTCTTACCCTCTTACCTTCCTACCTTCTCCCTTACGGTGCGGGGAGCTTGTCTTCGGAGGGGGATATGGCGGCAATGTAGGTGAGTATCTTCTTGGCGGCAGCAAAGGCCTCAGCGGCGGAACAATCTTCAGCGGCCATCTCCTTGAGAAAACTCTGGGCCGCCTGGTAAGCCGTCTGCTCCTCCTGGCCGGGGCCGAACAGGTAGTACAGGGCGCCGGCCCCGACGTAGACCGCCTTGGCGATCTCCGTCTTGGCCTGCTCGCCCTGGTCGCTCTCGATGAGTTGCCTGGCGGATTCCATCTTCGCGAGGGCGAAATTCCATGTCTCAGCCGCTTTGGGATTCATATCGCTACGAGTTCGTTCACTGCCGCTGCACGATCGCGTATGACGCTGCATGCGTCTCTTGTCGAGTGTAACACCTGCCTATCGATGTTCAAAGATTGTTTCGGCGCCGTTGCCGCAATTCTCAACCAACCATTCAACGTAAGGGTAGAACTATGTCTGAATCGAAGAAACTGAGCAAACGACAACTTGCGGTTCTTGAGGATCTGTTCACGAGCGAATTGGACGAGCAGGGCGTGCTT
>Ga0315296_10003022_pt1 | contig 14210 bp, 12 predicted proteins | sample YL17G14_18_MG_FD_203921 | JGI IMG/M metagenome (GOLD analysis project Ga0315296, IMG submission 203921) | Sediment microbial communities from Yellowstone Lake, YNP, Wyoming, USA - YL17G14_18 | ecosystem: Environmental > Aquatic > Freshwater > Lake > Sediment | place: USA: Wyoming | collected... | reverse complement strand
CATGCAACACAGCACCGGATACAGAAGTCTTATTATCGCATCTAGGGGAGTTAGGACGGATTTCCAGCATGACTGACGAGTATCTAAGACTGGTGGACCTGTACAAATCATTCGGCAGCTCGCAGGTTCTGAAAGGCGTCAATCTATCTATCAGAAAAGGTGAATTCGTGACACTTCTGGGCCCCTCAGGATGCGGCAAGACAACAACACTGAATATCATAGCAGGGTTTCTGTCCGCGGACAATGGAGAAATCTGGATTGGAGAAAGGGAGATATCTGGAACCCCTCCTCACAAACGCGGCTTAGGAATGGTCTTTCAGAACTATGCGCTGTTTCCACACATGAATGTGTTTGATAATGTTGCCTTCGGCCTGAAGTTGCGGAAGATTGGAGAGCAACAGATTGACTCAAAAGTCAAGGAGTCTCTTAGACTGGTAAGTCTCCCTTTTGACACCTATAGAAGCAGATACCCTCATCAGTTGTCAGGAGGAGAGCAGCAGCGAGTCTCTCTAGCAAGAGCTCTGGTGATCGAGCCCAGCGTTCTTCTCTTGGATGAGCCACTAAGCAATCTCGACGCAAAACTGAGGAACGCGATGCGTGCAGAGATAAGAAGAATCCACCGAGATGTTGGAATAACTACTATCTACGTTACTCATGACCAGGAAGAAGCTCTTGCGATGTCCGATAGAGTGGCTGTCTTTCGAAGTGGAAGAATTGCCCAGATCGCATCACCTTCTGACATCTATGGCAAGCCCGAGTCAGTTTTCGTTGCGGATTTTGTGGGTCACTCCAACTTCATTCGAGGAAAAGTCTCCGATGTGTCTGATGGCACTGCGAGCGTTCTGACTGATACAGGTCTGAGGATCATCGTTCCGAAGACTTCACATATGTTGAAGAACCAACCCTTGACATTGGCGGTCAGAGCCGAAAAGGTCAGGATTCTAAGAAACAAAGAATCGAGAGACAACATCTTCGAGGGCGTGGTTGAAACAGGTCTCTACATGGGAGCCAACAGTCAATTCGGTATTCGCGTCGGGGAGCTGAGGTTGGTCTGTCATCGTACAAGTGAAGAGAATGACGTAGAGCGAATGATCGGTACCGGTGAGAGCGTATATGTTGAGCTGAAGCCAAGCGACATAATTGTTCTGGCTGAGGAGACAGAGTCTTGAGATCGAAGATACCGGGCTGGGTGGTGCTGGCTTTTCCTAACCTCACTATTCTGGTATTGTTCTTTTTCTGGCCTTTGGTAATGATCTTTGGTTATAGCATGTACAAATACGATCCACTAGTGATATTCCGCCCGACATTCACATGGGAAAACTATGTGAAAGCGCTGACCGATGACATGTATGTGACAGCGATACTGAACACGTTCCAGATCTCGCTGGTTACCACACTTCTTGCACTGGTGCTTGCATACCCGATAGCATACTACCTAGCAAAGATCAGAAACCGAACGGAGGATACGGTCATCTCTTTCATAGTATTCGCACCGATGATGGTCTCGGTGGTCATCACGTCTTTCGCATGGGTCATTCTACTCTCACCATATGGAACCGTATACCAATTGCTGTCGGCATTGAATCTGATCAGCGGCCCTTTCAGACTAATGTTCACAAAAGAGGGAATCATAATAGGCCTCTTGTACGGACAACTCGCATACATGGTCATGACGCTACGATCATCATTGGAGAGGATTGACTGGTCTGTCATTAACGCGGCAAGGATTCATGGCGCAAGCTCATTTCACGCGTTTTATAGTGTTACCCTTCCGATAAGTCTACCTGGAATATTCGCGGGCTCAATCGTAACGTTCTCGCTTTCACTCAGCTCTTTTGTCGCCCCATTCCTTCTTGGTGGCAGAATGGTGAAGGTACTGTCTGTTGTGATCTATGACAATATCCTTTCAACATACAACTGGCCACTGGGCTCAGCAACATCTGTGGTGCTTTTCGTGATAACAACGATATCCGTTGGCCTATTCACCTATTTTCTGCAGAAAACGAGACTTGCATGGTTGAGAACATGAGACCCTCAGAAGCGATCTTAAAATTGTATGTATACCTAGCTTGCTTTGTCATAATGGTGCCAGTAGTAGTTGTGATTGGCGCATCGGTCACAAAAGCAAACTACATATCGTTCCCACCAGATCTTTTCAGCTTGAAATGGTGGGGCGATTTTGTTTCAACTGACATATATCAGCGAAGCACCCTCCTAAGCATTCAGATATCGGCTGCTTCTTCTGTCATCACTGTGGCTATTGCGCTGCTTAGCGCCCGTGTTCTTGCGAGATACAAATTCAGAGGTAAAACAATCCTTAACACAATGTTCAACATGCCCTTCACTGTTCCGCAAGTAGTGTTCGCACTTGCTGCTCTTTTCTTCTTCTCCAGTATGGGACCAATTCTGCCCGTTCATTTCGTGATATGTTTCGTAGTGATGGATCTACCGCTCGCGATTCGAACGATCTCTGCCAATATGAGTGGTCTTGACCCTGACATAGAAAGAGCAGCTCTGGTGTTAGGGGCCGATTCTATCTCCGCATTCTTCAAAGTGACTCTGCCGCTGATCAAGCCTGGTTTAATAGGTGCCTTTCTTTTCTCGTTCCTGAGCTCCTTCAATAACACTACAATTTCCATTTTCCTGTCAAACCCAAGGTACATTACTCTCCCGGTGGTGATCTTTCAAGAAATCGAGTTCTACGCATGGCCATCACTAGTTGCTGCCGCATCATTTGCCACTATTCTGTCTCTGGGAATAATGGGCGTGATACATAGATTCGTCGGGATAGCAAGCATGTACAAGTGACACATGCTTGTAAATAGAGCGGAAGGAACTCAACGGATCACACTGCTTGGGGAGAAATATGAAATTTGGTTTTGCGACAGATTGTTCGAGGCCAGTGGAAGAAATCGCACGCGAGATGAAATATGCTGAAGACCTCGATTTCGACTATGCTTGGCTAGCTGACGTTGGATTGAACAGAGATGTCTACATTGCTCTGGCCGCATGCGCAACGAAAACCAGCTCGATACAATTGGGCACAAGTGTCACGAATCCGTATACACGGCATCCCGCCGTTGCAGCTGCAGCTTTTGCCACGATCGACGAGATATCCAATGGAAGAGCGGTGATCGGCATCGGAATTGGATCAAGGAAGAATCTGCTCCAACCGCTGGGTATCATCAGGAAGGACACAGGGCCGACATGCAGAGAGGCCGTGGAAGTGATGCGTGGTATTCTCGGTGGCAGAAGCAGTAGCTTCCATGGACGATTTTTCGGATTGAGAAACGCCAGACTAGAATTCAAGCCAAACCGCAAAATCCCGATCTACCTAGCTGGTCGTGGAAGAGGAACTCTGGCCGTTGCAGGAGAGATTGCCGATGGCGTCATGTTTAGTTCACTGGCAACTCCTCGGGCTGTTAAATATGCCATCAACGCGATTGCAGAAGGAGCAAAGAGTGCTGGCAGAGACCTATCGAGTGTCGAGAAGGCTCTTTTTGTTCGTGTCTGTATGTCAAAGGATGGTGATAAGGCCAAAGAGGCGGTGCGCCCTTTCGTACCGTACAGGCTCTGGGATGACAGCCATGACACTATTCGCCAACTTGGCTATGATGAAGAAAGGGTCAGGAAGATCAAGAACGCATATGGCGAGGGCGATTTGTCAAAGGCTGGCTCATTAATAACAGATCAGATGCTGGAAGATTTCGCTCTCGCAGGCACTGTAAATGACTGCGTAGAAAAGATTGAGAAGCTCAGAACGTTTGGTGTGACTCAGATAATCGTCTTACCAGTGCCAATCGAATCAACCGAGAAGAACCTTCTGCTTAAACAATTCTCAGAACAAATCGCAGCACGATTCAAATGAGTCTAAAGTTCTCACAGCCTCATCGTGAGAGACCGATCCCAAATGTCTGCTTGTTGCTATGGGCCCCATACTTCTTGTCCTAGCTAAGACGGGGGTTCTCTCGGTGGACGAGCGTCAGCTCATATTCTTAGAAGGTCTCCCAAACGCTGAATGTTCTCTAGGTTTTCCAAGTTCGCTGCCATCTCAACTACTTTTCGAGCTCTGTTTTTGCACATCTTCGCAGAGACCGCAAGGTCCGTGAATTTCTGTGCCAGCTGGGGTCTTGTAAGTGGGTCTGACGGGTCTCCCTTAGAGAGTCTAGTTCTGATTCGGTAGTGTTTTCCTTGCACCAAGTAGAGCTCCAACTCCGCGAGAACTCTTCTCTTTCTGTAGTCCTCTTCATTCAGTAGCTTGTTGGATTCTTCTGAATACTTGATCTCCACTTTCTTGGCATTACGCAGTGTCTCAGGATCGTTCATTGTTTCTTTGCTATACCAATCGAGGCCGGGCTTCTTTCCAAGCATCACCATGGCGGCGACATAGGGAAAGCTGAATTCAGCGTCTACCATGTTATGCGGCTCATATACGGCGAAGCCCTCTGCAACGTCTCTATGGCTGTGCAGAACGACTTTTCTGATCTGATCTGCCTTGATGTGATTCTTCTTCAAGAGATCCTCCAGAGCTCCGAGGGCTGAGTGCAGGAATCGACAGGCGGTGTATGGTTTGAATCCTGCCAGAAGAATCATGTATTCCTTGCCCAGTTTGTGAGTCATCTTTTCGTTGCGCTTTCGTTGAGATTGGTATCGGTACCAGTAGTCGAGATCAGGAGATTTCGGTGCGATGTATCCCTTCTCAGCGAGCAGAGCGCCAAGTATGCCTGCAGCGGTGATCTCACCGAAATTGTCTTTGATCCACGTGCTGTGTCTTCCTACACAGTACATGGGGAGAGGTGCGCTGGCTCCTGCATATCCAAAAGACATCATGATTTCATCGGTGCCTAGCTTCAGAATCCTGCTTGCAGATGCAGCTGCTCCAAAGACGTGCCAATACTGAAAGGAGCCTAGCTTACCTTTTCTTGTGGAAGGTCGCATTGTGAGGCCCATGCGTACTGCCACCTCGTAGGCGGAAACAATTGCCGTGATCACCTCCTTTCCGCCGGCACCCGTTTTCTCTCCGACAGACAGAGCTGCGGGGATTATTGTGGCGCTTGGGTGACCGAGGCCGTGAAACGTGTCCTCGAAGTCCAACGCATCAACTAGTATGGCATTGACATAAGCTGCTAGGACGCAGTTGGTCTTTATCTTCTCGCCTACTATGGTCGCTTCAGGATTTCCTCCTAGGTTTCCTATGGTCTCTGTTACAACTCGGCCGAGTTCAGTTTTAGATCCACCAAGAGCACAGCCAATCGTGTCTAGTATCAGATACTTTGCTTGCTCGATGACCTCTGGTGGTAAATCTTCGAATTGAGTATTTGCAGCGTACTCTGCTAGAGTCTTGATAGGATCCAACCACTTTGCCTCAAGATTGCTATCGAGTTCCGATTATTATGTTCTATGCGTTTTCCAACATAGACCGCAGACATTCTCGCCACAAAATGAACGCTAGCAGGCAAGATTGTGCATTTGCCTTGGAAAAGGCTGGGAGATAGTCAGCGAAGCGATACGCTAGGCTTTGCTGATTCTCATCTTTTCGTATCCTTCTCTTCTCATCCGAATCGCTTCGTCCCCGAGCTCCTTGAGTCCACTAGTGATTCGAGCGAACAGGTTGACAGGGAGCGGGCCATGCAGGCTTCTGATCTGCGCATCTCTCTCGTATGTGAAGCTGATAACAGGACGAGGGGACAAGGATGGTGGCGGTATGGTTGGCTTCAAGTAGATGACTACGTCGCCAGGTATCTCGTGAATCGTCTGATTCTCCGGCGTGATTCTCGTTTTTCCATCAAGGTCCATGAATACTTCCTTTCCGCTCTCCATTGTGTGGCCGGTTCTTCCTTCAACGGGCAACATGCTCCACACAAGTTCGCAGGTCTTCGGCGCATCATCATCCAGCAGCTCAGCCGTGGCTCTCGCCTTGCCCAAGTTTATCGTTATTCTACGTGCCATCTTCTATTCCCCTCGCTCACATTCTCCTTACTACCAGTGGTTTCAGCCCCTCGTAGTTCAGGGCATCTGCTTTGGCGATAAAATTCTTCGGGATAGGCTCTTCAAGCGTCGCAAACCAGATGTCGACTGACTTGGTTGGATCTGGCTGCCTTCCCGGATCTTGCATAGATGGCGCACTATGACCGTAGAATATCGCAAACTCGCATAGCTCCCTCTGAAACTCAGGTGAATAGTCTCGTTGAACTCCTCGCAGTACTCCTGCCTGCCTGTAGAAGTAGTATACACTCCCTACGCCGAATGGGACACTATCTAATGTATCGGCGACGCTCTCTTTGGTGGGTCCTTCTGGTTCGAGGATAATTCTGTTCTTTCCGCCGAGGTGAAGCATGAATTCTCTCGCGGCCCATTTGGCGTGGATAGCCATCCCGCTCAGTGGAAGCTTGTTCCATATGGTCTCGCAGGCCTTGGGCGCCAAGTCCTCGAGCAGGACGGCGGTTGCTTTTGCACTATCTAAATCAAACTCTATCCTTCTCACACACGATCCCCTCTATATCTTTTCAATGGCTATCGTTTTTGACCCTTGGTGTATCATTCTCTCACACACGCGGGCGAAGCCATCCAAATTCTCAACGACCTGCCCGAAGATGTTGACGCCTTTGGCGCCTCTGGGCCCCCACGGCTGCGAATCCCTATCGTACACTAATCCTATCTCGCTCGCTTCCGCCTTGCCGTATGGGGCTCCGCGGAAGAAGTGCGGTGCGCGGTAGTAGTAGTACAGGTCTCCGGGGCATACATCAAGAACGCGTGACACGTTTTCGTACTCAAATACTCTCGTTGGCTCTAGGAAGAAGAATACTACTTGACCTGACCAGATGTCATGAAGCGCTGGCGCCTTCAGCGGCAGCATATTCCAGACATTGTGGGATGTCTTCGGCGCATCATCCTCAGCAAGCTCAGCCACCGCTGAGACACGCTCATCAGGAAAAGAGATCCTTATTTTCCTACCCAATACTTCTCCCCTTCGTCAAAAGGATACCTACCAGTACATATAAGGGATATAGGATCAATGGTGAGACATCAGGTCAATGCTGCTTCGCCACCATCGCTTGCATTTGTCTTCAACGAACTTCGATTCGACGAAATCGTTCGGCAAAAGTTCTTCTATCAAAGACGCTTTGAACAATGTGCGGAGTTTCACATGGCGTATGACTTGCTGATAAGATCTGGGAATGTGATAGATGGGTCAGGATCGCCAGCCTTTCGAGCCGATGTAGCAGTTACTAATGGCAGAGTCTCGGCTATTCTCGACCTAAGCGCAGCTGGAGCAGAGAAGGTGATTGATGCATCAGGGCTGGTTGTGTCTCCGGGGTTTATTGATATGCACTCTCATTCTGACCTTGTGCTCTTGATAAATCCCAAAGCCGAAAGCAAGGTGCAACAGGGCATCACAACAGAGGTCATAGGCAACTGTAGCTTCTCCATCGCGCCTCTTACGCAGAAGAATCTCCATCTGATAGCGAATCGATATGGCTCTCTGGCTAAAGAGGTAGAATGGAGCTGGAAATCGTTTAAAGGATACTTGGACAAGCTCGACAAGCAGGGCATATCACTGAACGTCGCTGCGCTTGTGGGTCATGGTACGGTTCGTTCGGCAGTAATGGCATTCGATAATCGGCCACCCACAGATGCTGAACTCAGAAGAATGAAAGCGCTCATCGATCAATCAATGAAGGAGGGAGCCTTTGGCATGTCAACAGGCCTGGCCTACGTACCAAGTTGCTACGCGCCAACATGTGAACTGATTGAACTATCAGGAGTTGTAGCCAGCCGAGGAGGCTTCTACGCCACCGATACACGTGGTCAAAGCGAGACGATGCTGCATGCCACGTTGGAGGCTGTAGACATAGCTGAATTGGCTGACATACCGGTACATATCTCTCACAACGTTCCTCACATTATCGGAGCTAAACCTACCGGTCGAGCTGAAATAAACCTGAGCATAGTCGACGAGGCTATTGCAAGGGGACTGAGCATAACCGGCGATGTTTACGCCTATGATGCGGGCAGCACAATCTTGAAGGCCATGGTCCCTCCTTGGGCGAACGAAGGTGGCGATGCGGCGCTCATTCGCAGACTGAGGAATCGAAGAATAAGGCAGAGGATAAGGGAGGAAACGCTTAGAGAGGGGGCTCGGAGTGGAGGTACCGCGTGTAGGGCCTTAGCCAGACTTGGCAGATGGGACAGAATTGTACTCGTAAACTGCGAGAGGAACAAGGATCTGATTGGAAAGACGTTTGCTGAGATCTCGAAGAAAAGAGGTGTTGATCCTTTCGACGCGTTGTTCGACCTTTTGATAGAAGAGAAAGCGGTCGGAACGATTGTGGGATTCAACAGATTCGAAGAAGAAGTTGAGACAAGCATGAGGCACCACAGCTCTATGATTGGCTCTGACGGCTATGCGCTCGCCCCACACGGCATTCTCAGTGAGGGCCAGAACCATCCCCGGTCATATGGAAATCACCCGCGAGTGCTGGCGAGATATGTGAGGGAAAGAAAGATAATGACACTAGAGGGAGCGGTGAGGAAGATGAGCTCGTTTCCCGCTAGTCGGCTTGGGTTGAAAGATCGAGGGCTTCTTCGAGAGAGCATGTGGGCCGATATCGTCGTCTTCAACAAAGATACGGTGAGAGACACAGGGACATTTGAGAAGCCCTATCAATATCCTGAGGGTATCGAATATGTCATCGTGAATGGACAAGTAGTTGTGGAGAAGGGACGACATACAGGAGCCTTGCCTGGAAGAGCGCTACGTCATAAGCCATTCTAGACCTTCCGCGCGCGCTACCAGCGCGCCAGAATGGTGCATAATTCCTTGGGTTGACAGGTTTTTGTTTGGCGTGTTCTAGGCTAGAAGCATGTTGAGCCGCGAACCCACTCGAACGCTTCTTGATGAGAGAGGTGTCGAGTGGATTCGAGGCTCTAGCTAAAATCTTTGATTCTCTGGATTTAGGGTTTGCAGAGAAGATTCTGTCAGAAGCCTACAGGCCTGAAGGGTCGGCTGGCAGGCCGCATAGGAACCTTGTTGGCATGTTCAAGGCTGAGTTGGCGAAGCGGCTTGGAGGCATTGAGAGCTATCGGGAGCTGGGTAGGCTTCTGGAGACTGATGAGGCTCTGAGGAGCCTATGCGAAATCAGAAGACATGAGAAGCCGTATGATCGAGCGACGATATCGCGGTTCAGACGAAGGGTTGGACCTGAGAAGCTGGAACGGATCATGATGTTTCTCGTCAGGCAGCTTGACAAGAGGGGTGTGTTAGATTGCGAGGCCTTGGCGTTGGACGCCACATTCATTGAGGCTTACAGTCGCAGAGATCCGGAAGACAACAGTCGCGGGTTGTTTGATTCTGAGGCGCGTTTACGTAGGCAAGGCAAAAACGTGGTTCTTGGCTACGGTGTCCATTTGGCTGTGGATGCGGGTAGCGAGATGCCTTTGGCTGTAGTCGTGGTGCCTGCGAATGTGAACGAGAAGAAGATCTCGATTCCTCTTCTCCGTAGAGTTGGAAAGCATAGGCGCAGGATGAGGAGCGTTGTTGCAGATTCGCAGTATTCGAGTGAGGCCTTCAGAAGTGAGGCGAGGCGTGTAGGCGCGGATTCCGTCGTACCGTATCCGAGGAATCAGATGCGCGGTGAACGGGTTCTTCGTGTCGATAAACGGTTCAGATCTCATGGGCCGTGGAGGCTGAAGCGGCTCTACAGGCAACGGTCTGCCGTGGAGAGAACCGTCTCACGGCTGAAAACATATTTCGGGCTATGCCAGGTTCGGACCCGTGGCCTGAGAAACGTGTTGTCGCATGTGCTTCTATGCTTGATCTCGATGCTTCTGACTGCCCTATCTGCAATCAAGCAAGGTTTTCCGGGAAAGATGCGGTCAGTCATCTTCTGGAGGAATCAACATGTCTGAATCGATTATGCACCAAGCTGGCGCGCGAGAACTATCGGCACGGGCCTTGAACAAGGATGCAGTGGCTGCTGTCAGTGTGCAATTTCATATTCGATTGCGCGGTGTTTCCGATCATTGCGACAATAAGAGCCTAGCGTGACTCACTTCAACAAGTAGCAGCTGGGCCTTTCCAGTTGAAGAAAACTATCGATTCGGCGTGCGTCCTAGTTTCTCTAGTTCCTGCTGTTCAAGCTCTTTGTACGCCACTTTTCCTACACGCGTCTTCGGTAACTCTGATCTGAACTCGATCTCTTTGGGGCAGCTCCACTTGATGAGATTTTTCTGACAGTATTCAATGAGCTTTCTCTCCATCTCTGGCCCACCTTTGGACGGGTCGATTAGAGCGACAAAGGCCTTTATCCGCTGTATCTGATGTTCGTCTGGCACGCCGATGGCGCAGGATAGAGCCACGTCTGGATGGGCGTTCAAGGCATCTTCGATTTGGGACGGGTATACACCGAACCCGGAAACTTTGATCAACCGCTTCATCCTGTCTTTGAAGTAGACGAATCCGTCACTGTCCATGCTTCCGACATCTCCAGTATGGCACCACACTCTTCCATCAGCATGTTTTCGTAGCACACTGGCCGTTTCCTCAGGCTCATTGAGATACCCTAACATTACAGTCGGCCCAGAAACACAGATCTCTCCCTCCTCCCCAGCCCCCGCCTCTTCTTCAGTACCTATCTTCACAACCTTCGCCATCATATCTGAGAATGGGACGCCGACGCTATTCTCACGGTACTCCGTCTTCGGCATTACGGTACAGGCGCTGACAGCCTCAGCCAATCCGTAGCCTTCTCGGAGCTGTGCCGTACCTCTGTTCCTCTTTACGATCGCCTCAAACGCGTCTTTCACTCTTCTCGGAAGGCTGTCACCGCCGCTGAACACACCTTTCAGACAGGAGAGGTCTGCTGTGCGGAATCTGGGATTAGAGATGAGGGCGTCAAATAGCGTTGGAACTCCAGCCACGAAGTGAGGGCGCTTCGACTTGATAAGCGAGGCGACCGTGTCTGCGGTAAATCTCGGAACAAGGATGCATTCTCCTCCATTCATCAGCATGGAATGGATGCAGACCCCGAGGCCAAATCCATGGAACATCGGAAGAACGGCAAGCATCGAATCCCCGGGCCTAACCGGGCCTTGAGCTATGGTCTGAAGACCTAGACAGTTGAAACTCATGCTCGATAGCATGACTGCCTTTGGCTTGCCGGTGGTTCCCCCGCTGTAGAGGATCACCGCAAGATCCGTAGGATCAAGATCAGCAGACTCCATTGTTGGTGCGGGCAGGTTCAGGAGATCCTTCCACCATAAGATCATCGGATCTTTAGGAACTGGCGGGATCTTTCTGCCAGTTACCAGATTGTATGCAAATCCCTTCAGAGGGCTCAGATAGTCGCTGATTCTGGTAAGAAGAATTCTCTTTGCGTTCGTGTCTTGAATAATCTCCCCGAATCTTCCGTAGAAAGCGTCCAGAGCTATCGCCCATGTGCTATTGCTCAGTTTCATGTAGAACGCGATCTCTCTTGGGGCCGAGAGAGGATGAATCATACTGGCAATCGCGCCGAGCTTGTTGAGTGCATAGAAGCTGACAACCGCATGAGGAGTATTCGGCAGGGCGATAGTCACACGGTCACCTTTTCTCAGTCCCTGCGCTGCAAGAGCATCAGCGCATTTGTCGATCTCAGCAAGCAGCTCTTTGTATGTGGCAGTTCGCCCCAAGAAGTCGTAGGCCCTGTAGTCAGGATATCTGGTTGCTGAATTCTTGACAGCGTCGTACATTGTCAGACGCGGGTAGTGTATTGATTCCGGGACATCTCCGTAGAATTTCAGCCAAGGCTTTTTCTCGTACATCTATACTTCCCTTCTCAAAGTCTTCTTCTATCCAAGTCCTTGTCCTTTCTGAGAGCTGGGTGCCGGCGGCTCCTCCAAGAGTTCAGGACTCATGACTAGACTCTTTAGCAGCTCGATTGATCTGGCGTAGTATATGCCGTCTGCTATTCGCTCATCCAGAGTGACGTTGAGATTGACGACGTTCCTGACCTCAATCTTCCCGGTTTCGCTCACCAATGGCACCTTGTGGATTTCTCCAATGGCTACAAAAATGGAGGCGGTTCCCCATTCGTACAGGTGGTGAAACGGGGCATCCAACCCGATGCTGCCCAAGTTCGCAAGATACATGCTTGTATACAGAGGATCTTCCTCAATCATGCTGCGAGGAGCCAGACCGAAGTAGTCAAGAACCCTAAAGGCCCACGTGACGAATCTGATCATGAAGCTAGGGAGTCTGGTCACCAGATCAATTGTTCGCTCATCCGCACTCTTCCTCCTGCTCCGCGCATTCGCAATGTGTTCGTCAACCTTCTCCGCAACGGTCATCAAAGTGTCACTCGGTTCAAACGTGATCTTGACATTTGTTTCCGCCGCTTCTTCCGTTAGCTCCTTTTTCACAATGAATGAAACCTGTATCTTGTCTCTCTGGTATATTGTCCTTCCTATGACAAAGCGATTCAGCTGCGGACGCAGAGCCAACATGCGAACCGCAGCACACACAAAGACATGGAAGAGACGTACTCTCCTACTTCCGAGTCGAGTGTTCACTCGTTCAAGGTAGCTGAGAACATTGTCTATGTCGACTTGCATTGAGAAATACACTGCGGACTGATTCCTGCCTCGCATGACATAGGGAAATATTCTTTGAAGGGGGGAGAGACTCCTCACTGGCTTTCCATCACTTCTTCCGAAAAAGCCCATGATCTCATGATCTCCTAGGGAATCGATCCATTGAAGAAACACCAATCCAACAAGAACATCCGAGTCCTCCGTCTTGTGTCATCCAAAGATAGACTGCGAGTGTCAAGCCGGCTTCGTCGGAGGAGTCTCCTGTTATTCAGCATTCTCGGAAGGTCTGTCTCTCTTCTTCTGTCCGTGATTGTGTCACCGGATTTCCCGCGGCCCCTATACTATCGCCTTTGTCTTGAATCTTCGCACCATCGATAGCCCGCGTTGATATTTCTATTGAAACAATCAATGGAGAAGAGGCCTATTGCCTCATTGAGCAGCGAGAAAAAGCAAACAACAACTTCTGAGTGCGATAGCTGAAAAGGCATCTGCTAGTTGGACAAAAATCCGTGGCGGGGCAAGCTGTGCCTGACAGAAATGAGAAAGGATCACTGCAACTCGACATGAACTGGAGGTCGGCATAGCCGTTTTCTTGGGTGGCATAAGAAGCAACCCTTGGTAGACTGTTGAGGTCAGAGACAGTACTGCCGATCTCATAGTGATCAGCGCATGAAGGGACGGAAAGGTTGAATCAGACGAAACTATCGGACAAAGGATTGCGCTCCTGTCCCTCTCTTCTGCGGGCCCTGACGCGTACTGCGACTCCAACTAGGGGAGTCAGGTAAACCACTCCAATCAGTGCGAAAGAAACGAGTCCCGAAGCGACAAGAAGGTCATTCCATTCGGCTCTGATTATGCCTTGAAGGTCGGACGTGTGAAACAGGTATAAAGCTAGTTCAGACATCTAGAAAAAAGATGATCGTGGGCGCAGTGAGCTTTGCGCCTATGGAACAGGCAGGCGCATCAATTTCAAGGCGTCGTCCATCATTTCCTCTTCATGACGAACAGTACTATGGCGCTGACCGCAGACCAGACAACTACGTCAAGGACCAGCTCTAGTACGTTAACACGCCAAGGGAAGTACTGCGGAGCTATTATCAGACGAGTCAGCCAAGCCAACGGGTATCCGTAATGTGTGGCACCTACCAGCATGGGTGGTGTGTTGACGAGCAGGCCGGTCGCCAGTGTCACCAGTGATCCGCAAACGACCGCTAAGAGAAGCATCCTCACATTCATTGCGTCTAATCTCTTCTTCATCTGCTAGTGCCGCCCCGATACTCGGTCCACCTGCAATATACATCTATCTGAGGCTGGGCCACGATCTGTTCTCAGCTAATCACGTGTCGTTCATCATTTTATGGAAGAACTATTACGGATGCTGCTGTTGCTATTCGGCGATAGGCTGTATGAAGTCAGTGAAGAATGTGAGGACTATTGTACGTTCAAGGAATGTTCGAGGTGGAGGAAAGAGGGGGCGTGGTACCACGCCTGCGGGCACGCTACCATACAAGATTGTTGACATTAATGAATCGAATCTGGATGAGTATGACCTCTTCTGTAACAAAGCGAAAAGAAGAGGGGAATGGCCGACTAGCCTTGGGGCCTAAAAGGGGATCGTATTCCGGTTCGCGCAGCGTCAG
>Ga0315296_10003021_pt1 | contig 14211 bp, 7 predicted proteins | sample YL17G14_18_MG_FD_203921 | JGI IMG/M metagenome (GOLD analysis project Ga0315296, IMG submission 203921) | Sediment microbial communities from Yellowstone Lake, YNP, Wyoming, USA - YL17G14_18 | ecosystem: Environmental > Aquatic > Freshwater > Lake > Sediment | place: USA: Wyoming | collected... | reverse complement strand
GCAAACTCCGGTCAGGCGCTGCTGGTGGACCTCTACGAGCTGACCATGGCGGCGGCCTACTTTGAGCACCGTGTTGACTGCCGCCAGCGTCAGGCTGGTGACCACGGCGGAGGTCTGCGCGCTCGAGGCCCCTTGAGCACTGAGGTAGGGGAGGGCTTCTGTAGCCGTGCCGCCGTGCGGTTGTAGGAGCGCTGCCCAGATTACTTCCCCAGGCCGAGTCGCCGCCTTCTACTCTCCAACCTGTCAGGTCTCAGCTTGAAACTCAATCGTAGCTGGCGTAGTGTTTCGCCGAGTGCAAAGACGGCAAGTGGAAAACATGTCCTCTTGGAGATGACTCATGAATTCTCACAAGGTGCGCTTCGGAATTCTCTGCGCATGCCTGCTGGCCTTGTTGGTGAAGCCGTGTGCTGCGAAGGAAGGGATTGTGCTCAACGAGAAAGAGTATTTTGAGGGACCGGGACTTTCTTTCCTCCTCTTCCACAACAATTACCAAGTAGGTTTTCAAGGCGGACTGCAAATGATCTTGAACGGCGAGCGGGTGCTCGATTCGGGTGACCTGCTGCTCGTGCCCAAAGGCGGCGGAATGGAGAGAACCGAACTCCACGTCCTGCGGCGGGTGGTGGATCGCGCGCAATCCTCTGCCACCGTGTACGGCGAAATAGGCACAGGGGGTTCCGGCTACCAGTTGATCTGCCGGACCGACGGCGAGCGCATCTTCATTACGCTTAAATTGGATCGGCCCATCGACTGGAGCAAGGTGGAGCGCGCTGGTTTTCGCATTTGTCTCTACCCGGGGACGTATTTCTCCAAATCCTACCAGGGTGAGTCAGGGGGCGGCGTGTTCCCGCAGCAATACACCGGCCAGCTCGTCATCTTTGGCCCCACGAAGACACTGCGAGTGGCGCAGGAAGACCCTCTGCACAGTTTCGTCATGTCTCGTGCCGACGGCGCGCTTCTTCTTATGGACCCACGACAGGATGGGCCGGAGCCATGGTTCTTCGTGCTGGCGCCGCTCGAGGCCGGCTCGCGCGACACGGAAGTGCGCGTGGAGATTACGCCGTCACTTCCTCTTGAGTGGCGACGTCCGCCGGTGATCGGCATCTCGCAAGTTGGTTATCACCCGAAGCAGACGAAACGCGCCGTGCTGGAACTCGATCCGCGCGATGCCGCGAATGATCCAGTCAACCTCTATCAGCTTCAGCTTGCCGGGGACAAGAAGCTGGTCAAATCCGAACCGGCGAAAGCCTGGGGGCGATTCCTCCGCTTTCAATATGCCACCTTCGATTTCACCGAGGTGCAGCAGCCGGGTGTTTATGTGCTTGAGTTCCAGGGGCAGACGGCGGGGCCGTTCCGCATCGCCCCGGATGTCTACGAGCAAGCCTGGCAGCCGGCGCTGGAGTATTTCCTGCCGGCGCAAATGTGCCACGTGGCGGTCAAGGAAGGGCTACGCACCTGGCACGGCGCGTGCCATCTGGATGACGCGCTCCAGGCTCCACAAGGGAAGACTTACATCGACGGTTATCAGCAAGGTGAGCGGGAAACGGAGTTTGCTGACAACGAGCATATCCCCGGGCTCGACTGGGGCGGTTGGCATGATGCGGGTGACCAAGACTTGCCGGCGGGAAGCATCGCTATAACCACGCTCCCGCTGGCGCTGGCCCAGGAGGAATTCAGGCCCAACCTTGACCAGACCAGCGTGCGCCGTGCCACGCGGGAGGTGCTCCTCCACATCCCGGACGGCCACCAGGATCTGCTGCAACAGATCGAGTATGGCGCGGAAGGCATGCTCGCTTCTTTCCGCGTTGCGGGCTGGATTTTCCCGGGGATCATTGAAAGCAGCGAATTCGGCTACAGTCATTTGGGCGATCCGGTCAACATCACTGACAACCGCGTATACGACCCGAAGTTGAAAGCCGGGCAGGTCGTGGGGGAGCGTTCCGGGAAATTCGACGATCGCTGGGTATTCACGAACCGGAATACGGGCCTTCAGTATGAAGTTGCGCAGGCGCTGGCCGCGGCCAGCCGGGTGCTGCGCGGATCGAATGCCGCCCTGGCGGAGGAATGTCTGGGGGCGGCGAAAAAACTCTGGGAGTACGAGCAGACTCACACTCCGGTTTACACACCGAATTCCTACGCGCCCCGCGACAGTGGTTATCGCAGAGAGGAGATCGCCGCCACGACAGAGTTGTTCATCACCATGGGCGAAGCGAAATATCGCGACCGTTTGCTGGCCCTGCTGCCGGTGATCCGTCCGATTTCAGCCGAGCAGTTCGGAGGCGGCCCGGGCTGGACGCTGGTGCGGGCTCTTCCCTTGCTGGCGGACGCCGATTTCCAATCGACGGTGAAAGGGCTGGCCAAGCAGTGGAAAGTGGTTGCCGACAAGCGCGCGGCTTCCAATCCCTATGGCGTGCGCTATCCCGACGAAGTCTCCCATCCCAGTTGGAAGCTCGAGAGCCGTTCGCATGTCCACTCCGGCTTCGTGTGGGGTGAAGGGTGGAATCTGCAAGAGGATGCCATGGCCCAGTATTACTTCCACAAGCATCTGCCGGACCTGTTCGATAAAGAAGCCTTGCTGGCCGTGGTGAACTTCGTCCTGGGTTGCCATCCGGCCAACAATCAATCCTACGTGTCGGGCGTGGGCGCGCGCTCGCCGCTTATCGCTTACGGATTTAACCGCGCTGACTGGTCGCATATCCCCGGCGGCGTAATCTCCGGCGCGTCGCTGGTGAAACCCGACCTGATGGAGTTGAAGGAGTTTCCCTTCCTCTGGTATCAGACGGAATACGTCATCAGCGGCGCGGCGACCTACATTTTCGATCTGTTGGCGGCGGAGAACCTGCTCGGGGAATGATTGGTTGCCCGGAGATTACCAGCGTCTAGGAAGGAGGACGAGCGGGCGGGCGGACCGTGAAAAGCAGATCGCCGACCGGGAAGGGAGGCGCCTGATCGGCGGTCGGGTTTGCCTGCTTGATGCGCACGATCTCCTTCAGTTCGGCAGCCGATTTTTCTCTCTCCCCCAGGGCGCGGTAGACGCCGGCAAGAGTCTGGTGCGCCTCCACCATTTCAGGCCAGATTTGGAGAGCAACCTTCAGGTGCTCCTCGGCCGTGGAATAATCCTGCTGGAGGTACGCTATCCTTCCTGCCAGGGAGTGGATGTAAGCATCCTTCGGATTGAGCTGCAGGGCCCTCTCGATGGCCTTTTGGGCCTTGTCGGTGCTGGGAGGGTTGTCGCTACTCCGCGCCAGTGCCAGGTAAAAATAGGTCGCGGCATTTTCAGCCCCCAGCGTGATGGCAGTCTCCAGCAAAGGTTCGGCCTCTTGGGGTCGCCGCCGTATGGTGAGAATGATCCCGTGGATTGTGTAAGGCATGTTCCATTCCGGCCAGCGAGCTTCGATCTCGGTCAGCAGTTCCTGGGCCCGATCGTGCTGGCGGAGAATCGCGTAGATGGTGGCCTGCGTGAGCCAGAGTTCGGGTACATTAGGGAGCTTCTGGATTCCCTGCTCCAGGAGGTCCACCGCCTGCTGGTACTCATTGTGCTTGATGAGGAAGAGCGCGGCCTGGAAGTAAAGGTCGGCGCGGGTGGGCGCAGCGCGAAACCCTCGGTTCAAAGCCTGTGCCGCTTCCTGGGGTCTACCGAGCGCGTCCAGAATCTGGGCCCGGAGCAGGAAGTAGTCCCCGGTGCGCTGGTCGGGCGGGATCTTGTCTATCTCTGCCAACCCGGCCGCAGGACCGGCGGAGTTAAAGACGGCGATAGCCAAATCGAGGCGGGCTTCAGTGTTAGAAGGATCAGCGGCGACGACGGGCTCCAGGAATTCGCGTGCTGGTCCGTACTGTTGCCAGTCCAGCAGCGCCTTAGCGCAGGAGGCCAGTACACTGGGGTCAGAAGTCAATTTGCGGGCCACGCGGAAAGCTTCGAGCGCCTCTTCAGTTTTTCCTTCATACAATAGGGCCTTTCCGAATTGCACCCTGAGTCCGGGATCCTCGGGCCTGGTGTTGATGCCTCGCTGCAGGTTGGTTAGGTACTTCGCGAATTGCTCCTCTGGCGGCATCTGGAGGAATTCGAACAGCCCGCCGTAGGGTCGGCGGCGTCCTTCCTCCGGGCCCAACTGTTTGAAGACGGCGACTACCTTCTCGGCCTCTTCGCGGCGGCCCAGGCGGAACAGGACCCGGCTGTAGTGCGTGAGGATCTTCGCGTCCTTGGGGACCAGTTCCACCGCCCGCGCGAGGGCTTTCAGGGCCTCCTCCGGTTGATTGAGCCGCATGTAGTATTGCCCGAGCGCGTCCAGGGCCTGGGAGTTGTTGGGTTCCGCCTGGAGGAGGAGCTTAAGATCTGCGATGGACTCAGGGAATTGGCTTTTTTGGTAATAGAGCATGGCCCGGGCGTAACGCGCTGCGGTCATGTTCGGATCCAGTTCGAGGGCTTGGCTCAGATGCACCAGCGCCTGGTCGCGCTCCCGCAACGTCTCGGCGATGGCCAACTCGTATAGCCCCCGAGGGTCCTTGGGATATTTCTGTGCGTACCAACGCAGGTCCTGGAGCGCGAGGTCCAGCTTGGCGCCGCGTGCGTAGCAGAACCCCCGTTCCCGGCGCGCGATATCGTCGTTCGGTTTCAGCTTCAGGTACTTGTCGATGGCCGAGGCGGCGTCGGCGTAGAATCCCATCTCCTCGCTGGTGTGTGCCAGGGCGAACAGAATATCGGTGCGGTCGGGGGCGGCATTGTGAGCCTGGAGGAGCAGGATCACTGCCTGGTCATTCTGCCCTTTCGCGGCATACACGCTCCCGAGATTGTAGAGGCAGTCGGGGTCACCAGGCCGCTGTCTGAGTGCAGTCTGAAAGACCTCCAGTGCCCGGTCGTGATGGCCAGCACGCGCCGCGGCCAGTCCCAGGTTGTAAAGGATGTCGAAGTTCGCGGGAGCGGCTTTCAGGGCCCGCGCGAAGGCTTGTTCCGCCTCTTCGTAGCGCTGCCAATCCACGAAAATCAGGCCAATGGAAAAGGCAACTTGCGGGTCTGCCGGACCTTGCTTTTCGACTTGGGCGAGCAAATCGGTCGCCGCCGCTTGCTGCCCGCTCAGGTAAAGCGCTTGAGCTCTCAACAACTGTACGGGTAATGCGCCTTGTTCGCGGCTGGGGAGGCGATTGAGATAACGGAGTGCCGCCTGGCCACGCTTGGCGGCTACACTCATTTGGGCCAAATGCAGGTTCGCGTTAGGGTGGCCAGGTTCAAGGGCAACGACGCGCAGGTAAGCGGCGCGCGCCCGCTCCGCATCGCCTTGAGCCAGACAGTGGTTCCCAAGGTTGTTGAGTAGGGGAGCGGAGTTTGGGGTGAGTTTCAGGGCGCGTTGGTAGTAGCTCTCGGCTTCACTATAGCGTCTCTGAGCGTCGAGGATCACGCCCATCAGGCCCAACCCGCGAGCTTCACGGGGATGGGTCTTGAGGGCCGTGCCCAACATCTGCTCAGCCTCAGCCAGCTTGCCTTGCTGGAACGCGGCGGCAACCTGCTCGTAGACGGCCACCGGAATGGCATCTTGGGCGAGGAGGGCTGGGGCGCAGCACACCCAGCAGATGAGGATACCAGCGATGATCCGGTGATGAACCATGTTTGTCGTAGCGGCAGGCTTCCGCCCGGTAGTGCCGTCCTGTAGCGGCGCTCTGTGAGCGGTCGCCGCGGCGACTCATAGACCGCCGCTACAGTACACTCCAAAAGCAAAAGTGCCGACCGACCGAGCTTGCTTCGGGTCTGCCGGCACTTTTGAATCTAACCAAGTTTCGACTTTAATTCAACTTGGTAGGGGAGGGCCTTTACGGCCCTCCCGATTCTTCCGCGGCGGGAGCACCATGAAGGTGCTCCCCTACCACGGCCTACCAGTAGAACTTCAACGCCAACTGTATTTCACGAGGTATGTTGGCTTGGCATCCAACCTCGCCAAAGTTGCCCGTATCGGGCTGGGAACCGACGCACCCGAACTGCGGATGGTTGAAGGCGTTGAAAGCCTCCGCCCGGAATTCAATCCGTGCCCCCTCGCGGAGCTTGCTCAGAGGTACTTCCTTAAACAGCGAGAGGTTCGCCGAGCGGGTTCCGGGGAGCCGGACGTTTGGCAACATCCGCGGCGCCGAACCGACTGTGTAAACAGGAGGCAGCACGGCCACGTCGGGGTTGGCAAAGTAACCGTCGGTGAGCCACTTCGACTTGTCGTTGACCTGGAGTGGCGCGAGCAGATTGGGCATCTGGTCTCCGTAAGAGATGGGACTCTGTCCGCCATCGAGGCTCAACGCGATTGGCTGGCCGGTATCAAAGCGCCAGATGCCGGTGGTCTTCCAACCGCCCAGGATAGTGCTCAGCCATGGATCCCAGTTCGTTCCCCACGCCCGGCCGCGGCCCCAGGGCAACTCATAGACATAGGCGACCTGGAGAACCTGCGAGATGTCCCACTCGGAGAGCGACCGCGTGAGGTGCCGGTTGTTGGGGTTGGGATTCACGCCAAAGCCCCCTAACCACTCCGTGTAAGTGCTAATCGAAGCGTCGTCGATGGACTTGGAGTTGGTGTAGCTGGCCGAGAATTGCAGCCCTTTCGACATCCGTCTTTCCAGTTTTAACTGGAAAGAGTGGTACATCGAGTTCGCCCAGGGCGGGAAGAACTGACTGAACCCGCCGAACTGCGGGTGAGGCAGTAGGAGCTGCGCGGCCCCGATCGTCGGACCCGACATGCCCGAAAAAGGAGTCGTGATAATCCCGTAGAAGGGATTGGGGACCCGGGTGTTCAGCGCTGCGATCGTCTCCTGGCTAGCGCTTTCGATCCAGGAGCCGAAGTACTGCATACCATTGGCCGAATGGAAGTAGAGCTTGGTCCCCTTCGTGCCGATGTAGTTGATGTCGAGGAGGGTGCTCCCCGCCAATTGACGCTGGAAGCCAAAGCTCCAGGTTTGAGTGTAAGGTGTGGCGTTCGCATTGCGAAGGGGTGCCGAGATGCCGGAACCCACCCTGGTCATCGCTCCCAGAGTGCTCCCGGTGGGTATGTCGAGTGCACCCCCCGGCCAGGGATCGCTCAGGCGTCCCCACGGGGTCACGCCATCGCCCTGGTAGGTGGTTAGCCAGTCTGTGGTGCCGGCAAACCCGTCGGTCCCGCCCAGCCCACCGCCTATGGTGCCGAACTCGGTCCCGTTGTAAAAGAGCCCGTAGCCCACGCGCATCACGGTCTTGGGCGTGAGGCGATAAGCCAGGCTGAGGCGCGGTCCGAAGTTGTTCCAGTCGGGCCCGACCGGATGCCGCGTGTTACGGTTCGCGAAGACCAGGCCGCCACGCATGTTGCTCAGGTCGGGGACAGGAAGTATCGCTGGCCAGGTGCCCGGGTCCACTCCCGGCACGTCCATGGGTAACGGAATTTCCGTATCGAGCCAGTTCATCCGGTCGAAGCGCTCGGTGCGCGGTATCTCCAGGTCGTAGCGGAGACCGATACCGACCGTGAGTTTGTCGGTCGCGCGCCAGTTGTCCTGAATGAAGCCGCCATAGCGGTAATTCTGCGTACTCACGTAGGGGGCGATTTCGTACTGACCCCAGGTGGAAGGTCCGCCCACCCCGGTGAGGAAGGAGGCCATGGCGTCCCCGCCTCCCCACCACGGGAATTCGGCAGTGACGAACTGGTTGTAGGGGAAGATTCCGCCCGGCACACCCACCTGGTACCAGTTCATGCGGTTCACCCGGAACTCGCCGCCAAACTTCACCTCGTGGCGACCTTGCATGCGCGTCAGAGTGGCGAGCAGGTGATGGGCTTCCGAGCCATTCCGGTACACTGACCAAGCCTGGGCCCCCAGGGCTTGCCCGGAGGCTTGCCGATAGCCACCGTAGATGTAGATCGCCGGCGAAGCAACGGTCCCAGACGTCTTGATGTAATCCGGGAGGCCGAGGCTCGTGACCGGGTCAAAGTCGGGGAAATCCTTGGCAATTCCCTCCGTGAACCAAAAGTTGCGCGTAATGCCATAAGTCACGTTCAGGAGGCTCGTAGGACTGAAGGCATAGTTCAGGGACAATACCCCAGAGTGGGTCCTTCCCGAGCCGGGACCCTGGGTGCAAGGATCCAGGGCAGTCCCGAAGCAGTTCATCCCGTGGCCGGAACTGCGGCCCCTGGAGAACCTGCCGTACATCCTGGCCTTGTCACTGAACTGGTGGTCAATTTTAACGTCGAACTGATCGCTGCTCCCAGTGTTGATGCCAGAGGCGGTCCAGTTGTTGTAGGGATTGTACGCATCCGTCCCCACGTTAACGTTCGGCATGGGGTAGTACTGCATCATGTTGTAGGCCACGGGATCGATCAGATTGCCGGCAACAGCCGGAAGCTGGTAACCCGTGCCATCAAGGTTGGGGTTGCCCGGGCTCGTATAGAGGTCGAGCCTATTGTTGGGGATGTAGTTCATCAGCTCCGGCCCGCCGTAGTCGGGTACGTAGACCCCGGTATAAGGATCCCAGAGCTGGCCGTCCCCATTCGAGCACAGGCCGCTGGCATCGAACGTCCCGCCCAACCGGTCAGTGCAGAGTTCACCGAAGTTACCCTGCCGCATATCTAGGCTGGGGACACCCGCGCTGTGCGTGCTCATGGAGTGCGTGCGGTCGCCCTCATAGTCAAAGAAGAAGAACGTCTTATCCCGCTTGATAGGCCCACCGATGGTGAATCCAAACGTATTCTTCCGCAGCGCGGGAAGTTTTTGGTTAGCACGGTTAGCGAAGAAGTCTTGGGAGTCCAGCACTTCATTGCGCAGGAAGTCCCACGCGCTGCCGTGGAACGCGTTGGAACCGGAACGCGTCACCATGTTGACGTAAGTGTTCCCCGTGAAGCCGACCGCCGCGGAGTAGTTGCTCTGCTCGATCTTGAATTCTTGTACAGCGTCCACGGAAGGCGTGTAGAGCACAGTGCTAATGGCCGCGTTCGGCTCATAAGTGGTGGCGGTTACGCCATCGATCAGGACCTCGGCCGTGGAATTGCGTCCACCATTGGACGACCAGTTGTTCGCGCCGGAGTTAGGACCGAACGTAGCTCCCGGCGCCTGGACGACCCCAGGGGCAAGAAAGGCCAGATCGAACACGCCGCGGCCGAGCAGCGGCAGGTCATTGACGAAGGTGCGGTTCAATTCCTGGCCCATGACGGCGTCCTGCGTGGAGAGGACCGGAGCTGCGCCGGTGACTTCCACCGTCTGGACTGACGCGCCCAATTGCAGGGCCACGTCAATGGCGGACTTCTGGTTGACGTCCAGCGTGATGCCATCCTGGATGTTAGTCTTGAACCCCTGCGCTTCCACCGAAAGCTTGTAGGTGCTGGGAGGAAGTGAGGTCAGAACGTAATGCCCCACAGCGTCACTGGTGGCGGTGTAAGCGTACCCTTTGTTGACGTCGGTGAGCAGGACCTTAGCCCCGGGAACCACGGCTCCGGTGGGGTCGGTAACAACGCCCGTCAGAGAACCCGAGGTGACTTGTGCCCAGCCCGGGGCGCTAAAAAACCCGACGAGGCAGACAAGCAGCAGGGACACCAGCAACCAGTCCCGGCTGCTTCCTATGCCGCACGCGCGAGGCTTGGCACCTGGCGCGCGGAATCCTTTGCTTGACATGGTGGATACCTCCGCGCATATAGCCGACGCTAGGCGACGAGCAGAGCTTCCGGGTCTAGGCCCGTTTTGAGACCGGATTCTGAGCCGGACAAGCCTCAATTGGCATTCGCTCCGCTTCGCATCCGGTTCCTCCTTTACGATTATTGTCAAGAGCTAATGGAAGTCAAGCGGAGTTTTCCCACATTTGTACTAGGGCCAGGGCGTCTTGGCACTACCTCTGGGGAACTCCCTGGAGGTGATTTGGTATCCTTGGGCAGCAGTGTCGGTTTGGTCGGTCTTTTGGGGGTATGATGGAGGCGCAGGTGCTGCCAGGGAGCAGCGTAATTCGGGCTGGCAAGGGGTGCAGTGATGACTCGACAGCGTGAAATCGGCTCCATGTGCCGAAGTTTACTCGCAGCAGCCCTAGCCTTGATTGGGGCGGCCGGCGGCGCAGCCAGCCCGGCGGGCGACCGCGAGAAGGCGATGGCGGCCTACCGGGAAGGCAACGGGCTGTTCGACCAAAACCATTTTGCGGATGCCGTGGCCGCGTACAGTCGCGCCCTCGAGGAGGATCCCCAATACGCCGAGGCTTACCACAATCGGGCCCTGGCAAATGAGATGGTGGACCGTCAGAAAGCCATCGAGGATTTTCGTCACTTCATAGAGGTGGCGAGCAGCCAGCCGGACCTGAAATACGATGTGGCGCGCGTCAAGGCGCGCCTGCAAATCCTGGAATCTATGCCTCTGCTTCCCGAAGCCATGCAACCCAGCCATTATGTTGTCGCGGCCGGGGACTATTACTGGGCCATTTCCCGGAGCTCGGAGGGCGAGGAATGGGCTCGGTTGCCGGTCAAGGTGTTTCTGGGCAGCGCACCGGAGATAAAGTGGCAAGAAGGCACGCGGGACGCTTTCAACATCTGGAGTGCTCTCTTCCCCTTCCAGTTGGTGGCCTTGCCGCAGAATGCTGATATCCGCATGGGCTGGGAAGAGGCGCTGCTGGAAACGGAGCACGCGGGCGAGGCGGTGGAATGGGTACGAATCCGCCGGGTGGGGGGCGAATTGACCGGCCGGAGGATCGCAGTCATCGTGGTGGATGTTCGGCGCCGCTGGTCCAAGGACGAAATGCGCGCCATCGTCCTGCACGAAATGGGACACGCCCTCGGTATCAAGGGCCACAGCGACAGCCCCAAGGACATCATGTATTGGCTGATGCAGGAGAAGGCGTACCAGATCCCCGTACCCGTCATCCACTACCCGTTGTTCTGGAGGTCGCTGGTGAAACAGCCCAGCCAGCGGGATATCAACACCCTTATCCGCCTTTATAACTTCGCCGGAACCAGTGCTCGCTTCCCCTGAGACCTCAGCGCGAGTCGCGCATTTGCCTGACTCCATCTCTGTGTTCAGACACCGGCGGGGCCTTTGCTCCGCGCGCGAGGGGCAGTTGGCGGCCACTCTGTCGGCAGTGGGCGTGGGCGTGGCGTGGTATCTCATTGTCCGTCGCAGGTGATAGGGTAGCTCTCTGGCGGCCTACGGGCGCGGGCTCGCCACGGATGGGTGCCGGCCCGCACCGACGACGCGTGGTTGCCATTCGCTCCTTGACAAGGCCCAGTCCGTGCAATAAAGTTCGCCCGCATTCAGTTGGCGAAATCAAGAAAGCTGATTCACAAACCTGTTTTGCGCGTTCGACGCGACGCACCGTGCGGTGCGAAGGATGCGAGCGGAGCCGCACCCTCGTGCGAGCTCCCCAGGGTCAAGGGGCACGAGAAAATCTTCCAGGAGGGATTTCCAATGAAGACACGGGCTCGACTGTTCTCAGGATACTGCTTCCTGCTGAGTCTGGTTTGCCTGCTTCTTCCCGTGAGTGCCTTCGCGCAAGAGGGAGAAGGGGGCGCGGCGGGGCTGGCCGCCTTGGGCGCGTTCATGGGCGTGTTCTTTCTGATCGCGCTGGCGTTCTACGTTTACATGGCGCTGGCGCTGATGACCATCGCCAAGAAGACCAACACAGCGAACGCCTGGTTAGCATGGATTCCCATTGCCAACATGTTCTTGATGTTGAACATCGCCAAGAAACCGCTGTGGTGGTTCATCCTTTGCCTGATCCCGTTTGTGAACATCGTGATTTTCATTATCCTATGGATGGCCATCGCGGAGGCTCGTGGGAAGCCCAGTTGGTGGGGAATCCTGATGATTGTCCCATTCGTCAACTTCATTGTCCCCGGCTACCTAGCTTGGTCTGATTAGGGTCGCCCACGCCGGGCATGATTGGTCGCGGTCCGGGCATGCCGCCACGAGCCCGGCAAGAGCGTGGTCCTCGCCTTGTCTCGACGGACAAGGCTCCCTGACTCGCCCGCGCGACCGCCGGCTTGACTTCGGCGGACGCCGCTGGCGTAGAATACTCGCAGGCACTTGTGGAAAGTAGAGCTGGGGTCGGCCGGACGATCTCAGCACGGCTGCCCAGGCGCAGCATTCCGGTGAGGTCGCCGTGGTAATAGCATCCCAGTTGCGGCCCGGCATGGTCGTGAAAGTTGGCGAGGATATCCTCAAGGTGATTGAGTCCACGTTTCACGTGGGCCAGGGGAAGATGCCGGGGAGCGTGCACGCCAAGCTGCAAAGCGTGCGGAAGGGGACCTTCAAAGAGCTGCGCTTCCGTCCCGAGGAGCGGCTGGAGGACGTTCCGCTGCTGAAGCAGGAGATGGAATTCCTATACAGCGACGCCGACTCAGCCACCTTCATGAACCCGGAGACCTTCGACCAGGTCTCCATACCGCTCGAGGCCATCGGGGCAGCCGAGAAATTTCTGAAGCCCGAGATGAAGATCCCCGTCGAGTTTCACGAAGGGGAGCCGGTCAGCATTGTCTTCCCGGGGATTGTCGAAGTGAAGGTCGTGACTACAGCTCAGCCCGTCCACCAGCAGCAGGACAATACTTATAAGGCTGCGACCCTCGAGAATGGCTTGGAAGTGATGGTGCCGCACTTCATCCGGCCAGGGGAGATTGTGCGCGTTGAGGTGGCTACGGGCAAGTACGTGGACCGCGTGCGCACCGACATCAAGAAGGTATAGGCGAGAAAGCCCCTCCGTTGGTTCCGGACGTGCCGGCCCTGACATCCCTCAGCGTTTCAGCTTGGTGGCCGGAAGGTCGGCGCTACAGCGTTTTCAAGTAGGCCAGCAAGTTACTAATCTCCGCCGCCGAGAGCCTGTTGCCAAAGGCAGGCATGGCCGCGCTCCCCTTCTCAATCTGCGCGCGTAGATTCACCTCAGCAACTGGCCTATGGCTCTGGGGGAGTTCTCTGTTCTTGAACAGGGCTTTCAGCCCAGGGCCCCGCTTCTTGTCGGACTTGTCCCGGTAGTGGCACACGGCGCAGTTCATCTTGAAGATGGCTTCGCGTTCGGCCGCGGACCCGGGCTGCTTCGCTTCCGTTCTTGGTGAATTTGACGACTCCTGATATTATTCCCGCGACAAACTTATGGACGCAGGTGATACTCCTCTTTCCGCTGAGGCTCGACCCCACTTGCAGACCCGCCCTGCCCAAAGCCCTGATGCGGCAGATATCGCGCGTATCTATCACCAGGCTACCCAGGACGGCCTGGCCACCTTCGAGGGTTTTCTCGTTACGGCTGAAGAGCAGGAGCGATGGGTGCAGGAACACTCTGAGAGATACCCGCTGCTGGTGGCGGAGTGGGGGGACCGGATCCTGGGCTGGGCTTCCCTCAGCCCATACCATAGTCGGCCGCACATCGAGGGGGTGGTCGAAATGTTGATATACATCGACCGCGACTACCGCCGGCACGGCGTGGGCCGGGAATTGATGCGGGCGCTGCAAGCCGCCGCGCGCGCCTGCGGGCACCGAAAAATCATCGGGCGCTTCCTTGCTTACAACGACGCCGGACGCACGCTCTGCCGCATGACGGGCTGGCGGGAGGTCGGCGTCCATCTGAAACACACCTCCATCGACGGCCGCTGGCAGGACGTCATCCTCGTCGAGTACTTGTTTCCTGAGAATCTAGACTAAGAGTCTGCTGCGGTATTGTCTCCCCGCCGGTCCCTTGTCCCTCGCGGCGCTGCTAAGCAGGGTGGCCGGACCTGCTCCCTCCTGCTGGAGGTCCTGCCAGCCAGTTCCAGGCGAGGTAGATGGGGACGCCCGCGAGAACTAACCCTAAGCCAATTAGGGATTCCTTCGGGCTGCGGGCCAGGGTATTCGCGACGATAGCAAGGGCAGCTAGGGCAAAGGCTAAAGGCACCAGGGGATAACCCCAGACCCGGTAAGGACGGTTGAGCGAAGGTTGTCGTCGCCGCAGGGCAATCACTGCCAGGACGGCCGCGCCGTAGAAGATCCACCCGGTGAAAATCACATAAGTGTAAAGTTGTTGGAAGGTACCGCTTGCGGCGAGCACTACGGACCAGCCACCTTGAATCAGGATAGCAAGGGCTGGGGTTTCGAACTTGGGGTGAATCCGGCCGACGGCGCTAAAGAAGACTCCATCGCGTGCCATGGCGAAATAAGCACGCGGGCCTCCCAGAACGTTTCCATTGAGCGCACCGAAGATTGAGCAGAGGATGAGCGCGGACACAAATGTTGCGCCGCGGGGTCCGGCCAGCACTTCCATGGCGGCCGCTGCCACACGCTGGTATCTGTTGT
>Ga0315296_10003020_pt1 | contig 14213 bp, 16 predicted proteins | sample YL17G14_18_MG_FD_203921 | JGI IMG/M metagenome (GOLD analysis project Ga0315296, IMG submission 203921) | Sediment microbial communities from Yellowstone Lake, YNP, Wyoming, USA - YL17G14_18 | ecosystem: Environmental > Aquatic > Freshwater > Lake > Sediment | place: USA: Wyoming | collected... | reverse complement strand
GAATACATAATTGCCTAGCATAGAATTAGTTCAGGGGGTTCAGACGCCAAATGTAAAATGGTGGCAGACCGAAAATAGCTATGGCTCCAATTCCTATCTAGTGAGCAAGGGGCGCACTCTTTACATTATCGATTCTGGGCTGGGCAGCCTCCACCGCGCCCAGCTTTTGACCGCGATAGCCGGGTATGAAGATGCCAACAAAGTATATCTACTTAATACCCACTGGCATCTCGATCACTGTGGCAATGGCATGATCATGGAGGAATTGGGTCGCAGATTTCCGCATGTTCATTATTTGGTGCCTGAGATAGCAAAGCAGTATATGAAGAATTTCACCGAAAGTTCCCCTGTCGCAGTTGAGGTGGACATGGGGCTTGCCCAAGCGGAATGGCTGAGGGATAGTGATAAGGAGGAGTTTCATCTTGGTGATGACCTCTTCCAGGGTTGGAAGGTAGAGGGGGCATATTTATTGGCCACTCCAGGGCATACCCCCGATTCCTTATCCATTTACTTCAAAGGGGAAAAGGCGATCTTCACTGGCGATGTATTGTGGTATGTAAACCCAAATGTTGATGAAGGAAGTATCGACTTGTCACTCCAAAGCGCGGCCAAGCTTAAGCGCCTAATGAAGGCAGAAGGGGTCGGTTACCTAGGGATAGGCCACTCCCCGCCTATTGAAGGCAATGAAAGGATTATCGATTATATATCGGACTACGAGGAAAAGGAGAAGGCGCTAGTTTCTCGGTTGGAGGCGGTGGTGGCTGCCAGCGATAGGGTGAGCGTGGATCACTGCCTTGAGATGTTGAGGCAAAGCAACCATCCGGCGATAAAGGAAGCGCTACGCATCAACTACCCCTATTTCCCCAGCTATCTCCACCGGTTTATCCGCGTCTTCTTAAGGGAGAAGGGATGGCATGAGGTGGAAAAGGGGATCTGGAGCGCCAAGCAACCATCTTAGGCTACTTTCTCACCGTAAGGCTTGAAATAAACCTTATCCCTGCCCGTTTCATATGATTTCTTTGGCAACGATGGTCTGTTCCCGCCGCGGACCTACGGAGATGATATTGATCGGGCAGGCGATGAGCTCCTCCAGCCTCCTCACATAGGAGCGAGCCTGAGGAGGCAAATCCTTAAAGCGCCGCAGTCTGCTGGTATCGCTTTGCCAGCCGGGGAGTTCCTCATAGAGCGGTTCACATCTCGCCACGATGGTGGAGTTAGAGGGAGGGCGGGTTAAGGTTTCGCCATTCAGTCGGTATCCGGTGCATATCTTTAGGGATGGCAGTACGTCTAAGACATCGAGGCGGGTAAGGCAAGCCCCGGCGAAGCCATTTATCCTGGCGCTGAAGCGACCCATCACAGCATCGAACCAGCCACAACGGCGGGGTCGCCCGGTGGTGGTGCCATATTCGTGGGCTCGCTTCCTGATTAGCTCGGCGGTATCATCGAAGAGCTCTGTTGGCATGGGGCCACTTCCCACCCTGGTGGTATAGGCCTTGAACACACCGTAGATTCGGTCAATCATCACCGGGCTCAGCCCCAGCCCGGAGCAAGCACCCCCTACCATTGACGAGGTGGAGGTAACATAGGGGTAGGTGCCAAAGTCGATGTCGAGCAAGGTCCCCTGCGCCCCCTCGAGCAACACCTTCTCTTTCCGCTCCAGTGCCTGCCCCACCATCAAGTCGGTCTCCCTGAGGAAGGGGGCAAGCTGTTCCCCATAGCGGCAATATTTATCGTAGATTTCCTCTAGCGATAGAGGCTGAGCCTCATAGACCTTGGTCAGGATGCGGTTCTTATAGTCCAAGACAGAGCGCAGCCGCTCTAAGAAGCCCTCTCTGTTTAGCAGGTCTCCGGTGCGGATCCCCATCCGCCCCACCTTATCCATATAGCAGGGGCCGATCCCTTTTCTGGTCGTCCCTAAAGCGCCACTTCCCCGCGATTCCTCCTCAAGCCCATCGAGAAGGATGTGATAGGGCATGATGAGATGAGCGCGGTCGCTGATGAACAGCTTATCCACCACCACGCCCCGCTCTTTGAGCTGATCGATCTCCTCAAGGAGCACCGCGGGGTCGATAACTACGCCGTTACCGATGATGCAGGTGACGTGGCGGTAGAAGATGCCCGAGGGAACGAGGTGCATCCTGAATTCGCCGTAGGGATTGACTACGGTATGCCCAGCATTGTTCCCTCCAGAAAAGCGCACCACAATATTTACCTTCTCCGCCAGGAGGTCGACGATCTTGCCCTTGCCCTCGTCTCCCCATTGCGCCCCGATAACAGCGATAACCGGCATCTTAGCCTCCAGATCGATACTTGCAATGGCCTGTAAATTCTGCTATTTTGTTTTTCGGCCGTTTCGTAGTATAGCAGATGGGTCGCTATTTGATAAGGGGGAAGCAGATGAAGCTAGAAGGAAAGGTAGCCATAATCACCGGGGCATCCAGGGGGATAGGAAAGGCCATTGCTCTCGCCTTGGCCAGAGCGGGGGCCGACGTGGTAGTTGCCGCTCGCACCGAGGAGGAAAAGGGGCCTCTTCCCGGGACAATACATAAGACTGCGGATGAGATTCATACCCTGGGCAGGAGAGCGTTGGCGATAAAGACCGATGTCACCAAAGAGGAGGAGGTGGAGGCGATGGTGAGAAGGACCATTGAGGAGTTCGGTGGCATCGATGTCCTGGTCAACAATGCGGGGATAAACGTTCCCGGCACTATCCTCGATGTTTCCACAAAGCGATGGGACCTCATTATGGCGGTCAATCTCAGAGGCACCTTCCTTTGCACCAAGGCAGTGCTGCCCAAGATGATGGAACAGAGGAGGGGAAGCATCATCAGCCTCTCCTCCATCTTAGGGACGAGGGTTATTGAAGGAGGAGTCCCCTATGGGGTAACCAAGGCAGCCATCGAGCGCTTTACTTCCGGGCTCGCCGAGGAAGTTAAGGGATACAATATTGCCGTCAATGCCCTTTGCCCCAGCTATACCGATACCGAAGGGATAAGGCTTTGGGCTTTCGATGTTGACCGGTCCCATTGGCAGAAGCCGGAGCTGTGGGGCAGGTATGCGGTTTTCCTCGCCTGCCAGGATGCCAGCACCCTCACCGGGAGGTCGCTCACCGCTGAGGAGCTGGAGGAGCTTTGCCGCCAATATTGACAAGCTTAACGAAAGATGATAACTTTACCATTGTTAAGATAATATTCATTATCTTAAAAAAGTAGTTGCTTTCTTAATAGCAACCAGTTAGTAAAAAGCCCGAGTAGCGCAAAGGTAGCGCAACCGACTTGTAATCGGTAGGTTGGTGGGTTCGAATCCCCTCTCGGGCTCGGGGCGGGGTGGGTGAGTGGCTAATACCAGCAGACTGTAAATCTGCCGCCCGGACGGGCTACGTAGGTTCGAATCCTACCCCCGCCACTGTTTCGCCCTTTTCGGCGGCAACATAAGAAGGGGTGATGCTCTGTAAAGCGTATCGGACAGGATGAAAATTCGAAAAAAGGCCCACATAGCTCAGCGGTAGAGCACGTTCTTGGTAAGAACGGGGTCACCAGTTCAAATCTGGTTGTGGGCTCCATAGAGGAGGGAAAATGGCAAAGAAGGTATTTGAGAGAAAGAAGCCACATGTCAATGTGGGCACCATTGGGCACGTGGATCATGGCAAGACCACGCTCACCTCGGCGATGACCTTGGTGCTTTCTAAGGTGGGTCGCACCCAGTTCCGCGCCTTCGATTCCATAGATAACGCTCCTGAGGAGAAGGCCAGGGGGCTTACCATCGCCATCTCCCATATCGAGTATGAGACGGAGAAGCGCCACTATGCCCACGTCGATTGCCCTGGCCACGCTGACTACATCAAGAATATGATCACCGGGGCAGCCCAGATGGACGGGGCAATCCTGGTGGTCGCTGCCGATGATGGGGTGATGCCCCAGACCAGGGAGCATTTGCTTTTGGCGCGCCAGGTGGAGGTGCCTTACGTCATGGTTTGCCTGAACAAAATCGACCTTGTCGATGATGTGGAGCTACTCGAGGTGACGGAGCTGGAGCTGAGGGAGGAGCTTTTCCCCAAGTATGGCTTCCCCGGCAAGGAGATCCCCATAGTGCGGGTGAGCGCCCTCAAGGCGCTGGAGTGTGGCTGTGGCAAGAGGGAGTGCCAGTGGTGTGGCCGCATCTGGGAGCTACTGGACGCAATTGATAACTACATACCTACCCCGGAGCGAGCCAAGGATAAGCCGTTTCTCATGCCCATTGAGGATGTCTTCAGCATCAAGGGGCGAGGCACGGTGGTTACCGGCAGGGTGGACCGGGGCGTGATTAAGCCCGGGGAAGACGTGGACATCGTGGGCTTAATGGAACCGCGGCGGACTGTAGTAACCAGCATTGAGATGTTCCACAAGACCCTAGGTGATGCTGAGCCCGGCGATGCCGTTGGCTGCCTGCTAAGAGGGATTGAACGGGATGAAGTGATGCGGGGCATGGTATTGGCGGCCAAGGACTCCATTCATCCTCACAAGGAGGCTGAGGCTGAGGTATATGTGCTGACCAAGGAAGAGGGCGGTAGGCATACCCCCTTCTTCAGCGGCTATAGGCCTCAGTTCTATATCAGGGTCGCCGATGTCACCGGTACTATCCAGTTGCCCCCTGGGGTGGAGATGGTGATGCCCGGCGATAACATCAAAATGACGGTGAAGCTCTTCGAGCCCGTGGCTCTGGAGGAGGGGCTGAGGTTTGCAATCCGTGAAGGGGGCAAGACCGTAGGGGCTGGTGTTTTCACCAAGGCCCTGGATTAGGTGATGTCAATTGGCGAAGAAGGGGAGTGCCAGGGTCATCATCCATCTTGTTTGCACTGAGTGCCAGGATAGAACCTATACTACAGCCAAGAACCGGAGGAATGACCCCGAGCGACTGGAGTTACGCAAGTATTGCCCTCGTTGTCGCACTCACCGGGTCTACAGAGAGGTTAGGTAGGCTCCATATGAGAAGACAGGCAACAAGAGGTCGACTCATTCCTCGGTTGGGGTATTTCCGCGAGGTTATAGGTGAGCTGAAGAAGGTGGTTTGGCCTACTAGGGTGGAAATGAGGCGGCTCACCATAATGGTGATCATCATTTCTATTGCCATCGGGCTCTTTCTTGGCGCAATCGATCTAGGTTTTACTCGGCTGGTCGATTTGTTTCTCGGAGGATAGGGGCGTTATATCGGCGGGGGAGGTAAAGCGGCTAGAAACCCCGGGGAGGGGTTTTCGTTTTGCCCGCGTAAAGGGAAAGGAGCATGGAACAAAGGGAGAAAAAGTGGTATGTGATCCATACCTACTCGGGATATGAGCAGCGGGTCCTGACCAACCTGGAGCATCGGATAAAGTCCATGGATGCCGAGAATAGGATCTTCCAGGTGGTAATACCCACTGAGAACGAGATCGAGATCAGGGATGGGCAGCGGCGAACCGTGGCCAAGAAGGTGTTTCCTGGCTACATCCTGGTGGAGATGGTGCTCGACGACGAGAGCTGGAACGTGGTCAGAAATACCCCCGGTGTTACCGGTTTCGTGGGCGCAGGAACAAAGCCCGTCCCCCTGGATGAGGCAGAGGTAAACGCCATTTTTAACCAGATGAGGGCGGAGACACCCCGGATCAAGGTTGGCTTCAGCAAGGGGGAGAGCGTGCGGGTAGTCGACGGCCCCTTTATCGATTTCATCGGCACTGTTGATGAGATCCACCCTGAGAAGGGAAAGGTAAGGGTGCTGGTCTCCTTCTTCGGCCGGGAGACGCCGGTGGAGCTGGATTTTCTTCAGGTGGAGAGGCTCTAAAGAATGGCAAAGAGGATCAAGGCGGTGATAAAATTGCAGCTTGCCGCGGGGCAGGCAAGCCCGGCCCCGCCTGTGGGTCCAGCGTTGGGGCAGTATGGGGTTAACATAATGGCATTTTGCAAGGAATACAACGAGCGCACTGCCTCCCAAGCAGGCGCCATCGTCCCTGCCGAGATAACCATCTATGAGGATCGCTCCTTCACCTTTGTCCTCAAGACCCCGCCGGTTGCTGACCTCCTCCGCCGGGCGCTGAATGTGGAGAAGGGGAGCAGCATGCCCAACGTAAACAAGGTGGGCAGGCTGCCCCGAGATAAGATTCGCCAGATCGCTGAGATCAAAATGAGAGACCTCAACGCTGCCGACATCGAGGGGGCAATGAGAATAATCGAGGGCACGGCGCGCAGCATGGGGATCGAGGTAGGGGAGGAAGGGTAAGCCATGGCCAAGCGGGGCAAGAAGTATCAGGAAGCAGCCAAGCTGGTGGAAAGCAATAAGCTTTATGAGCCCCAGGAGGCCATCGAGCTGGCAAAGAAAGCATCTTACGCCAATTTCGATGAAACGGTGGAACTCCACCTTCACCTGAATCTTGACCCCCGTCATTCCGAACAGCAGGTGAGGGGTGTTGCCACCCTGCCTCATGGGCTGGGAAAAAGGGTGAAGGTCCTTGTTTTCACACAGGGCGAGGCGGTGAGAGCCGCTGAGGAGGCAGGGGCCGACTATGTGGGCTCCGATGACTTGGTGAAGAGGATCGAGGAGGGCTGGCTCGATTTCGATGTTGCTATTGCCACCCCGGATGTCATGGGCAAGGTCTCGAAGCTGGGCAAGATCCTCGGTCGCCGCGGGCTCATGCCCAACCCCAAGTCGGGGACCATTGTCCCTCCTCAGGACCTACCCCGCGCTATTGCCGATGCCCACAAGGGGAGGGTAGATTTCAGGATGGATAAGACGGCAATTATTCACATCCCTGTGGGCAAGCTGAGCTTCGAAAACGATAAGCTCCTGGAGAATCTGGCAACCCTGGTGGAGACTATAGTCAAGGCCAGGCCCAGTGGCGCCAAGGGTCAATACGTCAAGAGTGCAACACTAACCACTACTATGGGGCCCGGGATCAAACTAGACTTGAAACCAACCCTTGCCCTGCGCGCCCCATAGCCGTTTATGATATAATAACAGATGCCATAGACAGCGGGTGCTTTAAGGCTCAATATCCCGCCGAGGCGGAAAAGAGAATTTTCCTTTTCAGAGCCCTTGTGTCTATGGCACAGGGCTTTGTTTTTTGGGGGTGAGCAATATGCAAAAGGAAAAGAAGAAGGAGGCTGTCAGCCAGCTGGCGGAAAAGCTCTCCCGCTGCAATATCGCCATCACCACTAACTATCGCGGGCTGTCAGTAGCGGAGATGACCGAATTGCGTCGCAGGCTGCGCCAGGGGGGCATCGAATACCGTGTGATTAAGAATACCCTGGCTCGTTTTGCCGCAAAGCTGGCGGGCAAGGAGGGTCTTAATCAGATCATCGAAGGTCCCACAGCTATTGCCTTCGGCTACACCAATGTCACCGAGCCGGCGAAAGCCTTGATCGATTACATCCGCTCCTCAAGGGGGAGGCTCACGATCAGGGGCGGACTACTAGGGCAAAGGGTGCTCACTGCCTCTGAGGTGACAGACTTGGCTACCTTGCCCCCCAAGGAGGTTCTCATGGCCAAGGTATTAGGCACAATGCAAGGCCCCATTTCGGCCCTGGTGAATGTGCTTAATTCCACTTTGGTCGGCATAGTTGGCATGCTGAATGCTCGTATCAGACAACTAGAAGGAGGATAAAATGGCTGAGGAAAAAACGCCACGGGAGAAAAAGGAGACCACAAAAAGAACTGCTTCGAAAAGCGCTGCTGCCAAGGAAGCGAAGACAATGACAAAGGAGGAGCTCATCACTGCCATCAAGAACATGACTGTGCTTGAGCTCAGCGAATTGGTCAAGGCTCTAGAGGCGGAGTTCGGCGTTACTGCTATGGCTCCGGTGGCGGTGGCTGCTGCCCCTGCTGCTGCCGAAGCTGCTCCCGCCGTCGAGGAAAAGACGGAATTCACTGTCGTCTTGACCGAGGTCGGTGCCAACAAGATCAGTGTGATCAAGACGGTGCGAGAGCTTAGTGGCCTGGGGCTCAAAGAGTCCAAGGATCTGGTGGAAAGCGCTCCGGCGACGGTGAAGGAAGGCATCTCTAAAGAAGAGGCTGCGACCCTGAAGCAGAAGCTAGAGGCAGCGGGTGCCACTGTCGAAGTGAAGTAAGTCGGGGTGCTGAGATGGTGGAATATCACCCCCGAATTAAGGAACTACCCGCTGATGAGCGTCCTCGGGAGCGGCTCAGGGAGAGTGGTCCAGCCGCGCTGTCAAACAGCGAGCTATTGGCCATCATCCTTCGCACCGGAACCGCTTCGGAGAATGTGCTCGGCTTGGCGGCCAGGGTGCTGGCAAAGTTTGGCGGACTGGTGGGGCTCGCTCGGGCGAGCTTCGGTGAGCTTTGCGCTGAGCGGGGCATAGGCCAAGCCAAGGCAGCACAGCTCAAGGCGGCACTGGAGCTGGGGAGAAGGCTGGTCTCTACCCAGCCTGAGGAGCGGGCGGCGGTTCGCTCGCCTCAGGATGTGGCCAATCTTCTTATGGCTGAGATGGGCTTTCTCGACCAGGAACAGCTCAGGGTAGTACTGCTCAACAGTAAGAACCAGGTAATAGCAGTGCCCGAGGTCTATAGAGGGAGTGTCAACACCTCGCTGATTCGTGTTAGCGAGTTGTTCCGAGAGGCGGTGCGGGAGAACTGTCCGGCGATAATTGTGGTGCACAATCATCCCTCGGGCGACCCCACACCCAGCTCAGAGGATGTCCAAGTGACGGAGCAAATGGTAGCCGCGGGAAAGCTCCTTGACATCGAGGTGCTGGATCACCTGATCATTGGCCAGCAGAGATATACCAGCCTTAAGGAGCAAGGATTGGGGTTCAACTAAAGGAGTAGCTTCAGCCCGAAACTGAGGCTGCGACTGCGAGCTTGCGGTGATTTGTGGAAGATGCTAAACTCAAATCGGAGAGTAGAAATGAAAATTAGCGTCATGACCGACATTCTGCAAGCAAATGACCGCATCGCTGCTGTCAACCGGGAGATCTTCGACAAACACCGGAACCTCGTAATTAACCTCATGAGCTCACCCGGGGCGGGCAAGACGACCCTGCTGGAGAAGACCGCCGAGGGGCTTAGGGGCAAGCTCCGCTTAGGGGTGATCGCCGGAGATATTGAAACCTCTCTTGATTCGGAACGGCTGGAGAGATACAAGCTCCCTGTGGTTCAACTGACCACCGGCAGCCCTTGCCATCTGGACGCAAATATGATTGCCTCGGCGCTGCCTCACCTGGACTTAAGCCAAATTGACATCCTGATCGTCGAGAACGTGGGCAATCTGGTCTGTCCTGCCGAATTTAAGGTGGGTGAAGACTACAAGGTAGTGATGTTGAGCGTTCCCGAGGGAGATGATAAGCCCCTTAAGTACCCGCTAATGTTTCGAGAATCAGCCCTTCTGCTTATCAACAAGATCGACCTGCTGAAATACACCAATTTCAACCTCGAGGCAGCGAGAAGGAATGCGGTTAAGGTTAATCCCGATCTGGAGATCATAGAAATGAGCTGCACTGCGGGGCAGGGAATCGAACCCTGGGTCGCTTGGCTTGTGGAACGCTATCAAAGGAAGATCGGGAAGCGGCGAAGTGCATGAGATGGCCATCGCTAAAGGCATAATCGATATTGCGGTTGCCGCAGCCCAGAAGGGGGGCGCTCAAAAGATTACCAGGATCAACGTGGTCGCCGGGCAGCTGAGGGGGCTTGTACCCTTGCAGTTGACCTACTGCTTCAGTGTGCTGGCAGAGCAGACCATCGCCAGCAATGCCTATCTTAACCTGGAGATAACCCCGGTAAAGGGGAGATGCAGAAACTGCGGTGAGACCTTCATCGTGAAAGATTATCAATATGTCTGTCCACAATGCCATAGCCGAGATGTCCAAACTGTGGGTGGAACAGAGCTTCGCGTCAGGGATATCGAGGTTGAATAGTGAAATGGGAAAGAAAGGAGAAAACTATGACCGCGCCAGTCTACGAACAGCTGGCAGATGCATTTAGATTTAGAGGGGGAGCTGCCCCAGTGCTAAAGTGTAGGGAGTTTTATGCCCTGCTTGAGGAGCTTTTCACCCCAAAGGAGGCGGAAATCGCGATTAAGATGCCCTTGAGTCCCATTCCGGCAGAAACTTTCGCCCGGGAGATCGCCGGCGGCGACCCAGAGGGTGTGGAGAAGCTTTTAGAGACTATGGCCGATAAAGGGCTCGTTTTCACCTATGAACGCGGCGGGGTCAGGCACTACAGCCTGATGCCGCTCCTCCCCGGGGTCATCGAAATGCAATTCCTGAAGGGGGAGGTGAATGACCGCACCAAAAAGCTTGCCCATCTCTTCCAAGACTATTTTGATGTAATGTTTGAGTTGAGGAAAGGAATGGCTCCAGCCGTATCTGCCGCCCCCTGGGCGCGCGTGATTACAGTGGAACAGGAGATACCGGCCGGGGTTGAGATTTACCCCTACGACAAGGTGTCCGAGTATATTGCCAATTCTGACTACATAGCCGTTGGCATCTGCTACTGTCGGCATCTTGGGGAGTTGCTGGGCCGTCCCTGCGATAAGCCTAAGGACGTGTGCATGGCTTTTGGCCCCAACGCCAGGTTCGTTGTCGAGCGCGGCTTTGCCCGATTGGTTTCCAAAAAGGAGGCACTCAAAATCCTCACTCGAGCGGAAAAGGCAGGGCTGGTTCATTGCTCCAGCAATACCAGTAAATATGTAGACTTCATCTGCAACTGCTGTATCTGCCACTGCGGCATCCTTCAAAGCATTAAGGGTGCCGTTCTGCCCCGCAGTGCAGCCACCTCCGCTTTCATCGTGGCGATTGACGAAGAGAAGTGCATGGGATGTGGCGACTGTATCGACAGGTGCCAGATGGAAGCCCTCAGCATGCAGGATGACATCGTGGCCAGTGATGTCGACCGCTGCATCGGATGTGGACTGTGCATCTCTGTTTGCTCCACCTCGGCCTTGAGAATGGAGCCCAGGGAGCAGCGACCGATTCCACCTCAGGATCGCAGGGAGCTCAATATGGCGATGATGGCTTCGATGCCGAGAGATCAGGCGATGCCGGGCCAGAAGATAAGAAATGACGGCAAGGATTCTAATCGAACGCACCGCGGAACCAGACAGGTAGGATGAATTGCTGGACCTGATGCGGCAACTGAGGGCCAAAGCGATGCTTCGGCCGGGCTACATATCGGGGGAGTCGCTGATTTCGGTGGATAAGCCAGGTGCGCATCTCGTCATCAGCACCTGGCACAGCCTGCAACACTGGAGGGCTTGGGAAAACCACCCTGAGCGACTGCAAATAGTGGCTCAGATCGAGCGCCTCTTAACCAGCCGGTCGAAAACGAGCGTTTTCACTGAGCCCTGGGCTAGACTGCCCGAAGCTGTGTGAAGGCATTGGCTAGAGTTGCATCCTTGACCCCGGCGATGACAGCTAATTGAGGCGCCTCTCTGCAAGGCAATCCTAATGCTAGGCGGACGGTTTCTTCTAGCGGTTAAATTTTGGTCGCTCCCCCACAAAAAGGAAGCGACCAAAAGCCATCTGACCACTATTTATAAAAGGCGTCAGGAAGCAGGCGACCTTGAATAGCTACCCTTCTCAAACTCCTCAAAAGGCAGATAATCTCCAGGGAGGTAGGTTACGCTCTTGGCATATCGAGCGGGGCTATATTGCTCAAGTTTGAGCGCCTTTCGTTTGGCGTCGATATGAGCCAGTATCTTGTCCACAATCTTGCGCCAATCAGGCTCAAATTCCAGCCCGGCTCCCACCTTCTCCGTCCAGCCCTCGTTGATCATCCTGGTGATCTCCTCGCTACCCGCCACCGGCGAGCCAACGCCGAAGATGGTGTGGACACCGGAGGCGACGAAGTAGGCTCCAATGGAGAGCGCCTTCTCGCTCATCCACTCCGGGGCCGCACCTGCTACCGGCAGGTCGCTGATGTCCTCGCCGAGCCCGCCCTCAGTCGCCATTTGGGTGAGGATGGTCAGGATGCGGGTATTGTCCACGCATGAGCCTACGTGAAGCACAGGTGGGATGCCTATTGCCTGGCAGACCTCCCTCAGCCCATGCCCAGCGTATTCCATCACCTCAGGCGTCAACAGCCCATGCTTAGCGCAGGCAATGGCGTTGCAACCGGTGGTCACCACCAAGACGTCGTTGCGGATAAGTTCCTTGACGATTTGTATATGGGAGTCGTCCTGTGTCACCCTGGGGTTATTGCAGCCGACTACGCCAGCGCCGCCTCGGATTCTGCCCTGAATCACGGCGTCGTTTAGGGGGCGGAAGGACTCCCGATATATCCCTCCCTGCATGTAGGCGATATACTCGTGGGAGAAACCAGCCACCAGACGGTCAACATAATCAGGGATATATACCTTGCCCCGATTGGGGAAGTTATCGATGGCAGTTCTTATGATCTGTTTCGCAACGTCTAATGCGTGATGCTCATTAAACTCAATGTGGGTGGCACCTGTGATCTTGGCCTTCGGTGATGTGGTAATAATCTTGGTGTGATAGGTCTTGGAGGCGGCCTGAATCGCCTGCATAATGCATTGTATGTCCACCACCATGGCATCTACCGCCCCGGTGGCAATGGCCAGCTCCTGGGAGAGGAAGTTGCCCACCACCGGAATCCCCTGGCGCATCAGGATCTCGTTAGCGGTGCAGCAGATGCCTGCCAGGTTTATCCCCTTCGCCCCTTTTGATTTGGCATACTTGATGAGCTCGGGGTCGCTGGCGGCGACCACGATCATCTCAGACAGGGTGGGCTCGTGGCCGTGCACCACCACGTTTACCTCGTCCTCCTTCAGGATGCCGAAGTTGCTCCTTGCTGCTACCGGAACCGGGGTGCCAAAGAGGATGTCGCTGATATCGGTTGAGAGCATGGAGCCTCCCCAGCCATCGGCGAGAGCAGTTCTCAGCGCGTGATCGAGGATATGCTCTGCGTCTTGGTCATTACCGACGTGGGTGCGGTGCAATGTCTCCACGATCTCGCGGTCGATCCCCCTTGGTGTAATGCCCAAATCATGCCATATCTTTTGCCGCTTCGATGGCGCACGCCGCACATAATAGAGCTCCCCCTGCTGGCGACCGAACTCGCCCAGGGCTTTGGTGGCGACATCGATGGCGATCTCCTCCTTAGTCCGCCCCTCCGTTTTCACATCCAGGTGTCTAGCGACCACTCTCAGCTTCTTCTCATCCTTTATCTGGTAGTCCGGTGCCTCACCAGTGGCAGCGGCGAGCAGGGTGTGAGCCATGTCGCGACCGTGGTCAGAGTGGGCGGCAGCCCCGGCAGCGATGTGTCGCGCCAGGTTCCTCGCTTGAACGGTCTCAAGTGTCGCCCCGCAAATGCCCACCGTTGTCTTGCCCGTGATGCGGCAGGGGCCCATAAAGCAGTGTTTGCAGCAATTCCCCTCATGCCCGATAGGGCAGGGCCTGGTCGCCTCAGCACGATCAAAGGCGGTGGAAAGTCCATCCGCCTGTGCTTTTTCCAGAATCTCGATTACTGCTGGATCGATAGTCTTCTTCTCTGCCATCATCCTTTCCTCTATAGAATTCGTGGAAAATTTCACGATCTATTTATCATTATAACAATTCACTGCTCACCAGGTCAAACCCTTTCCCGCGGTTGATAACCTTCTCCGCTTCAGGGCTTGACAAATAAACGGGGACTCTAGTATACTGCGCAAATATGCGGAGCAGGGGGTTTCTCCTCTGCCCTCTAGAGGGGAGACAGAATGAAAGCAAGACTGGCGACGATAGGGATTCTCGTTATTGTGGTTTTTTCCCTCATGCTGGCACTGACAGTGCCCGCCCAAGCGATTACAGGTGTGACTGACACCCCCACAAATTCTACCGCAGGCGTCGCGACAACACACACCATAGCATTCACCACTCTAGTGGCTTTGGAGGTTGCTGTTCCCGAACAAATATTTATCACATTCCCATCTGGCTTTAACGCCTCTGGGGCAGGAGTCGGCACCGCTACAACGACTCCAAGCCTTTCAGACCCAACCGTTGTCACCCGTACGGCAACTCTGGTTACCCTTAATGTAACTGCCGATGAAACCGCGGGAGCATTTAGCATCGTTCTAACTGGAATTGTCAATCATCAGACCGCCGGGCCGTATACCGTTTCTGTAGCAACGACAGAGGAGGCAGCAGCGAATTCTTCCTCGTTCAATATCACCCCAGGAACGGCTGCCTCCTTCAGGGTGGTGACTCAGAATGGTGGCAACGAGACCGCGGGAGTGGCATTCAGTGTTAGCCTTACCG
>Ga0315296_10003019_pt1 | contig 14217 bp, 14 predicted proteins | sample YL17G14_18_MG_FD_203921 | JGI IMG/M metagenome (GOLD analysis project Ga0315296, IMG submission 203921) | Sediment microbial communities from Yellowstone Lake, YNP, Wyoming, USA - YL17G14_18 | ecosystem: Environmental > Aquatic > Freshwater > Lake > Sediment | place: USA: Wyoming | collected... | reverse complement strand
AAGAAGGTGTGTTTTCCCATGCTCGAGCGAGAAGTGCACCGAATGTCTTCGCGCTCTCTGCTTTGCCCGGCATCAGGTATCTTCCCCGTCGGCTAGGTGAGGTTATTGCGGAGCAGGTAGCTGCACCTTATTTGTTTTGCTGGTGTGCTCGCACTACCGCGTTGCCAGAGTTTGTTTCGAGGCATCTATGGACGATGCCACTGGAACATGTAGTAGGCAATTTCCCCATTCTCCTTGACCGTCGCAACAATGAATTTCTTCTTCACACTAGTTGCCAATCGCCCCGCACGGACTATGTCAAGTGGCAATACCCCCTTCTTCTGCGGAATCATATGAACTAGAAAGGGTGCATGATCTATGCCAGGACCATGCTCATAGACAGCGAAGTCGGTCCCGAACTTTAGCCCGGGACGTACAACGTAACCGAGTTCCCTCAGCTCTGAATATACCGCTAGTCTATCACGGAATTCGTCGGACTTCGTCATTCCTAGTGCAAGCAAATCCGTTTCGGTTAGGACATGCCCGTCGTTTGAATCGCATACTCTGAGCTTACCTATCCTTGTCAAGTACGTGCACTCAATAAGAGAAAGCTCCAGCGGCTTGTCAAACTCTGCAGATTTTGGTTTCTTTATGCCCACGGGCTGCCCATAATATCCTCCACTATAGAGACGCATGCCATGCTGGGGGTTCCAGACTATGCCCCTGTCATTGACTAACTCCGCAACAGCGATTTCGTCAGACTCCTGCGACAATCACAGACACCAGCAGGGTTACGTATTCAGGGTCAGTGACAGGCCTCTGATTGCTATAGCCGCGTCTTCACTGAGATTCGCCATCTCCTCCAGCTGGTTCACAAAGTCCCGGAACCTCAACACTGTGGCCAGCGGGATAGGACTCGGATATAAGAGAGAAACTACGTCCCGCCACTGGGCATCAATGCGCTTCTCAATCCTGCATATCTCGTCCGCTTTGGCAATCGACGTTTCGATGTTGATGGATAGGAATCTCACGGCTTCCCGCTGTTGGGTTACGATCTCATTGAACATTCTCCCCAGCTCGGAGACCTTGTTTCTCAGCTCCCCCTCAGGAACCCAAGAACCCACAACAGCAGCCAGATGATACAAGCATATCTCAGAACCGTCAACCAGTTTGTCATTGCAGTGGATAAGGCGCAGTAAGTCTTCTCGCTGCATAAGTGTATGGGCGGTCGAAAGGACCTTCAGCATCGCGCGCTTGAGCTCGTCACCCTTTTCCTCAAGACCCGTAACCCGTGCCAAGTCTTCTGAGCTAATGGACTTCCGCTGTTCAATCCATGCTGTCATCGCGGTAGTGACCATCTTCGTGGCCGACAAGGCAACTCTGAAATGCTCATCGAGCATCTTGGTGACGTTCGCTAATTCGCTGCTATTGAATCGGACGCTGTCAAGAACCATTATCGAACCTCTGAGCGTTTCTCGGAAACGAGATGTTTTTAATCCTTTGGTCGCGGGGGGCTCTCGGACACAGGTGAAGAATTGTGGAATTCTGGCAGTTCTTAGTCGCACTAATGCAGGGTCTACTCGAATGGCTGCCCATCAGCAGCCAAGGACAAACCGTTCTTTTCGTCTATAACCTCGGCGCTGTGCCGGTCGAATCGCTCATTGCTTTGACAGTCTGGCTGCATCTCGGGACCATGTTTTCTGTCTTGGTCCGTTATCCAAGAGATATTCTCAACATCATATCCGCTAGAGACAGGAACCTGTTGAAACTCCTTCTCATCGCAACCATTGGTACGGGCATAGTGGGTGTTCCCATATACCTTGTTCGCAAGATTGCCCTAGCAACAATCCTCGGATCACGTCTGAACCTTGTAGTGGGCTTGCTGTTGCTTGCGACTGCGGCATTTCTGTATGCCAGCAGAAAGAGAACTCAGGAAGCAGGGGTCGACAATCCAGAACGCATTCCCACCGATAAGGAGGCTCTTGTAACAGGACTGACCCAAGGCTTGTCTATTCTGCCCGGGCTCAGCCGTTCAGGCATCACTGTATCATCGTTGCTCATGCAAAAAGTCGGTAAAGAAACTGCTCTGAAGTTTAGCTTCCTGATGAGTGTTCCGGCAGTCCTAGGCATTTTCGCTCTGGAGCTGATAACCGGGGATTTGGCAATCGCGACTGTCGGCCTCACGGACCTGCTTCTCATGGACGTGATCGCCTTCTGTGTGGGACTGGCATCCATGGAAGCATTACTTCGCCTGTCCAGAAGAGTAAGCTTCTGGAAGCTTTGCGTCTTCATCGCAGTAGTGGCGATTGCTTTTGGAATTCCAGCTTTCCTGTAAGAGGGCTATTCGGTCCGCTTCTGAAACATCATGGCGATAGGCGCATTTGCGCTGCGCCACTCAGCCAGCTTCCCTTCGTAGTCAAGAGGAACGGGATGTCTGCCGTGGTTCCCAATTACTACGAACAATGTGCCTAGTCTGGCCTGCCTAAGAAGGACCTTAATCCAATTGTCCGTCCTTCGCACAATCTTCTCCAACAGCGTTTTTGGTGGTGTCCTGTGCCCATACTGAGCGTACAGGCTTTCGAAGTCGAGAAAATGAAGAAAAAGCAAATCGCTCTTCGATATGTGCTTGGTTGATTCCACATATGTTGCCATGTCATCGTGAGCATCGATGGTACTGGTCTTGTCAAGATTGATTGATGACATGTCCTCCTCACGACAAATCGCCTGCGCCACCTTACCGTAGTCCTTGACATAGCGAATGAGATGGAAGTCATTGGTGCCGCGGATTACCTCATTTGTCAGCGGAATCGCATATGGATCTACCGTCTCAATAAGGGCGAGCAATTCCATGTTCTTGAGTAGCGCCTCAGGTTTGTACACTACCGCTTCAAACAGTCCGAAATTGTCAATCATTACGATAACTACAGCCTTTGGACTGAACCGGCTGAGGACGTCCTCGTTCGCAGGAGACAGCCCATCCGGAATCATAATGCCGAGAAGTCTTAGTACCGTCGACGGAAACTCCGCCGCCGCCATATGGACCTGCGGAAACGACATCGGCGTTGGCAAGACTTTGAAACGCTTAAGCCTTTGCTCTTTGTCCGCCAAGACTCTCATCGCAGGGAAAACTCGCAGTTGTCGGATTTGCAGTGTCTATGTGTTTGGCAACCCTTTGCCAAAGCATTAATAGACAAACGAAAGCGAGCCGCAGGTGAGGACCAAACATTGACCCTGGCTGATATCGTCTACAAAGACAGTCTACGCTTCATCATGAGCGGCGGAAAAGGTGGGGTCGGCAAAACGAGCTGCGCTGGTGCCATGGCACTCCTTTCTGCAAGGCATGGCTACAGGACACTTGTCCTGTCTACAGACCCCGCTCACAGCCTGAGCGACTCCTTCGATCAGAATCTAAGCGGTGGGGACATCGTTCCCATTGAAGGCGTTGACAGGCTTTCAGGCCTTGAGATCGAGACTGAGAAGGCGATGAAGGAATTCCAAGAGAGTATTGGAGGTAGTGATGCGGGACCCGAAATGCAGGCAGCCTCACAGCTTCTAGGTGACATGGGAGGAATGGCACCGCCCGGCTCCGATGAAGCGATGGCATTCGGCAAGATGCTTGAGTTCATCGAAGACTCCTCTTACGACCGCGTTATCTTCGATACGGCACCGACAGGACATACTCTGAAGTTGCTTGAGCTTCCGGAGCTACTCGACACCTGGCTCGGTAAGCTGCTCACAATGAGGCAGAGACTCGGTTCCATGATGTCCGGTCTCAGAACGATGTTTGGTGGTGCTGCTCAGGAAGATACATCATGGGAGACTTTGAAGAAGACGAAAGAGAAGATACGTGCAGCCAGAATCGAATTGTCAGACCCCGACACAACCCAATTCGTAGTGGTGCTGATTCCAGAGGCGATGGCAGTCTTTGAAACTCAACGCCTGCTGGGGGCTCTCAATAAATGGCATATACCCGCGAGCCATCTTGTGGTGAACCAACTTGTACCAGAGAATGTGGATTGTGTGTTCTGCAGCAGACGTCGAGAGATGCAGTTGGTCAACCTTGCGGACATACGGGATCTCTACAGCGATCTTGACATCACGGAAGTGCCCCTTTTTGAAAGCGAGATTCGAGGTATAGAGGCGCTTACTAGGCTTGGAGAGATACTGTTAGGAAACTAGGAGGAAATCAGATTGCGTTTTACAATAAAGAGAAAGCTTGCTTCGATGCTCTTCATTGCACTATTCCTGATATCTGCTGTTGCAGCTATTTACCTTCTCCTCAAGCCTTAGTGTTTTGGAACAGGAGTCTGCAACTAGAGCCCCTTGACTCGCTTCACAACCGGCGGGCGAATCTTGTAGAGTATTCTTCCGCCACAATAGGGACACTTTACACCTGGCAGCGTTTTTAATCCCTCGGGAGTCACTTCACGCTTGCATGAATGGCAAATGTAGACCATGATTGCTTAGCTCCGACCCATAGTTGTGTGAAGCATGACCGAAGAGAGCGCAATATCAGCTCTGGAGGCCGTCCTTCGGAGTAGCCAAGAGTTGTCCATATGAAGCTTTTCTTCTGAAGCTTTTCTTCATTGCTCCGGTTCTTGCTTCACTACCTCTCCTGTGACAAGGCCAGGACTTAGCACGCCTGTCACTCGCACGTTCAGCGGAGTGCCGGGTGAGTAACCGCCTTGGATGGTGACTACTGGCCCCTCATCAAGAGGATAGACCATCGTGTGACCATGCTTGACCCATGACGGCTCTGCCGCGATACCTCGAATGACCAATCCCACATATCTCACTTTGTTGTCGCGATTGATTCTCTCTGCTTCCCGGCGCATCCTGCGTCCCAATTCGCTTTCGACAGAGGATGGCGGATAGTGCTCGAAGGCGGATCCAGGGAGAGGACGAAAACCGTAGAGTATTATCCTCTCAACACCTTCATCGCTTATCTCTCGCATTAGCTGAATCGACTCTCTCACAGTCTCCTCGGTCTCACCGGGAAGCCCGTAGATTAGATATACGAAGGGATGCATCCTGTGTGCTCTCGCGACCCTGACCGCATGCACTACGTCCTCAGGACTGCCGCATTTCCCGACACGACGCATGTGCTCTGGCGATCCGGTCTCCAGACCGATGTTGGGAGAAACACGCCTCAGGTGCCGTGAGATCACGTCAGCAGCAGGGTCAGTTAGCAGGCAAGCCTTCATGTTCTCTATCCCAATGTGGGCGGAACCATCCGAAATCTGCCGAAGACTTGCCAAAGATTCCAGAAGCTCGGCAATCGCCTCCAAATTGGCTGGCGGTTTGCATGGGTCTATGAGATTGTCGCCCCTCATGTAGTCCAAGAAGTCTGGGGCCTCAAGAACAATCCTTCGAGCGCCCAAGTCTAGTAGCTCTGCGGTCTCTCTGACGATTGAATCTACAGACCGGCTCCTAGGAGGACCCCATGTCGCAGGAACACTGCAGAAGCCGCAACCGGGCGGTATCTGTTCCGGACATTCTATTATCTTGGTGCTGTCCTGAGAGTCACAATTGCCGCAGTCAGAGCATTGACGTCCGTCGGGCAGCTTCAGGGTTGTCCGTCTGAAGTTGGAACAGCCGCGAAGTACCTCAACATACACCTTGCTTGCCTGATAGGCAGGATAGTCCACGATGCGCGTCGTGGAAGACCTGTACTCATCCGATATCTCTCTGGCTGACAGCAGTGGACGAGAGCCTGTCACGAAGTGAGAACCAGATTGAGTGTAGCCTACCCCCTTGATAGTGGACAGATCCGTCTCGCCATCCAGATATCTCTTCAAGATAAGCTCTTCAAATGTTTTCTCGCCTTCACCGATGACCAGCACATCAGGATTCAGTTCTGTGAGGACATGACGAGGACTCGAAGCAATGGGACCGCCCAGCAAGACCTTCCCGCGACTGCTGAGCCGGCGCCAGCTAATAATCAGTCGCCGAACAACAGGGAGGTCCATTGTCATGGCACTTATGGCGAGATGCCGAAACCTTCGTTCTGCACTTTTTTGCGGAAGCAGGTCTTCTGCCCTTTTGATTCTACATCCTAAGCCGTGCTTCTCCAAGACGCCTGCAATGGATCGAGGCCCACAACCTATGGAATCCCGCGAACTCTGCCGGCGGCCAGTGCCTGAGCTTAGGGCATCAACAACAAGAACATCGGACATTTGGTTCCTGCTGTGTGAGGGCACATATCTCTTTATTCTTGCCTAACTGGCCAAAGAAGGAGAAGCTTATATGGCGGAAAGAATGACAGCCAGTTAACAATCCGATAAGAACAGGTGCTAGGAGAATATACTCTGAGTACTGACGAGAGCATTTGCCCAAACTGTGGCTTGCCTCTGGACCTGTGTGTCTGTCAGACAATCGCACAGGAAGAAGCAAGGATAACCGTGAGTGTTGAACGTAGAAAATGGGGTCGCTTAACGACCGTCATCGCGGGCTTTGACAAGAACTCTGACCTTGGTCAGGTTGCTACAAAGCTCAAGAGCAAGCTAGCGTGTGGAGGAGCCGCAAAGGAAGGTCATGTCGAGCTCCAAGGAGACCACCGCAGAGTAATCAAGGACATCCTAAGTGGCCTCGGATTCCCGGAATCAGCAATCGTGGTCGACTGGACTGTATTCGCTGCCCGGGGACATTGAGTCGATTCCCAATACGCGAACAATCTCTTTGTAGCGGTTTCTGACAGTCACCTCAGTTACACGTGCGACCTCTGCAATCTCACGCTGAGTCCTTCGCTCATCCATCATGATCGAAGCCACATATATCGCTGCAGCGGCGAGCCCCAGTGGGTCTCGGCCAATGGTCAGGCCCATGTCGTGACTCTGGTTGAGTATCTCAACAGTCCTGAGCTGGACGGGGCTCGAAAGTGAAAGCTCAGACGCAAACCTCGATATATAATCAATTGGGTTGCTCAAAGGTATCTTGATCTCTAGCCTTCTCAGCAGAAGACGATAACACTGGCCCAGCTTCTTCTTGTCAACCCTTGATGTATCAGCGACCTCGTCTAACGGGCGAGGTTTCAAACGTATTCTGCATGCGGCATACAAAGTAGCGGCGACCATCGCCTCTATGGAACGGCCTCGGACCAGCTTCTGCAATATCGACTTCCTATAAAGCAGCGCGGCTAGCTCGCGAATCTGCTTAGGAATTCCCAGCTGAGAAGACAACCGCTCAAGCTCAGACATGGCCTGCGCAAGATTTCGGTCCATCGAACTATGGACCCTGGACCTTATCTGCCACTTGCGAAGGCGATAGATTTCGGATCGACGTGTAGGAGTGAGCTTTCGACCTGATGTGTCTCTGTCGCGCCAGTCTATTACGGTTGAAAGACCTTTATCATGTACGGTGTAACGAAGAGGAGCACCAACGCGGCTTCGTGCATCAGATTCTTCGGAACTGAAAGCTCTCCACTCTGCGCCCGTGTCAATGCGATGATCGGAGAGAACCAAGCCGCAACCGCCGCATACACGTTCGCCCCTAGTTGTGTCTTCGACAACGGATGTGGACCCACATTCAGGACATGCGGTGGGCTCTTGCGTGGGCTGGTCTGGAGACCCCTTGTCTGTAGGCGAAGCGCGCAACTGACCCACCTCTGCTCCTCCGTTCATGTCCGAGCTAGCACAGGACTGCCGTGGTCACTAACAGAAGGCAAGTTGTCGAGACAGTCTCCCGGACCTACATGAATACAAAGAGAAAACCCCTTTTAAGGATTGAGCCAAAACAGGCGCGAAATCCAGACAACTGTTCAGTCTGATTCTACGTCGTCTGTTCGTGGCCGTTATGGGTCACAATCAGAGTGTGCTCACTCTGTGACACAAATGCACCTTTCTCCTCGGCAAGGATATGGTGCGCGTACAGAGCACCACTAAGTCGGAGTTCTCGTATTGCCATCTTCAGAGTTGCATGCTTCATCCTTTGTGCTACCCATCGTTCAGCAAATGGTAAGCCCTTGTACTCCCTTCGTGCAATACCCAGTAGCTCCTTGGACCCCTGAAAACGTACAGGGACCATAATTGGAAGAAGCTGGTATATCAATGGGTTTGGGAGATCAGCGACATTACCCGAGCCAGTACTAGCGAAGGTCTCGATTGCATAGACCTCTCCTTCTTCGGCCAGAACTTCGGACTTGCCTGACACGCACGGTACCTGTTTGTCGCCATGTAACTCATACTCTGTAAGCTGGTGGCCTGAAAGCTGCTTGATGGGCAGGAAGCCAGCACTCTTGATTGTGTCTTCGATAAGCGCCCCTATTGAGTTGAGCTTGGCACCTGGGCGCATCAGTTCCACCGCCACCTTCGTAGCTTCCACAGATGCTTTCACTAGGCCTTCATGCTCGGGACTCAGCGCAATGGCGAACGCGCTATCTGAAATGCAGCCCTCGACATGTGCACCACAGTCTATGGACACTACACCGCTTTCGGGTATCACTGTCTCATCGTTCAGGGGAGATGTGTAATGCGCTGCTATGTTGTTTATTGCGACGTTGCAGGGGAATGATGGACCTGATGAGTTTTCTCGGATATACTTCTCAACAGCTTCAACAATGTCGATGACTTTGGTCCCTGGTTTTACCATTGGACGTGCGATCTCAAGTGCCTCATGAGCAACAGCTCCGGCTCGCCTCCAATTAACCCACTTGTCCTCCGGAGCCTTCTTGTCCTCGGTCTTAGGCTGCTTCTTATCAGGCATACTCTTCACCTATGCATTGCCAGTGCAACTCGCTGTCAGTGCATATTAAAAGAATGACGGAATGTGGAATATGCGAATCGTATGCCTATCTGAGTACCTTCTCGATTCTATTTGCTGTCCGCGTCATGGTGAAGAACAGATATCCAAGATTGACACGCTTGTTAGTCAGCACTGATAGAATCGCATCTTCGCCCGCACCGCAGATTATGACGTACCCGCTCTCGCCCTCGATGAGCATCCTTACCAGCGCGCCTCTTTCGAGCTGCTTGAAGACCTTCCTGGTCTCCATCTGAATCTGGGTCGACCTGCCAGCAATAACGTCCTCGTCTGGGACCTTGGGGCCGTCCACATCCTCCGGATAGTAAGAACAGATAGTGAGACCCTGCGACTTGGATATGATAAGGCTTGCCTGGATTGTCCCTTGGGAGGCTCTACTTAGGTCCTTCAGAAGTTCACTCAACATTTCTGTTTTGCTGGACAAAACCAGTTACCTCCCTAGGCGTCTTTGTGGAGATTAGTTCTGATGTATTTAAACCCTCTTCGAACCTGCAACCTTCAGGGCTTTCACAATCTTCCTTAGACCATCACCCTTGTCCTTCAGGATATGATCTTCAATGTAAGTGCCTTGTACAATGATTGAAGCGCCTGCCTCGATGCCCTTGACAACAGAGGCTTCGTCATTGAAACCCCCGCCAGCAATAACAGGAATCGAAACATATTGACAGACGGTCTTGATCATCTCCGGAGGTACCCCGCCGCCCTCGGCACCACTGCCCGCCTCAAGGTAAACAAGTTTGAAACCTAGAAGCTCAGCAGCCAGAGCATACATCAGCGGAATCTTCGGCTTGTCGCGCGGGAATACCTTTGCATCACCCACCCATGCGGCAGTCTTACCGGGTGCAATCAATAGATACGCCATAGGTATTGTCTCAATTCCGAGCATCTTCACGTTTGCGGCACTCAGTGCTTGAGCCCCTATGATCCAGTACGGGTTAGTGCTGTTGAGTAGGCTCATGAAGAACATTGCATCAGCATTTCCAGATACACCGTTGAGATTCCCCGGAAAGAGGATTGTGGGAATCTCGGCAGCGTCAGATATCGCCTTGACTGCCTCATCGATATTGCCAAGGACTGTGCTGCCTCCGAGCATGATCGCATCAGAACCGGCCTTTTCAGCAAGAGTGGCCATCTGTACCATGGTCTCGGTCGAGTTCTTGAGCGGATCGGGATCCAGCAGAGAGAAATGGCATGCTCCTTCTTTCTCAAGCTTCTCTGTAATGTAGCTCCACACCTTGCCGGGCATCTCTAGGCCTCCGAATGTTGACCCTTCGCGTTCATTGTGCTTTTTATGGTTTTGGTCGAACTGCCTGCTTCTTGCGAGCCCGAGGAAGGAACTTGCCTGTGTGCGCAACATACTTCCCATACTCATCGCCAAAGCGAGAAACCAGTAGTTCTTCTTCGGGCACAGTTGCGTAGTAGTACCCCGGGATGCCTACAAGAATTACAAGAGTGACCACAGATGGTACCATTAGAGGCAAACCCAAGAACGATAACATATATGCCGCATAGGACGGATGCCTAATCCTCGAATACGGTCCAGTCTGGACCAATCGGTGACCCGGGGCCATTGCCCATGAAGAGGCCATGTTCCTTCTTGCAAGTCGAGACCAGCCATGCAGAAGAATCCCAACACTGAGAATCGTCATTCCTGCCGCCCATAACGGACAAGGCACATCAATCACTGGTATCACCCACAGAAACAGGACTTGTTCCGAGGAAAGCAACCAAGCCAGTGAAATAGAGAAAACTACCAAGAAGTACAGGAGAGTAGAGACGCCTATTGCAGCCATTGCCGCAGTGGGTACGGATGTGTCTGGCTCTTGAATCTCAGAGACTTGGCGGCTCCTGATTTTCTTGAGGTCGAGAACAACGTGCAGAACTACATCGAGAAAAGCAAGGGTTCCAACGACTGGACCTGCGATGCTGAGATCCAACACGCATAGCTGCACAGAGTCAGGGGTCTATCTGTTTTTCGAATATCGAGAGCTGAGGAGCATCTGAGCAGATGCTATTCCATAACGCTATATAGCCTCGAATCTTCAGCTCCCCACACCCGTGCCTGAAGAAGAGTCAGTCAAGCGCATCGCTAACATCTTCGGGCACAGTCTCTGAGGACTCAAGGAATGGTAGAGCGGCGAATCGGTGTCTTCCTGTGCCACTGCGGTAGCAATATCGCAGGAGTAGTGGATATACCCCGTCTCATGGATGCCGTGAAGAGGATTGACGGGGTGGCGCACGTCGAAGACTACAAGTACGTCTGCTCAAAGCCTGGCCAGCAAATCATTCAGGATAGAATCAACGAGAAGAGACTCGACAGAATCGTCATTGGGTCTTGTTCCCCAAGAATGCATGAAGTCACTTTCAGACAGACGATGAGAGACAGCGGCCTCAATCCCTTTTTGCTTGAAATCGCCAACCTGCGAGAGCAATGCAGCTGGATACACGCCAATGACCCCAAGGCCGCAACAGAGAAGGCAACTGACCTGATCCGTATGGCGGTGGCTCGCGCAAAGCTTCTGGAAGCGCTTGATGAGCCAATTGTCGAAGTGAAGAAGGCCACGTTGATCATAGGTGCTGGCATAGCCGGAATCTCCGCAGCCCTTGACCTCGCCAATGCAGGCTTCAAGGTCCATCTGGTTGAAAAGGAACCAAGCATCGGCGGCAAGATGAGTAGATGGGACAAGACGTTCCCGACGCTTGATTGCTCATCCTGTATATTGACGCCTCGTATGGCAGAAGTCGGAGCACATCCCAACATAGAGATACTGACTCTTTCTCAAGTAGAGAAAGTCGAGGGCTTTGTTGGCAACTTCGAGGTTACGGTAAGGCAGAAACCGCGCCATGTTGACGTCAAGAAATGCACATGCTGTGATGACTGCACAAAAGTATGCCCAATTGATGTTCCGTCAGAGTTCGATGCCAATCTAACATACAGAAGAGCCATCTATATTCCGTTCGCACAGGCCGTTCCATCTGCTTATCTTCTGGACATGAAGAACTGTCTTGGAGTGGATACGATAAGGTGCGGCAAGTGCAGAGACAAGTGTGAGCCCGGTGCTATCAACTACGATGATCATGAGAAGGTAATCAAGCTCGAAGTTGGCACAATCATCGTCGCAACCGGGTTCGAGGTTTTCGACGCCACGAAGAAAGAAGAGTACGGTTATGGCGAGTATCCAAACGTCGTGAATCTTGCCGAGGTTGAGAGAATGCTCAGCGCGGCAGGTCCCACTCAGGGTCATGTTGTCAGACCGTCAGATCTTCGAGAACCAAGGAGAATAGTGTACATCCAGTGCGTCGGAAGCCGGGACGAACGGACGAATAGGTATTGTTCCAGAGTCTGCTGCATGACTGCAATAAAGCAGGCGAGAATGATCCGTGACAAGACTGGAGCAGAGATCTTCCTCTTTTACATAGACTTGAGGACATTCGGAAAGGGTTACGAGGAATTCTACGAGTCGACTGCAGCTGCAGGAGTGACCTTCATCCGAGGACGCGTGGGAGAAATACTGCAAGACGACCCAACCCAGAATCTGACTGTACGAGGCGAAGATACACTGCTGGGCAAGCCAATGCAACTCGACAATGTTGACCTAGTGGTTCTTTCGACCGGTGTGGTACCGCCTGCCTCCGCCAAGGATCTTGCACGGATTCTGAACCTAAGCCAATCATCAGACGGGTTCCTTCTTGAGGCCCACCCGAAGCTTAGACCTGTGGACTCCTTTAATGACGGAGTCTTTGTCGCTGGAATGGCCCAAGGTCCCAAAGATATCCCTGACACAGTAGCCCAAGCCAAGGCCGCATCTTCGGGTGCCATGGCACTTATGGGTAAAGGAAGAATCACAGTCGAGCCCTACTATTCAGTTGTCGATGAGGACAAGTGCTCCGGGTGCAGGATCTGCGTTAGTTCGTGCGCCCATAACGCGATTACTTTCATGAAAAACGGGCGAGCTTATGTGAACCCGGCGATGTGCAAAGGCTGCGGCTGCTGCACCGTGTCTTGTCCGGTCTCTGCAATCAAATCGCAACACTACACAGACGGGCAAATCAGTGCAATGATTCAAGAGTATCTTTCAGCTCATGCGTGATGCCTTAGACAAAGGACACCAGAGACAGACGACAGATGAAGAACACCGATCTCACCGTCGCAATTTTGGCCGGCGGTAACTCCGAACGTTTCAAGTCCGAAAAGACACTTGCTCTCTTTCAAGGCCGTCCGCTCTTGACCCACATGATTGGCATTGCCAAGCGTTTCTCACAGCAGACGTTAGTTGTGGTGTCGTCTGATGAGCAGGCAGAGAGCCTCAACGGCGTAATCGGGGAGAATCGTGTGGCAGTCGACCCTGGTGATGCAGTGAAATGTGCACTAACCGGGGCGGTGACTGCATTTGAGTTCTGTGAGACTCGATACATTCTGTTACTGCCAGTAGACACACCCCTGGTCAGAGTTGACTTGCTTCAGATGCTGGTCGACCTCAGAGCCGGGCATGGAGCAGTAGTACCATCATGGCCTTCTGGTTATGTCGAGCCACTACACTCCGTGTATCTGTCGGAGCATGCATACTCTCGAGGCTTGAAGGTACTCGATGAAGGAAAGCGGCGGATGCAGGATCTTCTGGATGCGCTGCACAATGTACTGTATGTCTCAACATTGGTGCTCAAGGCAGTTGACCGAGAACTGAAGTCATTTGTGAACTTCAACACTGAAGAGGAATTGCGCCGCCTAGAGAAGGAGAAGAGCTCACCTCACGAGAAGAATAGGGCCAACTAAGGCGCACAATCGTATTGTCCTCAGTTAGAGCGCGAGATTATCGTGGCGAATCCTGCATGTGCCTTCGTGTCCGACCATGCAAGGACCATACGGGTCGTCTGGAACACAACGCTTGCCAAACAGTGGGCAGTCAATTGGGTCAATCATGCCCAACACGACTTTGTGACACATGCACCCGGGCAATATATCCACGGAGTGCATTTGTGGGACATCAAACCGCTTTCGAGAGTCGCACTTCGCAAACTCCTTTCGAAGGTAATACGCAGAATTCCTGATGACTCCCAGACCTCTCCAAGGTCCATCTTCGAGATGAAAGGCCTCCCGAATTGCTTTCTGAGCTTGCACGTTCCCTTCCGGGCGGACAACACGACTGTACTCGTTCTCGGATTCAGCTCTGCCGTCTTGGACTTGCACGAGTATCATTCGTATCGCCTCAAGAACATCAAGAGGCTCGAAGCCAGCCGCAACACATGGTACATGGTGCTTCTTGGCCAGAGCTGTGAATGCATTGGTCCCGATTATCGACGCGACATGCCCCGGAGTTATGAATCCATTAACGGGTGGCCCCTTGATTCTCAGAAGGAGCTCCATTGCCGGGGGAATCGCTTTGAGAGAAGTGAGCATGGAAAAGTTGCGTGGAGGACCTCTGAGTATCTCGACAGCAAGTGTTGGAGCCGTGGTTTCAAAACCTACGCCTAGAAACACCA
>Ga0315296_10003018_pt1 | contig 14218 bp, 16 predicted proteins | sample YL17G14_18_MG_FD_203921 | JGI IMG/M metagenome (GOLD analysis project Ga0315296, IMG submission 203921) | Sediment microbial communities from Yellowstone Lake, YNP, Wyoming, USA - YL17G14_18 | ecosystem: Environmental > Aquatic > Freshwater > Lake > Sediment | place: USA: Wyoming | collected... | reverse complement strand
CTGAATGAAGTGCTGTGGCAGGAAATCTGCGCCAGAGATCAGTCCGAGGTGAAAAGCAAACTATAAAGTTCCGCGTCACAACTAAAAATGGTGAAGCCAATGAATAAACAGTCCAAGCTTTTCCCAGAAGACGAAGCCACCGTTCTAACAGAACTCGACCTAAAAGAAGCTGAAAAAACAGCAAACCAAGTCAAAACCTCTGTCAGCGCTCACTGCGACAAGATAGAAGTTGTGGGAAGCATCAGGCGGCAAAAAGACAAGGTGCACGACATAGACTTTGTGGTAATCACAAAAAACGATGTTGAATGGCAAAAGATAAGCGAAGAACTGAAACGCATGAAAGCGAAGTCTACCTGCTCAGGAAACAGCGTAATCAAAGCGTTTGTTCCCTGCAAAAACGGCCTTTTCCAAGTGGATTTCTACCGTGCAAAACCGTCGACTTTCGGCATTCACCTGCTTGTCCGCACTGGCTCGGCTGACCATAACATGTGGCTTGCTGGCTACGCCATTTCTAAAGGAATGAGAATCAGGTACAGCGAAGGCCTACTCAAAGAAGGCAGCGTGATCGCTGGGGAAGACGAGGAAGGCGTGTTTGAAGCGTTAGGCTTGCCCTATCCGTTGCCTCCTGAGCGGGAAATAGTTGACAAAAAACCTGTATGGATGTCGCTGCGAAAGTAACCAGTTTTTGCTTTGCTGGTAGGCATGACTGTTTCTTAATAGGCTACAGGTATTCATCGTCAGACAGGCTAGGTTCTCATCTTTTCCATTTGTTTTTCAGTAACGACCTTCCATTCGCCTTTGTCAAAATCTAAAAAGAAAACGTCTTTTGGGCTTTTCATTTCCTGGAAGGCACGATTAGCTGCTTCAATCAAGCCAAGCATTGGGCACTGGAGAACTTTGCTTTCTTTTGTGTCAATGTCTTTGCACTCGAAAGCGTAGTTGTTGTTTCCGGTGCTTCGCAGTTTGAGGACTTTTTAGAAGCGCTCGCCGCAACGAAGAATCATAGTCCCCTTAGTCTTGCTCTCCAAACGCACTGCCACGGACTATCATATTTCTAAAAGGTTTGAAGGTTCTTTTACGTTCTTTATTCCAATCATTATCAGTCTACGTAGAACTTCAGCTTCTTTCAAACCTGTCTGCTCTATCAAACGCTGAATTTTTTTCTCCGTGTTTTCGTCAAGCCTTGTTGACCAAGTTTTCTTACTCAACAGAACTCACTATTAACTGGTAGTGCCTGTTACAATTATAAGTCTTGTCCTGAGCAAAACGCTTAAATGTCTCTTCGTTGTCTTATAATAAGACAAACGAGACAAATGAGTGAGCGACTATGGATTGTGTTGAAAGTATTCCAGACGAAAACTGCAGAAAAACATCTAACAGCTCTTCGTCATTCTCAAGTGAAACGAGTTTTGAAAAAACGAGAATGCTTTTTGATGTGGCTTGCTCCAAAATAGCTACATACTATAACCTCATTGATTTGAATGGCAAACCGCGCAAAGCACAAATAATAGAAATCATTTCCAGAAACACATGCACTTCTTGCATCGACAAGAGACTACGGGAAAAACCAACCAATAATGTCGACAACTTTTACACAGAGTGCCATTTGCTGGCTTGCAATATACTTGTCGAAGAGTTGCAGACCCAACTAACTGAGAAAGGCTATTCAGTCCTCATCACAAATGAGAAAAAGCTTGAATATGGAAAAGTTGACATCCTGATAATTCCTAATCGACATGGTGTCGATTTACATTTTAACAAAAAAGAAGTTGGGATCGAGGTCAAAACAGGGGTTTCACTTTCATTTTCCCAACTTTTCAGGTATATGCTGGACAACGCAGACAGAACCCTCATCCTTTGGAGAATAAGGAATAAGCAAGTACTTTTCTTTGAAGGAACCAAACTCAAACCGCTGCTTACACAATTTATGAAGATGATCGTTTCAAGGGTAGACAGGCTTCTGTTAAACACTGAAATGTCATGTGAACACGCTTGTGAATCCAAGAACTGGTCACCAAATCAGAAACAACTTCAAGAAGCATTTTCAGACTTTTCAAAAGGAGTCATTAAGACCCTGCCATCTGTCATCGAAGCGGTGGTAATGACGCTTGAACGGGAGGTGAATTAACAATGGCGAAAACAAATATAGAATCAGCCCACCAAAATTTAAGCGGTTCCGCGACTGCCCTCGAAACGACAAATTCTGAAGCAAACGTCGTCCGCGCGGCCATATATGCTCGAACAGCCTGCGTAAACAAAAACTCCAATAATAGCATCAACGAGCAAATTGCGACCTGTCGAAAATTCATAAAACGGAAAGGCTGGACAGTAAACCATACATACCGCGATGAAGGCAAGAGCGGCACAACTCTTGACAGACCGGAATTTCAGGTAATGTTTGAGAGAGCCAAGTCACGATGTTTTGACGTAATTTTAGTTTCGGCAAGAGACCGCTTGTCCAGATCGCTCATGGATTTGTTAACAATGGAGAAAACCCTTAGCGAATACGGAGTGGCGTTGTTTAGCGTCGTTGAAATCGTGGAGGCTTCAACGAGTGGCAAATGAATGTTCTTGTGGGATCGAATTGACCGCCAATAGACCATTATTATGAGAATAAGCGAGGAAAAACCAAAAATGACTGTATTTCCACCGAAGTTACTGCCACAGCCTCTGTCTGAGATAAAGCCTGACGATTTGTCCACGGTTGAATCTGAGAAATCACCAAGAACTATTCGAGTAGCCATTTACGCTCGGACTTCTGGTTACAATCAAAGAAACAACTACAGCATTAATGAACAGATTGCGTGTTGTCGAACGTACGTAGAACGGAGAGGATGGGTTATGCATTATCTCTTCTTTGATGAGGCGGAAGGCGGTGGCACCATTGAAAGACCAAAGTTTCAATTAATGCTTGAAAAGGCCAAGTTGGGATGCTTTGATGTTATAGTTGTCTGGAAACTGGATAGATTCTGTCGGTCTCTCGTGGATTTAGTCAACGTCGAGAGAGCCCTCCGTAACTGCGGGGTATCATTATGCAGCGTTACTGAATTCCTCGACACAACGACAACCATTGGGCGGTTCAATTTTCGAACAATCGGGTCTGTAGCCGAACTGGAACGTGAATTGATTGGGGAAAGAGCTAGGATGGGACTACATGCGTTAGCGAAGTTGCATAAATGGCCAAACCCGCATCCCCCACTAGGCTATACGCGACTATACAATGGACGGCTTAAAGTGGAAAGAAAAGAAGCAAAGATAGTTCGAATAATATTTGTCCTTTACCTGCGAGAAAAGTCAATGGCGCAAGTTGCATTTCTGCTGAACAAAAAAGGTTTCCTGACAAAAAAAGGCAAGAAATGGACGGCTGTAGCCGTTGGGGATGTGTTAACTGATGAAATTTACATTGGAATATACGATGTTGCAGGCATCAGAGACTACATTGAAGAATACAGAATACTTAAGGACAACATTTTCACAAGGGCAACTGAGATGAGAGTCAGACATAAGGGAAAAGGAGCCATAAAGCCACCGATACCGGCAGATAGAAAGAGTGCGACAATTGAGAAGATGTTCAGCATGTATTTTAACCTCTTAAAGGAGGCTTCAGAATGCCAAACTCCGTAGAAAATGTCAAGAAGAAGCGTCGCCCCCGAAATTGCCCGGAATGCAAAAGCGAACATTTGGCTGATCGTCCTGAGGAACAATGCGCAGTATGTTTGAACTGCGGATTCGTAGTATCAGCGGAAACAGCCCATCGTAGGTCTGAAAGCAAAACTAATTCAGATCAGCGCAAACGCGTCCGAACCTCTTATTCCAATAAAACAGATTCATCCATCAAAGACAAAGTGGTTAATCATGAAAATATGGTCAGTGCTTTGGAACATTGGAAGCAAGTGAAGATTGGAGATGCTACAGAAAAGAATCTAGCGCTCGCCCTTCAATACACTACCAAAATTGCAATTGATCTTTCTCTTCCAAAAATCGCGCTTGAAAAGGCATCTCTAGCTTACAAGGAAATAATCGAAAAGAAGCTTGTCAAAGGCCGATCGATGCGAACTTTAGCAGCCACCGCGATCTATATAGGCTCCAAGCAGGCCCGAATAGCAGTCTCTACAAAAGACGTTGCTCATGTTTCAGGGATTAGTGTGAGGAAAATTACTCGCAATTACAGATTAGTCACGAAACAACTTAACTTTAAAATGTTACCGACCAGTATCAGCGGGCATGCTGCAGAACTCACAGCAAGACTGCACGTATCTGAGCGAACGACTGAGGTGGTGATGAAAATCACCGAAATTCTGGAGCGTTCCAAAGTGTGGGCTGGAAGGGACCCGACAGGAATTGCTTGCGCGGCGATCTACCTGAGTTCAATGTTAAATGTAGAAAAAAGAACCCAGCGGGAAATAGCGGAAACAGCAAGGATAACCGAAGCAACTATCCGAGCAAGATGCAGAGAACTTGAAAAAAGTCTCACTTTCAGCATTGACTTGTAGACTATTACTTTTGTACTTGAAATTCGCATTAAGACTTAGTTGTCGCTTGCCGTTCATTGAAGGTTTTTGCGAAGTATATTGGTTTGTTGCTTAGTCCAGGCTTCTGGCTTATTCCACGCTTCTGAGCGTCCATTTCTCACTCGCCGTTCTCCGAAGTACGCTCGGCAGTTACTATGAAGACATCTCTGCCTTTCAAAGCGATATAATGCTCTTCCATTATCTTCTCAAGCTTTTCTTTGAACTCGCCATCTGTTATGTTATCGGCTATCTTTGCGGACGTATGCCAAGCTCTCGTTGCCCGGCACTGTTTAGGTCTTCAAGTATCAGAACTACCATCGCAATCTTCCTGTGGCCGTGCTTCTCCATCCTTCGATACAAAGCAAGATGTTCTTGCTTATGTTCATAATCTGGTATCCAACGTTCTGCAATTAACAAATTATCAAGCACATTATCGGCGTGTTTTCTGCCCTTAAGCGACTGGTAGTGCTCGTTAAAGAATTTTTTGAACTCTTTGTTTGATACTTCCTCCTCCGTATCTGGATTAATCTGTTTGAACCATAGTTCCCAGATCTCGCCTGTTTCGGCGTTCTCCAAACATAAAGTAATATCCGCTTGCAGGGATCTGATTTCTTGGTAGCAGAATGCATAGAAATACTCGTTTGGCAAAAACTTTTCAAAGCCTTCCATGATATATGAGATGCTTCCCAAATAATTCACCTCCATTCATTATTTAATGTCAGCATTGTTGGCTTGACCAAGAAATTGTCCAAAGTCGTGTTCTGTTTTGCTGACTTGTTGGTTTTTTTCTCTTTTATTCTGTTTGAGCTTTTTTCTTTTCACACCCGTCGGGCAATCGTTGACCGGATGCCCCATCAAATCAACGCCAGTAATCTGGCCGTTTGTTGACGGAGAGTGCTCTTCAGATTTCGGCAGTTGCTGTCCCATTGGCTCTGATGAGGGGTCATTTGCTTTTCTTGGGTATTTCTTGCGAGTCAGCGGCCACTGTCTGTCAAAGTTTAAGCCCCCCATGAAATTCATGGAGTTTCCTTCTTGGCGCTTGCTTTGGTCTGTCTTGATGGGGGGCAGTCTCCAAAATTTCTTGCACTTTTTACATTGGAAGAGTTGCTGCTCGGGGCCTTCGTCGCGGGTTGTGCCGTTCTTCCATATCAACCCGCCGCAACTACCGCGATGATGCCACTCGAAAATTGTCAATGACTGCAAAAAGGTAATCGGTTCTGTGATTGCTAACTTCTCATATGGACCTAATCTTTTGGGTTTGGATCGTTCCTGGATTTTGGCTAAGATCTCAAGGCTTTTTCGGTAAGTTGTCTCATCAACAAAAGCGAGATCTACATCGATAACAACTTCTCCCATGTGTTCAGGCATGCCTGCGTAGACTGGGTCAAAGAGGATTCGTCTGATCTGAATGCAGGTCAAAGGTTTAGTCAACAGTTCCGGGAAATTCCCGAGCTTTTTTCTAACCGATTCTAAGCACTTTTCCAATAGGAAAAGTCGGTAAATTTCTTTAATCAAAGATTCATATTCAGGCAGCTTCCGTAACCATGTTCCTTCTCTACGATACCCTAAAGGAACAAACCGTTTATTCCAGCGTTTTTGCCTGAATGCTCTAGACTTGCCAGCCATCATTGCATTTCGTCTGTTCTTATTTGCATTTTCCGCTGTATGAGCCTCAAGCAAGAATGTTACAATGCTCGCAAGGTCTTTCATGTTATATGCTTTGTCAGGAGTCCGTATTGTTCCGCCATCGTCACAAAACTCCAGGAAGAAGAACAGCAATTTTCTGCATACACGCCCCATTCTGTCCACGCTAAAAACCCAGAGTTCTTGGATCTCCTTTCTTTCCCTCAATCTTTGAATGTCATTTATCTTCAATTTGTCAAAATCTTCGGGCGACTTTGATGACTTCCCATCATCTATATGCCAAAAGATTTTGGAAGGCTTAAATTCAATTTTCAGCTTGTTCAATGCATCACGCTGTGCGTCAAGACTAAAACTCTTTTCTTTTTTCGTGCTCCTCCTCAGGTAGGCTGCGACTTTGGGCCCATCGCCGCCCAAATCCTCCACGTAATCTTTCCACCGAGGACCCTCACCGCAACCATTCTTGTTCAAATCTTCAAAATGGTTGTACAGGACAGGCGTGACAATGAGCGATACTAAAGCAAAGTGTGATATAGTAGTTCCTAACCCAAGAACCTGCGACAAAAAGTATGATGACAGTATCGTAACGACAATAGTAAGGTATGATAATACATTTGCTCTACGCAGAGCATTAATCAAAGGTATTATAGGTTCTACCAAGGCACGACTTATAATACCCTGAATTTGTGCCCTTCGCAAAGCATAAGTAAAAGTGTGATTCATGTGTTATCGACTCCGCTTGAATGAACTGAGTTTCAAATACAGGGGTAATCTGGCAAGAAAAACGGAAACATCTAGTTCTTCACTTTCGGCGAGCAAAATTTCTCTGAGCGGCCAGTCGGGCGGTATTTCCTCGAGTCCGAACTTTTTTAATTGGCCGATGTTGACTTTTGTTCTGACTCCTGAGTCGTTCATTTTCTGCCGCTCCTTTGTCTCAAAGAGGATAGGCATATGAGTGAATATTATGAGATGCGAGTGGACCGATTGGTTCGTTCCTGGTCCACGATTTGGTGATGATAAATGAGAATTGCTGATTATGCTTACAGAGATGTGAGGATACTACTAATTCTTCTTGAGAATCCTGGGGGTTTGGAGCTTATGGAACTTGTTCATCTTATTGAAAAGCAAGGTGTCTGCAAAAGAATCTGCTCCAAAAATACAGTACGCAGGATTTTGAGCAGGCTTATGGAACCTCCGATTCCTCTGGTAAAGAAAGACAAATCTGGCAAGCGCACACGTTACACCCTCGGGTTGACAGAGCCCATTGCACGCATTTTCAAGGAAGGCGAATATGATACTTTCGTCCAGGCACCCAAGTTCCTCGACCTGCTTTCTAAAGCATATAAGCAATCTCAGGAAAAGCAGAGGGATTTGTTTCATGGAATAGCAAATGCTTACATTGACATGAGAGTTTACCAGCTCAACCTGTTGACGACCCTGCTAACACCTTTGTTCTACGATAAGAAAATTAGAGAACTTTGGTTTCTCGGTCAAATGAGCACCTTTAATTTGGTCTTTGAAAAACGTGACGAATTGTTAGAGAAATTTTTTAAAATAAGAGCTGCTGACAACTTTTCGGATATTATAAATGACAAAAAATGGGTGTCGCATGTTGAAGAGTTGGCGGATGGGATAAGGTTAAGGAATGACGTTGTCCGCGATTTTGTCAATCAGTTAAGCATTGGTGATGACGTGAAAAGTCAACTTGGAAGTTATCTGCTAACTGAACCAATCCTTAAGGTTCTATCAGATGAGCCCAGAGAGCTTATGAAACTAATTCGAGCCCTCGAAGAAATAAAAAGGAAAGTAATTAGTTAAGACCGAACGCCTTATGTTATTCTTATGGGCTTACCGACAAGTTTTTATGTTATTATCATAAAAACCACATAATTTCACGATTTCATGACGCAATTTTGCCAGAATATTTTGATGGAAAAACGCATTATCGGAAAAATGTGACGCGTGACTCAACGCAATATAACAAAAATTGATTTATCCGGGACCTGCGCAAGAACTGATCTGTCCTGAAAAAACAAGACTAGATTTGCAAACAGAGTATTTCTTTAAGCCGCGCGTTTTCCTGAAAATGGGGAATTGGCAAAGTTTGAATAGTGTAGTTCTATTTCTTGATGAGAAGTAAAATTGCATTTTCGATTTCTTCGGAAATCACGCCGCCATGTGTTTTGCCATGTTTTTCAATAAGGTATTTCATGAATTTTTCCCAAACGACTTGGTCAACGTAGACCGTGGTACGTTTCTTCATTATTTTTGCCCTTAAGCGTGAATCTTGATGTCATAACCCTAAATGCTTTATACAACATGATGTCATAACATCATAACATCAAAGCATCATAAGCTTAGCTTCCTCAATGTGAGAACACTTGTCAGACAAAATTGACGCATCCAGACAAAATCTGGAAATCGAAGAGTGGACTAAAAATCTAATTGCCAAACAAGCTAAAGCCGAAGGACAACATATCTTGAGAGAGTTTGAAACTGCAAAGCAAAAGTGGTCAAAAGCAAGGTTTCCAACTAAAGAGAAACTTGAGACGATTGAAAAGATCGCAATCCAGCTCAGGACTGAACTACCTCATTTGCGAAACACACAACCGAAATGTTGGGAGGAGCCAGATTATGAAAAAGTTTTTTCAAACTACAAAAAACTGGTGGAAAAGTCAGTTCCTGAAAATAGACATGCGCTCATGTTGCTGGAAGACTTCTCGCTATTGGAAGTGGATAGAAAGCGTAGAGGTATTCAAAGCAAGATTGATCACCTTACCAGTGTTTTGAACAAAAGGAAGAATTTACTGGATACTGCACAACAAAGGCATGCTGCCAGTATTATTGCATTTCTGCACACGTTACAATACAACATCAGGCAGATAAGCAAGAAAGAACTTGACCGTGCTGAACAACTGACGAGAGAAATTAAGAATTGTGAATTGGAGCTTGATCAGTTCAAGAGGGATACACATAATTTCAAACCAATTAAAGAGAGCACGATAACAATTGCTGGAAGAATAGCCAATCCTGACAGCTCATTAGAAGACAGGCCGCCAAAAACCGTGTCATTCGTATCACGATGGAAATGCAATAAGTGCGGCAGAGAAACTGATAAACCGCCACCTTAGCGGGTTGCGTCCAGTACCCTTCAGCGCTTTAACAGTACGATATTTGTACCCTCAGGCAATTTGGAAGGGTCCATCAACCTTGAGGTTGCCATTATGGTTTGAAGTCTCAATTTTTGAAGTTCGCTGAAAATCTCAGAAACCATGCCTTCAGAAACGCTGTGAAAGGCATCATCCAGAAGCAGGCACCTGTAACCTCTCGCCAGATCGAGTTTATCTTCAGCATTTATCGTGATGGTTGTCAAATCTTGGTCCTTGAATAGTTTAACCATGACTTTGCCGTTTCCCAATGTTTGGAAGCTGGTATGTTGTTTACCGAACGCTAAAAGAATTGACCTTAGAATAAAGGATTTTCCCGAACCACCGGGACCAACAATCAAGTTTGGCGCGTTTCTTCCGAAGGTTGCTTCGAATTCTCTGAGAGGACCAACATTGCTGAGTTTTAAAGATTCAATCTGAAAGGGCAGAAGATAAGATTCGCCATAACGTGCGACCTCGTTTCCGGCGTCCGCAAGCACACGGCTAACGTATTCTTGTGCGTTCACCGGCAGAGAGGTTTGGAGGGCTTGTTTTAGGGCGTCTTCGGTGAGCTTGGAAATATTGATGTTTCGCTTTTTGGCTTTTTCAACCAGATTGATGTCAAGGTACAATAATGTGTTCTTCTTCACAGCATACTTACATATGTCCATATGGATAAGCTTTCCGGGTGATCGCCTTCCTATCTCTTCCTCAAGGCTTTTCCTCGATAGTTTTTAGACAATCGGCACAGTAAAAGAATAAAACCCTTGATTCTTGAAACCTCAAGTTCCTAGTTTTCGTGTCAGGATCAACCTTGAAGAAAGTCTCATCAAACCGCAGTGTAATGCCACATTCAGAGCATACAAAAGTGTAACTTCCTTCATTGGAAGAAAGGTCAATTTTCGGCTTCTTTGCATTCCTTTCGGCTTTTGTTTCTTTCTCCATACCGCAATCCCTCTAATGAATTAGCCTCTGATTGGTTCATAGAGATTAAAGCCAACAGTCGTCCCTTTACTGTCGACTTGAAAGGTGACATTCCTCTTCTTTGCACCTGCAAGTTCGTATTCAATTAATGCGTCGATAATCCAGACGTCATTTTCTTTCCATACTTTAGGAACATTGGTTACTCGCACGAACTTGAAGTCTTTCATCCTGGAATCAAATTGAAAGAGTGTTTTTGCAAAGTCCGTTTGGACCCATTCTGCAATATTCTTAGAGATTTCGTCTAGTTTTAGATATTCCATTTTCATCACCATGAAATTATGCTATTAGTTTAACTCCTGAGGTTAATTGTGCAACTTGCTGTTTGTATTCTTGCCAATGAAACTCATTTTGCCTAACAAGACCAGCGGCAGACCGCGCAAAGCCTGCTGCTCCACCTGTCAACGCCGAAGCAACAAGCAATAGTTTTGGCATAACTCTTAGCCCAAAAAAATCATCCCGAACAACATTGGGCGAAAAATCTGTGCCGTCCAGCAATCCGGAAGCTCTTTCTAACACTTTTGCCGTAAAAAGCATTTTGTGCAATATCTCATGTTCGTTGTTTAGAATTACAAATTGCTGAATCCAAATTTGGGTAAGAATCGGGTCTTTGGGCAAGGGAAGAATGTTTTGGCTGTTTTTTCTTACATCAGTCAGCCACGGGCGCATCCCGGCAAAGCCGCCAGAAAGAACTTTCAAGCCACCCTTAAGATGAGCTAACTCATCAAGTTCTTCAGCTTCAATGAACGGAGCGCCATCACCCCGAACAAAGGCCAAGTTGCAACCTGTCTTACATTTTATTGCCTGGTTATTATTCTCAGCACACGCAATCCTCGTTTCAACCCAACGTATCGCAAGCGCTTTTAAGGAATCTGCGTTTGTCTCAAGCTCATGAGACATCTCGTACGCTAAGCTATAGAATTTTTCATGCTCCTTGCGGTACTTCAAGAAGGCTATGATTTTTTCGTGAAACTCGTTATCCTCAGACAAGTCAATGCCTCCAGAGAGACTGGTCTTTGAGGGGCAATCAAATTTATCCTTGTGTAAGCCAGATTGTTCAATTCGCCTCTCCTGAATTGACAGTTTTAAACACACTCAACTAAAAATTGAAAAGCTGAAAATAGGATAAAGCGGGCTTACAGTTGTTTGGCACCTAAAACAGGAAAAATTACAGCGCCAATTTGCTAGATCATGTGGCTTTCACTGCCTAAAAGCGAAGCAGAGGGATATTCTTTGAATAAATCGCAGCTTTGCACTAATAGTCGCTCGACAGGCTCTATCATTTTTAGTTATTATCGTTCTGTTCAGATTCAACGAAGTGTGACTGTTTAAACTCTCAGCGAAATCAGAAGCTGCCCCGTACTTGGGGTCGCTTTTCTACTGTTCTACGCTTGAAACGATCGAAATTTGAGCGAAATCGATGGTTCGGAGATGGTGCAGGGGGTGGGCTTTGAACCCGCATTTTGGACAGTGAACTACACATTTGCGCCATGATTCAATTTGATGATTACCTGGTTGTCTGAGATCTTGGCAACGTATTCCCATCCCTTTGCTAAATAATCGTTGGCTTCAGCAACGCTAATTACTTTCTGAGAACCCCCATTCGACCCCTGCAACCCCAACAGCTTCTTCCTAACGAGAGTCTGCAGTTCTTCGTCGCTCATCGAAGCCACATCCATCTTATCCACTTCTTCATGACCGAAACCAGCAACCAACAGAAGCTGTTTTCGAAAACTTTCTCTAAGCTTTTCCTCGCTTGTTTTTTCGCTACCCCCTTTGGTCTGGAGAAATTCTTGGCTTCTCTTGTAGGACGCCCGCATATCATCAAGAACCGATTCGGGCAGTCTCCCTTTGTTAGTCGTGTATCGATTCTCAATGTCGCCCTTGTGACCCATCCAAAAAGCCCTGTAATCCCTAAGCACTAAACCTTTTGATTCGGCAAGCATCAGTTGCGTATCGAAATAGCACCTCAAAACATAAGGTCGCCACTGAAGACCAGCTGATCTCAACGCCTCTCTGATATTGTCGCCAACGTTGTTAGATCTTATAAAAGGCTTCATTTTCAACTTCGGCGTAACCAAAGGCGACTTCAGCGTGAGTTCTTCACCTTCTGCTATCCTTTCATTCAGGTAATCCTGAACATACTCGCAACCCTCCTCGCTTAGAAAAGTGAAGTACTGGTGACCCGCCTTGCTGAGTGACTTACGCACAGTTACCAGCGCAGGTTTTTGCTTGAAGCTTACGGAATTAGGTTCAATTTCTATATCTGGAAAATCTCCGAGCAGTAACCCATCATCGCCATGGTAGTTACCCACAGTCTGAATGCGCACTCCAGAATTCGCAACAAGTACGCACGCAACTCGTGTTTTTTTGTCAGTTGAAAGAAACACTCTTCTAAGCTCCTCTTTCGTGGGGACTCGCTCATCTTTAAGGGATGGCGCGTCCCTCGCGCCGCCAATTCTTATTTTCTTTCGGATATCTTTCCCGTTGTGAGCAAGCCAGGATTTGACTGACTTGATCTCGGACTCAATATAGCTGCCCAATTTGCCGTCTTTTTCCATTTGGGACACGCGGTCAAGCAGCATAGTATACAATTCTGGTTCGCTGTGGGCGGCGAGGTTCTTTGGAGTCTTTTCAAAAATGCGGCAGAACGAGCCAAGACGCCTCAAGTAAACGTCTGCAGTTACGCGCGATCCTCTCGAGATGTTATCATACCATCGTTTGACATCGGGATCTTCAAACAAGAAATCGTACTTAGCATGCAACCGCGGAGACATAATTAGCGGTAATGCGCTGCACGTATTTAACGGTTGTTGAGACTTGAACCCTATTGGGAGTGGACCGGGCGGGATTTGAACCCGCGGCCTCCTGATTGCGAATCAGGCGTTCATACCAGACTGAACTACCGGCCCAAACACTTTCCATCCGAAAGAGAACATGCATCAAAAGAATTTAGCGTTTTCGGAGTTTATCCGTTAAGGCTCAAGTGATTTCGCAATGTTTACTTTTGGCTTGTTTCTTTTTCGTTAGCCAGTTTGCAGTTTCCACTATCGCATGTACAATCAAATATTGACACTGTTCAGATACGCTTTACGCGTGTAAAGAAAAATAATGAGGGTTGAAGTTGAAGAATTAGACATACTTTTTGTCGTTGTAGCAGTACCATCTCTGGTATTCTTTGATGTAGGTTAGCGGGCGACCACATGTTGGGCATGTCGGCTGAGTTGATTGCGCAGCCTGCACTGGTTGAGCAGCTTGTGCTGGTTGCGCTGGAATCGAAGGCTCAGTTGCGGCTGGCTTCAGAAGCACAAAGTCTCCTGCTCCTTGAATGTTGTCCCAGACGATGTCTCGAATCTCGCCGTCCTTGTCTTCCACACTCAGTGAGATCCCAGCCTTTCCAACTGTGAAGCCCACATCCTTAACTGTTCCCACAACTTTTCCATCCGCGTCAATAACCGTCATGCCTATGAGTCTGTCCTTGGTTACGCTCTTTTCTTTCTGCGGCTTAGTCAACAAGACACCTCAGAGATAGTATCTAACGGTATAGGGTTTAATAAGCTTTAACCTACTCATGTAGCAACATAATAAAGATAATCGGACAACAAAACCGCTTAAAAAAGAATTGTGCAGTCCTATAGCGCGTGCTCGTCAATCGTGATAGAAAATGATAATAACACCTTGCGAAGAAATAGCGTTAGGGTTAAAAATGGCAACAGGAAGCAGTTCAGAACTCGACATGAATCATTGGCTCTATCGCTTTCTTGCGCTCGTCATTGACAGCATAATAATCGGCATTCCAGTATACCTCATATGGAACTTCGTATTCTGGTCGCTTTTCTGGGGCGGCGCGTGGTGGTTACTCGGATACGGATCATGGCTATTGCTTCCGTTACTCTTAGGCATAATTGAGGTATTTTACTTCGTTATCTTGGACGTTTC
>Ga0315296_10003017_pt1 | contig 14218 bp, 21 predicted proteins | sample YL17G14_18_MG_FD_203921 | JGI IMG/M metagenome (GOLD analysis project Ga0315296, IMG submission 203921) | Sediment microbial communities from Yellowstone Lake, YNP, Wyoming, USA - YL17G14_18 | ecosystem: Environmental > Aquatic > Freshwater > Lake > Sediment | place: USA: Wyoming | collected... | reverse complement strand
GGTCGGGGTCTTTTGGGCTTGTTCAACCTGTGAGCCGAGCCTCTTAGTGTGGTCGGTTAGCCCCCTGAATAGGGCAAGGCAGACTTTGCAGACATCGAGGCTTAACAGTCGGGTTGCTTTGGGGGGTTTGTTGACACAATAGTAACCTTTGCCTGAGAATATTCTCAGCTTGCAGGTTAATTCATCATCGAGGGGTTTCTGTTCACTCGACTTTTTGTAAAGAACAAGTTTCTCGTAGAGACTGCCTAAGAAGTTTCTGAGTAGCTCTGCGTTGCTGTCACCTGTAACCCCATAGAAACTGAACAATTCATTGAGTTTGGCAGGGTCAAAGTCAAAGGAATATTCCCGTTTTTCACTCAATCAGTAACCCTCAACCTGTAATATTAACCCCCCCGCAATTTAAGTTTTTTTGTCAGCAACGGGTCTGATGCAAGCCTTTCACCTTGAAGCCTCTGAAAATCACGGCTCTTTGCCTAAAAACCCCAAAGTAGGGTCTGACAAAAATCTGTAAAAAAGGCGATTTCTGACCATGCTTCTGACCATCAACTCTGAGGAATAACGGTTCTTGACGTTTTAGAGGCTCTTTTTTACGTTTTCTTTTACGTTTTACCATGCCTCAATGTGCAAGCGGAGTATTCCAGAATTTCACACTTTTACATTACGGTTTTAGGCTTTCGGGCTTGAAATCGGCTCATTTTTGCTCTTTGTGAGGTTCAGATTTCACACGTTGTCGTGCCTGTGTATGAGTAGCCCCAACCTCAAGGGAAATGATTTCGTTGCACATGCCACAACGGATTTCTTTGACCTGTGAAGTTTTGGGCACAATGACCTTGAGACTTGAGCCACAATAAGGGCAGTCTTCAGGTTTCATACAGAAAAAAAAGGGGTCTGAGGCTCTTAAACTGATATGGTCTTTTGTTCTACGGTTCAATGCTCTAGTCGAACCTTGACCCGCAAACTGCAAACAGGGTAAGAAGGAAAGACCAGATTGCAACCATTCTTAAGAGGTCATTCTGTATTGACAGAAGATAAACAAAGAATGTCCATGCAAACAGTATAGGCAAGGGCAAAGCAAAACTTATGAGCATTGCACTAAGTCGGTCATGGTTTTCTATCCAATCCCAAAGCCCCCTCAAACCATGTGCAATAGTATTGATTGCATTAACCTTATGCCCCAAACACACAACCCTATTGCGAACAGCATCTTTAAGTTTTTTCGCACTATTTCACCCCCCTAATTGTTTTCAGGTTTGTTTGGGTCGTTCTGAGGGGTCTCTGAAAGGTTAGGAGAAAGGAGAATAAACCCCCTCAAGGTGACCCCTGCCCTATCATGCTTGCGAGACATGACTTTGATTGTTCTTTGTTCAGGGGGCAGGTGTGCCTCTTTAAACCCTAATCTGTAAGACTTGACACATGCCCAAAGAACAACAATTAACATGACTAGAAACATTGCCAAAGCCCCTATGAAAAGCCCGAGCCAAAGCCCGGACAAATATTCGGTCATTGCTTAACCCTCACAAGGGTCGTTTGATTTCGGGGCTTCTTAACTCGGGTCTCTGCGCAGGGTTGCCCTGTTGCCCAACAAATACCATAAGGTTGACAACAAGTGCAGGTCATTGCTTGACCCTGCCGTATCTTGAAACAAACGAATATTTGCCCCTAAACTTGCGGGCAAGCGTCTTGATTGAACAGGTCAGAATGTCTTTGCAGTTGTTGCATTTCTTATAGGCGTGATTTCTTTTTGAAAAACACTTTTTCATTGCTCAAGCCCCCAACAGTTTAATGCCGTCAACAGGCTTGAAAGCCGTCTTAATCTGGTCATAGCGTTCCTTGAATTTGGGGGTCAATTCCTGCCAAAGTTGCTTCCATGTTTTCTCAACCCTTGTCAAGCCTAAAATCTGTGCCCTTATCTTTTCTCTGCCCCCGCCTCGATAGAATTTCATTATGGTCTCGGGGTCTGTGCCTACATAGTCGCTTATTACGTCAATGTCAATGCCGTGAAGCCCCATTAAGGTGATGCAGGTGTGTTTCAAAGTCACATGGGTTGTTGTTTTCCATGCTATTCCTGCCTCTTTGCCTGCCCGTCTCAATCGGTCATTGTATTCGTCAATGTCGTAGGAAAACAGTTTGTCGGTTCTTTTGAAGTCAATGACATACTGCCAAATAAAATCAAGGGCAAAATCCCAAAGGTCTTTTTCAGGGCTTTCGTCAACCTTGATTTCATGCAAAACAATGTAGCCCTGTTGCCTGTGAATGTCTGAAACCGTCAAACCTTTGTTTCTGCCTCTTATGCCCCCGAGGGCAGAAAATCGACCCCCCATAAGTGTGCCACAGTAGAGCAAAAGCAACGTGTCAGGTTCATTGATGTGGTTGACGACATTGATTAGGTCGGGGGGCATTAAGTATTCATGCTTGTGTAGCCCTGCACGTCTTTTCAAGCCCTTTGTTGTAAATCGAGGGTCAGTTTTTGGCAGGGTCTTGATGTCGGGGTCAATGTTCATTTTCATTGCAAACCGTAGGGCAATGGCTCGGTTGAAAGTTATCTTGCCTGTCATAGGGTCAACAAATTCGGCAGGGGGGGCTTGTTTAGTTGTGCCCCAAAAAAAGAGAAAATCGTCAAGGTCAAACTGAACAGGCTCTTTTTTGCCCCGCATTTTCCATGCGTCTCTTAACGTGTTATAGGTTGAAGCCCCCTGTTTTCTCAGGGCAGAAACCCATTGCTCTGTCTCAACATGCTTGAACCGTTTGGTGTAGATTTCTCGAATAATCCGAGCCGTTTCTGTTTGGTTAAATTCCTCTACGGTTTTTGACTCGACCTTTTTGGCTTTGGGGCTTATGCCTTGAGGGTAAGCATCGAGAAGTTTGTCTATTGTAGGTCGGCTCAAGCCCGTGACCCGTTGAGCCTCGGCTTTTTTCTTGAACCATTGATGCGGGGCTTTCGGGTGTTTTCTTTGTCGGGTCGGGTCTAATTTTACGATTTCAAAAACCTTTTCGGCAACACTTCTCTTAACCCTTAAGGCTTCACTCAATCAGTAACCCTCAAGTTTCTGGTAGGGCTTGCCCTTGTGGGTCGGCTCAAGCCTATCCCTCATTCTACAATGTAGAGTATCAAAGTATTTAAGGGTAAGAGGAAATTGTCCAACAGACCTACACCTTATTTTTCATAGCCCCTTATCTCACGGGTAGCCTTGACCCGAATCTCTATCGGTTACGTTGTGCGTGTCTTCTACTGTGTATTGAATCCACCCGATAACCCCGCATTTTCCGCTTGCGTATATGTTCAAAGCGTTGTTTGGGGCACATACTATCGGGTGAAACAAATTCGCTTGAACAACCCCCGAAGCATTATCGTTGCCGAATCTTCTACCCGAAGCCCCCTCAAGGAAATAAACCGTTGTTGCGCTGTCTTTTCGCAAGTAAAAGGCATAGACTTTGATTCTTGTGTTGAGGTTTGAAGGGGGTATTATTTCCTGCGCCCCCGCAACTGCAAAGGTTAGTTGTATTTCCTTGAATTGAAGGTCTTGTCGCCCGTCAGCTTCCTTAACGTAGTCAATCATGCTGTTGTGAACAACTGACAAAAGTATGTCGTCAGCGTAAGCGGTTGCCATGCCCGCTTTTAGAAACAAGACCTCTAGTTCAACGAAGGGAAAATAGGGGTCAACGGTTGTTACCTTGTTTGCGTACCAATCGATTTTTTGCCAATCCGTTGCCGTGAAGGTATGTGTATAGTCGATTGCCCATGTCATCGGAAATCTTGACGCAAGGCTTTGATTCTCTAGCCGTAAGGTTACTCTGTCGCCTATTTGCCCTTTTGCCCAACATTCAAACTTGCGTATCTGATTCATTTGAATTGCGGGGAAAAGTTGAGCAATCCCGTCGGGGTAGTCGCCATAAACCGAATATGCCCCGCTGTGTTTCTCGACACCAGAAATGGCGCAACCCGTGTTTGCCCAATTCGCAAGCGTACCCGTTTCAAAGCCCGCATTTAGGCAATATTGTCTATCGTAAGACGGGTTCAAGCGGTCAAGTTGTTCTATCTTTTCTAGCAAAGTCAATGTGCCATGCTGTAGGTTGTCGATTGTCGTGATTTTGTCGATTGTACCGATATGGGTAATTTCTTCGATTAGCTTGATTAAGTTGATTTTCTCAATGAGGTCGATAAGGTCAACCTTTTCAATTTTGCTCAGTATGCCCTCGGGTCTGAGCCGTGCCCGACCCTGCAAGTCCTCAGTCGTAGCCGTTAGCCCCGCATTTCTGAAACGGTCAAACAAAGCCCGTTCATTCTTAAGTTGCTCAATCAACTCGTTTGTTGCTTGCAGGGTTTTCTTGCCCTTCAAGGCTTCAATGATTTCGTCAACAATGCTCTTTTCACTCATTCAAAAAACTCACTTTTACAATTTAAGCTTTTCTAATATGGTATTTTTGTATCATATCCAAGAAGGTATTTACCAAAAATGAAGTCAGATTCACCTTGAATATCGTAAACCGTACCTTCATATACGAACCTTTCAATATCTTCAACTTGAACCGCTCCCGCTTGTAAACGGTTTGCGTCAAAGAAAAACTCTGCTAGAATGTCGCCTATTTGAAGTTCCCTTGCGGGGATATGCCCTTTGTTTCGAGTAAAAATAGGATGATTATCGGTTACTGCAATGTCGCATTGAAAGTCTTTATTCCGTTCTAACTTGAATAATTGCCTAAACTTGATGTTTTCATACGTTGCGTTGACATAGGTTTTAGGATATGTTACGAAAGCACGAATTATATCCCAAGTACCATGATGCATGTTGATTTCCGTAATTCTTGCCCGCTTGAAAACATTTCTTGCGGTAATTCCGCAAAGTTCATCATTTAGGGTTAAATCTGATACTTTGACTTGCTTGAAGTTTTCTCCGTCATGGCAAAGAAATTCACATTCTGACGGAAAACAACCCGACCCTATTGTTTTTCGTTGAATCCTTGTCTTTATTGCGTTCAACTTTGCAGGGGTATCTATTTGAGCGGTAATGTTTTTACTGTAAGTTTGTTCACTTGTCGTAAGAGGAATAACCGTATAATACCATGTAGCCCCGTCGTACCAATATGCCCATAATTCCTCAACCGTCGGGTCATTTAAATAGCCTTTAACCTTCAATAAAACTTCGCTCAAAGTATCACTAGAAGGTACGGTGAAACCATACCCCCCGTATTCCTGCAAAGAAGGAAATGTAGAAGAATATGTGCGCAATGCATCATCAGCATACGCACTTATCGGGTATAGCCATCCTTTGACAATAGTTGCGTTTGTAGTCGGGCTACGGTTGTCCGTCGGCATTACCGACCTACCCCCGACAATTTACGTCTTAGACTTACAGCGGGAGTGAACCATGTAGCTTGCACGGGAATCCAATTAACATAAATCGTTTTCTTCTTTGTCATGTAGCATCATCATCCCAATAAGCTATCGAGCCGTTAGCTCCTATTGCGTCTGACAAATTCAAGTTTAATGCTTCACCGACAGCAGTAGCTAGAAGAAATGCGGGGGGGTTGACCGCATGCGTGTAGCCTTCACGGGCTTGAAATGGTTGTGCGCCTTCGAGGTCTGTTGAAACTGAACAGAATTTAGCGGTGACAGTTCCCGCAAAAACGACTTTGATAGCATAGACCTTGATTTTCTTGCCCGTAACCCCCGCAACGATTATGTTATTTCCGCTTGAAGCGCAATCAATTTTAGCGGTTTGGCAAGTTTTAAGTTCGAGGGCTTTGGTTATGGCATTGAGTTTCAAGGCTTGATAGAGGGGCAAATTCCAAATCAAGTTCAGGTCTTCAGGAGTCACGTCAGGTTTCAGCAAAGGCTTGAGAAAATCAAAGACCTCTTTCTCGACCTGCAAGGCTTGAAGCGAATTTGAAGGCAATAGGGGCTTTTTCTCTGCCGTTTCGGACAGGGCTTTCACCCCCTCAAGGAGTCATCTCTCGGGTTTTCTCAAAAAGCAACCAAAAGAAAAATGCGAACAATGCGAATATGCCCCCGATTGCAACGTATCCTTTCCACGTCATAGTTCTCGACCCCCTTTATGGTGTTTTTCCGTTTATGAAAGCCGTGACTTTGCCCGCACTTGCAGGCACGTTTGAGGCAACCTGTAGTTTGAGCCAATTCCAAGCGTCTGTCACGGGTTCTTTAGCCGTAGCCCCTGTCAATACCGCTATGTCAGATTTCAGGGCTTCCCATATTGAGCCGTCAATGCTTCCGAGTAGGTTGTATTTGATTGCGTTTGTGCCCCCGATCTCTTTGAGGTGAACAAGGGCTTTGCTGAACAAGCGCATGTCAAAGACTTTGCTTTCAACGTCATAGGTGTCTTTTGTGGTCTCGTTCTGTAAGACCCGTTTGGTTTTGTAGCCTGTGCCTTTGCTTTTCCAAGCCTCATGCGTGTCGCTGTCGGCAGGCATTGAGAACGGGGCTTCTGAGCCTCTTTTCGTGAAATGGGCGCTCATAGTAACTTAACCTCTTTCAAGTTTCTGCGACATGTCGGGCAATGGTTGACCTGATAAGATGCGACTTCGTGACCCTTTTTGCACTTTGGCATGTTTTCATTTCCTCTTTGGCTTTTTGCCGTGTTTTCGTTTTCTGTGTGTTCTGAGCCAGCTCATACGTTTGGCAAAGTTGTAACCTGTCGGGCTTATCGCCTTGCAACCCTTGACCTTGCAATGAATACGGCAGGGCATTTCAGGTCTTGACCCCCAAACGATTGAGCATGACGGCAATCATGGGCAGGGAAAAGGGCAGGCTCATGCCTTCTGTGAAGATTGCAAGGGCAACGATTGCAACCAAAACAATGACCGTGACGGCAAGGTTCAACGTGTTCATGCTTCTGCCCCCTTCTTTTTCATGCGGTAGGCATAGACGGCAAAGATGACGAGGGCAAAGACCCCAAAGACCGCAATAGACCAATAGACCCATGCGGGAATATAGCCCATTTTTCGCTTAAGGTCTTCAAAGGGGTTCGGTTTAGTAGCCATTTCTGTGACCTCAAATAGGCACGTTTCTTGCAACAGTTGTGCCCGTCTGTCTCGGGGGGGCGGGGATCAAGGGGGCTTCTGTCGGGGCAGGGGTCACAGTTGTTGTCGGGGGGGTTACGGTCAGGGGGGCTTCGACAGGTTGCGGGGCAATCTCGGGCAAAGGCGCAAGGGCAGGGGCAGGCTCAACGGGCTTTGCCTCAACGGGTTCTTGCTGTGCGGGCATGGTCTCAACGGGTTCAAGGGGTTGCACAATCTCAACCTTTTCGGGTTCAGGTTTGGCAACCTCTGCCTGTTGTTCTTGCGGGGTTGCCTGTTCGACCCCTATGAGCCTGAGAAAGGCTTTCACGGGGTCGGCTTTGATTAAGGGTTCTGACATTTTGGTTTTCACCTTAACTAGAACGGCAGTTTAAACGGGGCTTTTGCCCCCTCAAGGGCTTCGAGCCGTTTGTCGATTTCGTTGACGAATGTTTCCACCTGTGACAATTTGGCGTTGAGGTTGTTGCCGGCCTCAACGAGTTGATTGAGTTTCTGCCTGTAGGTCTCAAGGTTTGACCCGTAGTTTTTCAGGGTTGAGTCAAAAGTGTTTATGCGGGTTGCCATGTCGTTGAGGTTTTTGTAGGCATTGCTTATGTTAGTGTTGACCGTTGACAGGTTGTTGAGGGCTTCTTTGAGTTTGGGGTTGATGTATGTGTCAATTTGGTTTTTGATGGGGTTGATAAGGGTGTTTTGAATGTAGGTTTGTGCCTCAGCGACCTTTGCAAAGGCTTGAGCCTTAAGGTCATTCAACCAGGCCATAATTTGACTGTTGACCTCGTTGCCTTTGTCTGCCCCGCTATTGTAGGCTTTTTGAAAATTGCCGTTATACACGGCTCGGCAGACATCAATGAGAAGGCTTTGCACGTTGCCCAAAGGAAACCAATCAGGGAAAATTGCGTCAATCGAGCCTGCGTAACCTTCCCATTTCAAATATTCAAGCAACTCGGATAAGTAGCCCATGACTTTGCCGATTGCCGTGTCAGTTGTGCGGGCAGTCGGGGTCTGTTTGGTTATGTAGGGCATTTCACTTTTCACCTTGAAAAATCTCATAGATTTCTGACTTTGCCCAAACCCAAAAGTTGACACTTTCCTTGTGCAGGTATGGGTCGGGCAACAGGGGTAAGCATGATAAAACGATTAACGTGAGAACAAGGAAAAAAAGGGGGGTTGAGGGGTTCATATCAGGTCGGCTCTGTCGGGGTCGGGGGGATCGCCTGAGGCTTGCGGGCTTGATTGATACCGAAAAACACTAAGGTCGTTGCCAAAGCTGTCAATGCCATAAGGTAGATTTCAAAGGTCTCGGGAAATCTGCCTGTCACTTGCGCTTGACCATCGGCAAGGAAAATCAGTTGAGCAAAAAACATGATGACAAAGTTGCCTATGATGTCGAGGATTTTGGTCAGGTTGCTTGTGTTTGTTGTGCTAAGTCCTAACATGGCGGGTCACCATATCAGAAATGCCAAAAAGAACATTGCAAATATGATATAGATTGCCCATTTCTCGATTCCAAGTTTGGCTTTGAACCAGTAGATCAGAAAGGCAAGGATCAAAACGATCAATTCGCCTATGTGTAGAGACCTGCCACCCCAAAGTTTTCTGTCAAGGGTTTCTTTGGTTTTTTGAACGATTGCAGACATTTTTTTTCAACCTCACAAGATATAGCGTTCCAATACTCTGACGCCTGCGTTGACGCCTGCCACAGGTATGTTGAGTTTCGAGTAGAGGCTTGAGAAGTCGGCAGTCGGGAAGCCTTTTGCAAACTGTAAGAAGGCAAAGCCCGTATCGAGGTCTTGAATAAGCGACCCGTTGTTTTCGGCTCTAAGGGTTGTCAAGTAAATGCCGTCTGTGACTATGATTTCGCCTCGGGGGTTTCTGCCCACAACTTTGAGTTTATCAAAAATTGTTGCCGATAGTACGCTGTTGTCGTCTATGGCATACATGTAAGCAAAAATTTTGTAGGCTTTTTCATGCTCATAGGGTTGTTCGCCTGTGTTTGTGCCAAACTTTTTCCATGCTAGGCATTTCTCGATTAGGATTTTCCAATTATCGAGGTTGCCGTGTCTCTGCGGGTCGTATGCACTTTCAACGAGGGTCACGTTGATGAAATGGTAGGTTGCGGCGGCGGGGGCATTGTCGGTCACGATTAGTTGCAGGCTTGTGAAAATCCATGCGGGCAGGGGTTGAGCCTCGGGTATGTCGGGGTCTGAGAAGATTAGGCGATAGATGCCTGTGACATGTCTTTTTCTGTGTAGTCTTTCGACCTGAACGTAGAATGATGCAAGCCCAAAAGCGTCTTTGAGGTATTTGTTGCCGTTGCCGACAAGTTTGATGTCAAGTAAGTCGTCTGCAAGACCTGATAGGGGGTCTGTGGCGTGTTCTCCGACCATGATGACGAGTTCATGAATGAATGAGTCTTTGGGTATGTCAATGTAGAAGGTCTGAGCCGTTGCTGCTGCTGCTGACTTTTGCTGTGCGATGGGTCGTTGCCACGTCTTTGTAGGTTCTAGGTCTTTGTTTCGTTGCAGTTGTAACATTGCCATTGTTGTTTTTCACGTCTCCTTTAGTCGGGCTTAACGGTAAGTGCTGACACATGTTATATAGGTTATGACGTAGGGCATACGACATAGGGCATACGACATACGGCATATCAGACCCGCTTGAACATCTCTGACCGAAAGGTTGACCCGCAAAATTTGCAGACAAAAAACCATGCTTCAAAGGTCTTGAAGGCAAGCCTGTGAGGCGTGTCATTCTTACATTTCGGGCAGTAATAGAAGTATGAACATTCAAAGCCTGACAAAAGGCTCACATGACTTGTGGCACGGGTTTCATTATGCGGGGTTCTGAGCCGAGCCGGTAATAGATGAAATGAAAGGGGGGCAGTCGTTGACTTTGCTCAATTATGTGTTTAGGCACAACGTCACTATACCAATCGACATCTTGAGGCAGATAGGTTGCAAAAATAAAGTGATGTTGACATGACCCCAAAATATCATTGTGGATTTGGGCAACCCTGCGAGTTGAAAACCAATAAGCAATGTTTCGGTTGCCCCCCTGATTGATTAGTGTGTTGAGGTCGGGGGGTAAGACGTGTTTGGTTTGGTTCATGCTTAATTCGTCAACGACAAAAATGTGGTTGCCTTTTGCCCAAACGTCTTTGCAGGTCTTTTGAAACAGGTCTTCACGGTTGAAAGAGGTCGGCTTGACGATTGCCTGCGCTTTGGGGTTCAGAGGCTTGAAGCCCTTGTGCGTGAATATGCCGAGGTTGTCAAAAACTGTGTAGGGGTTGCGGTTGATTGAAAGAAGCCATGCCATACAGATAGTTTTGCCACTTTGCCCCATGCCGACAAAACAGGCGTTTTCTTTGAGGGGGTTGACAAACTCAATGCTCAAGTCTAAGCCTCGACTGCAATGGATTTGACGGGGTTAGGGGGGCTTGCCCTTTTGAAAAATCGTGAATATTGAACGTCTAGGCATTGCCCATCATAGTCAATGTGTATGAAAGCCTTTGTGCAACGGGGTTTTGACCCTTTATGCTTTCGGCTCGGAATATTGCTGTTATGAACGCAACCCCTGATTTCGCAGAATGTTCTCACATCAAACCCGACCAATCGACCTCTATGGCAAAAAGGGTCTCAATGACCTGATAAGGGGCAATGTGCTTTTTGTCGTAAATTTCCTCAAGTATGCGGGCAAGCCTATTTATTTTGTTGAAAGTTGTTATAGGAATCATTATCGAGGTTTGCTTTTGCTTTTTTTCAGGTCGGGGCAAAGTCGTTGCAGTCTCCAAATTCGTCAATGTGGATTACGTTTTTTGAACAATGTCCTGCACGGTTGCGTTTGCATCTTTGTTTGCACATGATAAGGGTCATTGTGGCTTCAACTTGTCTTTGGGCTTCTCGATTAGTATGGCAATGTAGTCTTTTTTGATGCCTTTCTCGGTCAGGGTTATGGGCTTCACGTCAATCGGGGGCAGGTTGTCGAAAATTACCTCTAAGAGGGGCATGAATTTGTCGAGTTTTGCAAAGACCGTCATGAGTTGCTCGATTGCTTGAGGGTTAAACATTCTTGACCCCTACAAAGGCTTTACTCAAGGGAATATCTTTGACGACAATGGTTAGCTCTGTGCGGTCTTCATGCTCTTTGATTATGGCAAGGATGTTGTCGAAGATTATGCGGTTTATCTTTGGGTCTTTGGTCAAGTTGACTTTAATTTCTACGTTGACCATGCGAAGCCCTCTCAGGTAAGTGTGCCGAGTTTGGCGAGTAGGTCTTTGCCTTTGGGCTTTTCTTGAGCTGTCGGCTCGGCAGGTTCGGCAGGGGGTTCAAGCTCGGCAGGTTCGGCAGGGGGTTCAAGGATTGTTTGGGCTTTGTCAGGCTCGGGGGGTTTCTGTTTGCGGGGTTTTGGCTCGGTTTCAGGTTTGGGTCTGAGCAATGCTTTGAGTTTGGGGGCAGCGACCTTGAGAATGATTGAGCCGAAATGCGTGACGCAAGTCATGTCAATGAATTGGTCTTCTGACAGGTTGACTTTAGTCAGTCGAAAAACCATGATAGGCAACAAGATTGCTGTGTCTCTGCTTTCTTGGTCGGTGAGGGTTTCTTGTGCCCCAGAAATTTGCTCGATGACCGAGTTGAACAGTCTTTTGACTGACCTTTCGAGAATTGGCTCAAGTTTGGCAACTGTTGGGCTTATGGCAACGTGTGCGGGGGCTTCTGTCGGGGCAACGGGTTCATAGGGTTCTGGTTCTGTGACCTGTGCCTCTGCGGGTTGCTCTGTCGGGGTCTCAGGGAAAGGCTCGGGGGGTTGCTCGGGTATGCGGGCAGTCGGTTCTTGTGCAGGCGGGGGTTGACCCTGTTCGTTTTTGAAAACTATGTCTTTGAGGACTTTGTAGCCGAGGCTCTTTCTACATTGCAGTTTGTCGGCAATCTCTTTGATGTGAGTCTTTGCGGTTTCTCGGTCTGTGTATTGTTCAAGGGCTTCTTTGAACAGTTGAGTTTTGGTTTTCTGTTCAGGTTCAGGGGTCGGCTCGGGAGCTTGTGCGGGAATCTCGATTTCGTCAGTTTGACTTGACAATTCTGACATTCAAAAGACCTCTTTGTGTCCTTAACCCGTCTCATTCGCCTTTTGCACAGGGGGCAAGGGAGCAGGTGTGTCGGCAGACCTGACACCCTCGGGGCGTTGCAGGCAGGCTCTTACAAAATTCTCAAAGGGCATTGTCTCTGTCGAGTCGGTCATATCGTCAACGTCAGTCATATCGTCAACTGACAGATGTTGCTCAAAGACTTGCTTGAGGTATTCGATTAGTGTGCCCTTGTAGGGTATGCTGAGAGTCTGTAAGAAGGCAATGTGTTCTTTCAGGGTCGTCACGGTCTATAACCCCCGTGACGCAATTTTTCAGTCTCAAACTGCAAATTCGCTAGGTATTTGATGGTCTCAAGAAGTTTGGGCAATTCTGTCGGGTCAATGTCTAAGTCTCTAAGAGCAACAGTTGTATAGGGGGGGAAGGGTATGCTCATTTCTCCGATTTTCATGGCAGGGTCACCTTTGTGCCTCAACGATTGCTCGCCATTTCTTGCCGAGCCGTTTCTGTTGACGTTTGCTGACCGTCATTCTTCATCTTCTCCATTGTCTAGGTCGTCTAGTTCTTCGTCATCTGGGCTTTCTTCGTAGTCTAGTACGGAGTTCATGCTGAGACCTCACAAAGTTTCTTTGAGGCTTCCCAACTCGCAAGTATCGTAATGGCAAGGCTTCCTGCTAAGATCACATACTCGATGGGGGTCATGGGTTCACACACTCAAGGTTCATGCCGTAGCCGAGGGTTTGAGCTGTCATGCAGAGCATTATGCGTTGTAACCCGTTGATGTCATGAAATCGGCAGTCTTTTTCTTCCAAACGGTAGCATTTTTTGCAGTTGACCTCAATGAAATGGTCGAGAGGGCTTAGAAATTCCTTTTCAGGTTTGGGGGCTTCGTTTTGTGCGGTCTGCAATGGGGGTCGTCTCCTCTCTGTCGTCTGTAGTCTCAGCAAAAAGTACGTCATATACCGTTTCGGTGGTTACAGACATCGAATAGCCTCTAACGTCGTGTTTTTCCAATTTTTCTTTCAGAAACGCTTTTAGGGAATTGAGGAAGGAAAGCGGGGCTTCCTTATCAGAGAATATTTCTAAACGGATTTCCATTTTTGTGTTCTAACCTGAGGGCTTTCTGTTGAGGTTTTGATGCACGGCAAGGGCTTTTCTGACGCTTTGCTCACAGGTAAAAAATCGGCAACCTGTCTTTTCCTCGGGGTTTTCGCTGTTCTTGACACAGGGCAGTTGCAACAGGGGGTAAGGGTGTTTCTCAATGGCACAGTAGTTTTGCAATTCACCTTTGGCAAGCCGTTGAGCAATCAGGTCTGAGTTTGAGACGGTAGGGGTCGGGGTCGGGGTCTTTTGGGCTTGTTCAACCTGTGAGCCGAGCCTCTTAGTGTGGTCGGTTAGCCCCCTGAATAGGGCAAGGCAGACTTTGCAGACATCGAGGCTTAACAGTCGGGTTGCTTTGGGGGGTCTGCTAATACAATAGTAACTTTTGCCTGAGAATATTCTCGTTTTGCAGGTTAATTCGTCATCGAGGGGTTTCTGTTCACTCGGTTGAGTCTGTGACTTTTTGTAAAGAATCAGTTTCTCGTAGAGGGAGTTAAAGAAGTTGTTGAGTAATTCATTGTTGTTTTCACCTGTAACTCCGTAGAAGGCAAAGAGGTCATGGAGTCTATCAGAGTCAAACTTGAAGATATAGGTCTTTTTTTCACTCAATCAGTAACCCTCAACCTCTAATGGTAACCTGCCCGCAATTTAAGTTTTGTCTTGATCGCAGAAGGTAGTCTTGTCAGTTTTCTTGATAGGCTCTGAAAATCACGGCTCTTTGCCAAAAAACCCCAAAATGAAGAGTATAGTTTAAAACGTAAAATGCTCTAACTATACCATGCACTATAACATGAACCGTGAGGAATAAGGTTCTCTTACATTTTAAGGGGCTTTTTTTACGTTTTCTTTTACGTTTTACCATGCCTCAATGTGCAAGTGGAGTATTCCAGAATTTCACACTTTTACATTACGGTTTAAGGCTTTTGGGCTTCAAATCTGCTCATTTTTGCTCTTTGTGAGGTTCAGATTTCACACGTTGTCGTGCCTGTGTATGAGTAGCCCCG
>Ga0315296_10003016_pt1 | contig 14219 bp, 10 predicted proteins | sample YL17G14_18_MG_FD_203921 | JGI IMG/M metagenome (GOLD analysis project Ga0315296, IMG submission 203921) | Sediment microbial communities from Yellowstone Lake, YNP, Wyoming, USA - YL17G14_18 | ecosystem: Environmental > Aquatic > Freshwater > Lake > Sediment | place: USA: Wyoming | collected... | reverse complement strand
GTCTGGGAGATGTCCGGTGGTTCCGCATCCAATAAACGAACGAGACCTGCGCGCCCTGATCGCAGGGGGCGAAACGCTAACCGTCGAGTTCAAGAGCGACCAGGGGCCGCTCTCCGATCATTGACTGTAGAAACCGACTTTGTGACCTTGCCGGAAGGCCTGGTGGCTGTGATTGGTGTGCCCGCTGCGCGCCAGCCCATCTCCACCAGCGACGGACGGCTGGTGGTCCGCTACCGGGACACGCACAACCGCCCCGGCTGCCGCCCGCTGTATGTCTATGAGTTGACCAACTGGTTGGCCGAGCGCGGGCAGGCCGGCGCCACGGCACTCGTCGTTCCCCACGCAGCCTGGGAGGACCTGGACCCATTGGAGTTTGCCCGCTTGCGCCGGATGGTGGAGGAGACCCCCGGCGATGCCGCACTACTGAGACTCTCAGACGAAGAAATCGCCCGCGCTCTGCGGCTGGTGCGTGAGGAAAGTGGACGCCTCGTACCCACCGTGGCCGGATTGCTGCTCGTCGGCAAAGAGGCTGCGCTGCGCGAACACGTCCCGGCCCACGAGGTGGCCTTCCAGGTCTTGCGTGGCACTGATGTGGCCGTCAACGAGTTCCGCCATTGGCCGCTCCTGCGCGTTCACGAGTGGCTGACGGAGGCCATCGGCGTCCGCAACGAGGAGCAGGAGTTGATGATCGGCGCGGTCCGCGTCGGCGTGCCGCGTTACGACCGGCGCGGCATCCGTGAGGCGATCAATAACGCCCTCATCCACCGTGACTACACCCGCCTGGGTGCGGTCCACGTCCAACTGCACGACGATTACGCGCTGGTGACCAATCCTGGGGGCTTTGTGGCCGGAGTTCACGTGGGCAACCTGTTGGTGGCAGCCCCGCGCCCGCGCAACCCCTCCCTCGCTGATGCCTTCAAGCGCGTGGGACTGGTGGAGCGGACGGGCCGTGGCGTGAGCATCATTTACGCCGGGCAGTTGCAGAACGGTCGGCCTGCGCCAGCGTATGACCTTTCCACAGAGACCAGTGTGACGGTGACGTTGGGCAGTGGCCCCGCCGACCTGAGTTTTGTTGTCAGCACGATTGGGGCCAACAAGCGTCTGGGGCGAGCATTGACAGTGCCGGAGCTGCTGGTATTGTGGGAGGCGTGGACAATGGGCCGGGTGACGGTGAGTGAGATTGTTCATCTGATCCAGCGCGACCAGAAGGCGGCGCGCGATCTGGCGCGTCAGTTGGAAAACCATGGACTGATCACCGGCTTTTCCAGCGGCGGACGACGCCTGTATCGCCTCGGCCCGACATTGCGCGAGACCGGCCACACCGATGTAGGTCCAACGATCACGCGCCTCTCCCCAGCTCGAATAGAAGAACGACTGTTGGCCCATGTGCAGCAGCATGGCCAGATTCAACGCGGCGAAGTGGAGACCTTGACGGGCTTGAGTCGTGACCAGGCTTATCGCTTGCTCAAACGCCTGGTGGAGCAGAGAAAACTGGTTCAGGTAGGACGCGGCCGTGGCGCTTATTATCGTGTGGCTGCTATCACGCCAGGGGGTGATGCTTGATAAACAATGCGCGCGCGCATTTCGCGCGCATTTATGAATTCTGTCATCAGTGGTGAGAACACCCCGGCGATAATCAGTAAAGTACATCTGCCCGTTACTATGAGCACGGAAGCCGATACCTGTCGCAAGTATATCACCCCTGCGCTCCAGGCCGCAGGCTGGGGCGATCCTCCGCACTCGTTCGCAGAACAACTTACAGGAGGATCCTGCGTTTCCTGGCTGCCGGCATCACGCTCTTCCTGGATCTCACCGAGGAGGGGGAGATGCCAGCGTACGACCAATGGTTGGGCGAAGCCGCCAGGCACGTCCGTATGCCCATTCCAGATTTCGGTGTCCCGACGCCGGAGCAGATGGCCCAGACACTGGACATCATGGACGTGGCGATTGGGACCGGGCATGCGGTGTACGTCCACTGTCTGGGCGGTCTGGGGCGGACAGGCACTGTCGTCGGGTGTTATCTGGTGCGGCATGGACTGCAAGGTGCAGAAGCATTGAACACTATTCAGTTGCTGCGGCGCGAGACACCGGGTGCTGGCAGCGATTCCCCGGAGACGGACGTGCAGCGGTGGATGGTGTTGACGTGGAGGAATGGCCAGTGACTCCGTCTTGGGTAGGGCGCGCAGGCGTTTTGGCGGGCGGTCGGTTCTGTGTGCTTCTGGTGGTGGCCAGCGCGCCGCTCACCTGCTCCTGGCCCAGGACGGTGCCCGGACGAAAGCAAATTTGCGTTGCACGTACCAACGTGCTATAATATGAAAAGTCAGTGCTACCAAGGGCCTGAGACAACAGCCAAGGTGCAGGGCCCGTCCACCGCTAGACTGGACGTGGACCTCCTCGTTTAGTGGAATGTTGCTGGCGGGCCGGCTCCATGTCCGTGGGTAATGTGGTCCAATGCCAAGAAGCCCGGTATGGACGCGAACGAGATTTTGAAGCTCATCGCTCAGGGTGAAGGGCAACAGTTAGAATTCAATGGGCGCGCGTACAAACGGGTGGGCGCAGCCGACGTGCGACTTGAGCGGGACGAGTACGAGCAGATATTGTTAACCCGCAGCAGCGCTGCGTATGACCGCCAACCGGTCCCACAAGCGCGTTACACCGACCTGGACGAGGAGCGCATCCGCTGGTATCTGGCGCAACGGGCTGAAAAACGTGGCATATCGGCCCCAGGCGGCCCACTGCCGGACCTGTTGCTCGGACTGGGCGCGGTGGTTGAACGTGCCGGGGATCTCGTTCCCACCTGTGCCGGGATACTCTTCTTCGGACGTGACCCCCAGGCATGGATTCCCCATAGCCAGGTGCGCGTGGCCCGTTTCCAGGGCACGTCCACGACCCATTTCGTTGACCGTGCTGACCTGAGTGGCACGTTGCCGGAGATGATTGATGCAGCCGAGCGGTTTATCCGCCGCAACACTCGTCTGGCAGCCAGGGTAGTGGGCTTTCGCCGCCGCGAGGTCACCGAGTACCCCTACGAAGCTATTCGTGAGGCGGTTTGCAATGCGGTCTGCCACCGCGACTACCGCATCGAGGGCGCCAGCGTGCGCATCATGGTCTTTGCCGATCGCATCGAGGTCAACAGCCCCGGTGGGCTGCCGCCGGGAGTGACGCTGGCCAACATCGAGCGCAAACACGTCCTGCGCAACCCCCTCATCGCCAACTACCTGTACGATATCTTCTACATCGAGAAGTGGGGCACCGGCATCGCCCGCATGCGCCGCCTGATGCGTGAGCACGGGCTGGCCGAACCACACCTGGAGGAGTTGGATGGTTTCTTCGCCGTCACGTTCTACGGCCCCGGCGAGCGGATTCTGAACTTGATCCCGGAGGAAGGCGTGACTGACCTGTGCGCCCTGGGGTTGAATGAGCGGCAGATCGAGGCTTTGCGGTTGATGGTCAATGAGGGCAAGGAATTGAGCAACGCAGACTATCGGCAGCGGTTTAACGTGTCCAAAAATACCGCTTCCAGGGATCTGCAGGCTTTGGTGGAAACAGGGTGGGTAAAGGTGATAGGAATCGGTAGAGGTACTCGCTACCGGGCGGTCTGATGGTGCGTAAACAGTGCTGATGGGGCGTAACATGGGGCGCTAATGGACGCCCACGCCTCGACCACGTTGGAATGGTGTCGGCGTGGAAGAATGGCCAGTGATTCCGTCTTGGGCGGGGCGCGGCGGGGCAAATTCCAATCTTTCGTTCACCTTCGGTATACCAATCTCTGTTACACTGTTGGTTGGAAGCCACAACCTGACCCACCTCACCGTGCACGCGCCGAGGAGGGCATCGTAGACAACGTAGAGCCGACTCCCTGCCAGCAGGCGTTTTGGCGGGCGGTCGGCTCTTTATGCCTTATGCAACAAAAACAGCTTGTCTTATCCGATGAATCATGATACAATTATGCTTGATAGCAACAGACTCTGGGGCGAGTGTGAAAATCATTGGAGGTTCTTGCTATGCGCTTCATGCACTTTGCCGATATCCACCTCGGCTACCAGCAGTACAATTCCCAGGACCGTTTCAACGACTTTAGCCAGGTCTTTCTGTACATCGTCAAACAGGCCATCGAGCAGCAAGTGGACTTTGCCCTGCTGGCCGGTGACCTCTTCGAGAAGCGCACTGTGGACCCTCTAGCCATGCGTGTGGCTATCGAAGGGTTCAGGATGCTGCGCAACGCCAAAATCCCCGTCGTCGCCGTCGAAGGCAACCACGAAAAGGCCCACTACCGTGACCAGTATTCGTGGCTGGACTTTCTGGATGCATTGGGCTACCTGCACCTGCTTAACCCGCGCTTCGAGGACGGGCGCGCTGTCCTGGAACCTTACGCTGCCGACGGTGGGGCTTATCTGGATCTGCCCGGCGGCGTTCGCGTTTACGGCCTCAAGTACTATGGCGCTGCCACGGGCAAGGTCTTCAATCTCTTTGCCGACGCCCTGGTCCGGATGGATCACACGGATGTGACATTCGCCATCCTGTTGTCCCACGCCGGCCTGGAGGGGCAACTTCCGCGCTATTCGGGCACGCTCACCTACAACGAACTGGCTCCACTGCGCGAGCGCATTCACTACCTGGCGCTGGGACACATCCACAAGCCTTACGCTGTGGACGGGTGGATCTATAGCCCAGGTTCGCCGGAGACCTGGAGCGTCGAAGAGGTTGCCTGGACGGAGCGGGGGTACTACCTGGTTGAGCTTCAGCCAGGTGCCAATCCCGATCACCAGGCCGAATTGGTCGTCACCCCGCGCCGTCCTTTCCATCGCTTCTGCCTTGATGTAGACACATTGATCGAACCCGACGCCGTCTATGACGCGGTGCGCGCATTACTGAAGCGAGAGAAGGACCGCATTGCCCGCGCTCCTGCCCCCGTCGTCGAGCTTACGCTGGACGGCGTACTCCCTTTCAGCCGCTACGACCTCGATCTGGACTACGTCGAGGGCCTGGTGAAGGACGCCTGGTCGCCTCTCCTGATCCGGGTACAGAATAGGACCACGCCCGCCGGATTCGAGATTGCCGTGGACGTTGAGGCCAGCCGCCCGGAACTGGAACGCACCATCGTCCGCGAACTGCTGGAACGAGACGCCCGCTTTCGGCCCAATGCCGAGGGGTGGACCCAGGTAGCCCTCGACGTGAAGCGGCTGGCCCTGGAGGGCGATTCACCGGAAGCGATCATAGACTACCTGCGCCGCGCGCGGGCTGAACTGGTCAGAAACCAGGTTTTTTCCTGAAAACCTGGTTTCTCGGGAGGAGTAGAAGATGCGGATCACCCAGGTAGACCTGGAAAACGTCAAGAGCTACCGGCGCCAAAGCGTAGTCTTTACCGAGGGTACCAACGCCATCTGTGGGCCGAACGGAGCGGGCAAGAGCACACTGCTGGAAGCCATCGGCTTTGCGCTGTTTGACTTTCTGCCGTGCTCCCAAAGCCAATTCATCCGTGAAGGAGAAAAGGCAGCCACTGTCACTGTTCACGTAGTCAGCGATGATGGAAGGACCTATCAGGTGGCCCGTAGATGCGGCAGCCGCGGCCATTACTACGTCTACGATCCAGAGATTGGCCAGAAGCTCACCAATGGCGCAACAGAGACGTTGCTCTGGCTCCACGAGTTTATGGAGGTGGAGGAGACCGACAGTTTATCTGCCCTCTTTCAAGATGCTGTGGGTGTGCCCCAGGGTCTTTTGACGGCGGCCTTCCTGGACAAGGCCGGCAACCGCAAGAATACCTTCAATCCCCTTCTGCGCGTGGACGAGTACGACCGGGCGTGGGATGCGCTACGTGGATCACGCAGTTGGTTGGAAAAAGGGATTGCCGAGCAAAAGATGCGCATTGCCAGCTTTGAGACCGAGGTCAGGGCCTTACCGGGCTTGCGGGAGAAAGTGACCTCCCTGCAGGCTGAGATCGAAGTCGATGAGAAACGCCGGGATGACTCGCAGTCCCAGTTGGAGGAAGTGACCCGTCGTAAGGAGACGCTCGAGGCGGTCAAGCAGCAACTGGATGCGTTGGAGCGGACCGTTGCCCGGGCCTACGCGGACCTCAGGATGCTGGGGACCCGCTTGGCCGAGGCCCAGACTGCCGTCAAACGGGCAGAGCAGGCTCGATCCGTGGTGCGCAAGGCGGAGCCCGGGCACCAGGCATACCTGGCGGCCCAGGCAAACCTGGCCGAGTTAGAAAAGTTGCGGAAAGAATACGAGCGCTTGAGCAAGACGCTGCGAGGCTATGCCACTGATCTGGCCCTGGCCCAGCAGCAGGTCCACGGACTGGAATCCAGGCTGGAGGACATTGTCAGTGCTGAAGCCGAAATGGGGACTTTGCGCCCACAGGTCGAGGCTCAGGAACGCATGGAAGATGAACTGGACGAGGCTCGACGTACTGCCGACCGGCTGACCGACGCGCAACGGAACCTCGGCAAGGAAAAATCACGGCTGGCTGACCTGGAGATCAGATTATCCAAACTTCACGCTGACCTGGCCCAGTTGGCCCAGGTTGAGAGGGAGATCGCCGCGCTGCGAACGGAAGTGGAGGGCCTGGATCATCAACGTGAAGCGTGGACGGCGCGAGTCACGATGCACAAGGTAGAACTGGATCAACTCAGAGAGCAAACCGCTGCCCTGGAAACGATCGAGGCGGCAGAATGCCCGGTGTGCGAGGCTCCGTTAACGCCAGAACGTCGCGCCGAATTACTGGCCCGCAACCAGGCACGCCAGACGGAACTGGAGACGACGCTGGCCGCACTGCAATCCCAGCGGGAGACAACGGAGACAACCAGGTGCGAGAAACAGAAAACGCTCCACAAACTGGAGAAGCAGGCCGGGCAATTGCCCCGACCGGCGGAGGTGGACGACCTCACAGCGCAGATCGAGGCGCAACGGAAAGCCGTGACGGAGAGCGAAGCGGCTGTCGCCGGGCTGGCTGTTGCGCCCGCCAGGGTCAAGCGGCTAGAGGCAGAATTGAAGGCGTTGGGCAATCCCCGCCGTGACTATCAACGTGCTGCCGACACTGCCGATGAACGAGAGGCGGTCGAGCAGGAATTGGCGGCCACGTGGGAGCGTATTGCCGGGTTGAGCAGCCACATAGACACACTCGAAGAGCAGTTAGCGACCTACGCTGACCTGGACGAGCGTTTTGGGGCCGAACGGGCGGCGCAGGCTGCTTATGAGGCGGATCACCGGCGCTACCTGGAACATGTCCGTGAGGCCGGGACGCTGGAAAAGTGCCGGCAGAGCGCCGCGGCCCTGAGCGACCAACGGAAGGCCACCCAGACCAGGTACGACCAACTGGTTCAGGAGCGAGACCAGGTGGCATCGGGCTACGACGCCGACACTTACACGAAACTCGCGAAGACCCACGCTGCCCTGAGCCGCGAGTTGGCTACGCTGGACGAACGCTTGCGCCTCAAGCGAAACCAGGTGGCCGAAGACCAGGCCGAAATCGCGCGGCTCGAGGACGTCCAGGGCCAACTCGACGTCGCTCGCACCGGGCACACCGAACTGGTGGATATCCTGGCTCTGTTGGAACACCTGCGCCAGGTGCTGCATGAGGCGGGACCGAAGGTGACCCAGGCCCTGGTGGAGATCATCTCCATACAGGCGGGCCACCTCTACGCCAACATCATGGCCGATCATACCGCCCGGCTGCGCTGGAAGGAAGATTACGAGATTGTCCTGACGACCGGCGGCCGGGAGCGCTGCTTCCAGCAACTCTCCGGCGGTGAGCAGATGGCGGCTGCTCTGGCCGTGCGCCTGGCGTTATTGCGTGAAGTTTCGGCGATTGACGTTGCTTTCTTCGATGAGCCGACGGCCAACCTGGACGATCACCGTCGCGACAATCTGGCCGAACAGATCTTGAATGTCAAGGGTTTCTCCCAACTGTTTGTCGTCAGCCACGACGATACCTTTGAACAGAACACCGACAATGTGGTGCGGGTGGCCAAAGAGGACGGCGTCAGCCGGGTGGAGGCCTGATGTTTCGCCGAGAGAGGGTGATCGCGGCGTTAGAAGTGAAGGCCGATCGCTTCGCCGGTTACGAGGTGGAACTGAATGATGCCCTCGGCGCCTATGAGCAGGCGCTGGCAGAGTTGGCCGAACTCAGCCGGGCCGAGGTCGAGACGCGGCTGGCAGGTGTCCCCTGGCCGGGCGCTCGCCCCACCGCCGAGCACGACCAGTATCCGGGCATGGTCGTGCCTTTTGGTCAAACCTGGGCCAACCACGAGCAGGCACGGGCCTGGGCGCGGAAGGTATTGGCCGGTGTGCCGACCGTCGCCGTGGATGGCTCCCAGATCACGCCCAGCAGAGACATTTCGGTGCCAGTGGGCGCGGTGCAGATTGGCTGGTTCATCAACCCACACGACAGTGACCAGGGCTATGTCAAGGATATCACCTTCGAAGTCCTGGCCCCCGACGAGCTGGCCGATGAGGACGAAGAAGCATTGGGGTTCCCCGACTGGCGTGTCAACGCGCAGCGCTTCATTGGGGAGTGTGAAAGGCTGGTTGAGGCCATGCAGGCTGCCCGCGATACGGCCGTCAAACCGGTCTGCTTCTTCGACGGGTCGCTGGTTGTCTCCTTCGTCCAACACATGCTGCCAGAGCGGCAGAGACAGTACGTCGAGGCGGTGATGGCACTGCTGGAGGCGTCCGAGCAATGCCGGGTGCCGCTGGTCGGTTACGTGGACACGAGTTACGCCAACGATCTGGCAGCGATGCTCGATGCCCTGACCGGACGGCAGGCACGCCGGCGGATCAGCGACGGTGCGCTGCTGCGCTCCAGGATGCAGTGGGGTGACCGCACGGCAGTGTATATATGCGCCCGCGAGGATAAGGTGATGCCGGTCGGTGGCAGCAAGTATTACGATCGCGTCTGTTTTGTCTACCTGAAGACGACGGCTGACCGCCCCCCGGCCCGGCTCGACTTGCCTGGCTGGTTGTTGGAAGCCGGCGAGTTGGAGCACACGATAGACGTGGTGCGGGCCGAGTGCGTGGTGGGCAACGGATATCCCTACGCAGTGGAGACGGCGGACGCGGTGGCGGTGATTACAATGCAGGACCGGGAGCGGTTCTACCGGGTGTTCCAGGAGTTTGCGGATAAAGAGGGTTTGCCGTTGCGGTTTTCACGGAAAGCGGTAAGCAAACAAAGGAGAAGAACGTAGACAGTTTGCCGTGTGACTCCGCACTGCACAAGAAGTCGTTTTGAAACTCGGGGAACAGGACAATGACAGATATTCATGACAGAATCCAGCGAGCGTTTGAGAAGCAAAAAGTTGTGAGGATAACCTATCGTGACCAATCTGGGAATGAAACTACGCGGCTGATCCGACCTCTTCGGTGGAGAGACCCCTCTGTGATCGTAGCCCACTGCTATCTGAAGGATGCGGAACGCCACTTCCGCATAAAAGGGATAAAAAGCTGCAGCGATGTGGAGGTTGCGGAAATCCCGGACGAATTGACGTACTCAAGGACCACATCATCCATTTCTTGTGGAGAGGGATCGAAGATATTCACCAGGGCATTGAGGCAGTTGGACCCAAGGAAAAGCTACGGCTATGCCACATTTATGAGTATCAGTCGCCCAGGGTACTATGTCTCATTCTCCTTACGCCGGTCGTGGCAGTCTCCAATGTGTAGCATTACTCAAACAGAGCCGAACGTAGAGCCCCTAAGTGAAAGGGCATTGCGCTTGCTTTCTGAGCGTGGATTCTCTAAAGGTGTTCCGGAACTAGAAGTTGACTTCGAAGATACGCAAAGCCTTGCAGACTTAGCAGAATGGATATTCGCTGATGTGCTCGAGTGTGGAGACGACTACGATCTGAGGCTGGTCAGCGTAGACCCGGGCAAAGTCGACTCGCCTAATGCTCGGGCAGAAGCAGCGCGCGAAGACCGGCGGTTTCTTTTGTGGCAGGCATTGACCAGAGTAGCAAGAGATGGAGCCAAAGATCTCGCTTTTGTCGTGTTCGAGGATGTGAATTGCCCAGACAAATTCGTGCAATTCCTTAGATTCGATGATGTCGCAGAATGTGAAGTTGGTAGATGGGCCCCAGAAGAGTCAAGAACAACTCTGAATAGTCAGGCTATAGGGCTACTTGAGGAGCGAGGGTTTACGATGAGAGAAACCGGGAATCCCAGGTTATCGGTGCAGTTCGATGATGTATGGAGGTTGGCAGACTTGGCAGAATGGGCTTTCACTGAGATTCTTGATTGTGGAGATCTCTACGAGGTGGATATAAACAACGCCTCTTGGTTTCTTCAGCCCAAGTATAGCGCTGGGTGTTATCACTCGCCAAATTGGCATCGTTTCTTCTATGCGCTGGGTAGAATGCGTAGAGAGTGGTATGACGGAAACCCATTTGTGATATTTGAGGAAGCGAACCGTCAAGTAATCTTGTGCGAGTCCAATACTCAAGAGAAACAGAACAGTGGGAATGCGAGATAGCAACACAGGATAAGGGGTGTCTAGCGAGGTTGATTGAGCATGGATTTGCGATAGCGAGGAATGACAATCCGCGACTACGGACTAACACAACCGACACACGACAACTGGCAGATCTAGTAGAGTGGCTATTCATTGACGTGCTTGGCTGCAAGGAACCATATACTGTGAAAGTTAAGGACGCAGCTTGGAGGAGCAAGTTCCAATCTGAGAGCAATCGCTATCATCGAGGGTTCATCTGATTCTAAGGGTGCTGATATGCTTCTTGGTAAACTTATCAAATCCAGCACACACACCGATTACGTCTGCCAGGTCTACGGCCCTGGCGAGATCGAAGCGCCACCATCCCCCGCCGACTATGCCTTCGGCACCTTCGTCCGTATCCCTCTGGATGAGGGCAATGGCCACCTGGTTGGCATCATCTACGACACCGTCCTGCTCAACCCCGACTTCGGCAACCTCGGCCCGCGCCTCTCCCCTGCGCCCGACCTGGCTGTCTTCTCCCCCGACTACCTGTCGGAGAAGGTCACCCTGGTCGGCATTACCGCCGTCGGTACATTGGCCTCCGATGGCACCGCTATCCATGGCGTGCCGCCCCTGGCCGCCCAGATTGATGCCCTGGTCGAACGCATGGACGACGAGACAATTCGCCGATTTCATCGTTCAGGCGATACTAACCCGGGTGGCGTCCTGTTGGGCTACGCGCCACTACTGCTGGGCCTGGGCAGCCCACTGGCCCGCCACCTGCTACTGCACATCGTGGATCGGCTGACCGCGCTCTTTCCCGATCATGCAGCCCATCTTTCTGTGCTGCGCGGCGAACTGGCCTGGCAGGCGGTCATTGGGCCGGTAGGAGGTGCGTCGTGAGCCAGGTGATCCCCATCGGCACGACCAAAGGCCCCGGCGAAACACCTCACGAATATATCTTCATCACCCCCGACCGCGAACAGACCGTCAAGGCCGGTGAGTTCGTCTATTACGAAACGGCGGTGGATGGCCAACCCCGCTGCGTGCTGGGCCGCGTCATTGGCCGGCGCCCCGTCCGCTTGTTCCCCGACGGCTTTCTGGCCGACCCCAGCGTACCACCGGCCGAAGTCGCAGCCATGATCGGTTACACAGGGCAAGAGCACGAACTGTTCGAGATCGGCGTTGTGGTCCTGGGCTACTATGATGAAACGCTGGGTGACTTTATCAACCCCCGGTTGCCACCCCGCGCTGGCATGCCCATCTATGTGGCCGACAGCGGCATGCTGTCTCACGTTCTCAGCAAACGCGCCATCGGTCAAGCCGGGGCTGCTCACATTGGCTCGCTGCTCAGCCGGCCAACCGGCGAGGTGCCCATCGCGGTTGACCTGCGAGCAGTCACCAGCACCCACCTGGCGATCATCGCCAGTACCGGCTCTGGCAAGAGTTACCTGGCCGGTGTGCTCATCGAAGAGTTGATGGCCCCCCACAACCGGGCGGCCGTGCTCATTGTGGATCCACACGGCGAATACGACACCCTCACTCAAATGCAGGGACTGGATCACTTTGCCGGCGACGATGGGTACCGGCCGCGGGTGGAGATCATCCGCCCCGAAAATGTCAAGGTGCGCGTCTCGTCCCTCACGCTGGGCGACTTGCGCTACCTTTTGCCAGACTTGTCGGAACGGATGCACTATGTGCTGGGCCGGGCCTATGGGCTGGTCGGGCGCAAGTACGGCGAAAAGTGGACGCTGGCGCAATTTCGGCTGGCGGTGCGTGAGGCCGAAGGGCAGATCAGTGGCAAACCCGAGAAGGACGTTGAAGAGCAACCGGACGAACTCCAGGGCGACGATTTTGGCACTGCCAGTGCCCTGATCTGGCGGATCAACTCGCGCCTGGAAGGTTCTGGCATCTTCAGCGACTTGCAGAGTCTGCCTCTGGACCGGCTCTTCCGGCCTGGGCAATGCACCGTGTTACAACTCAACGAGGTAGACCATCGGGAACAGCAGGTTGTGGTGGCTACCTTGCTGCGACGGCTGCTCCACGCGCGTATGCAGACGGAGAAACGGCTGGCTGTCGAGGGCGATGAGGCCTATTTGCCCTACCCGGCATTTGTCCTGATCGAAGAAGCGCACAATTTCGCGCCCGCTTCGGCCGACCTGGTAAGTTCACAGGTTCTCAAGACCATTCTATCCGAGGGGCGCAAGTTCGGCGTGGCTGTGGGGCTCATCAGCCAGCGCCCTGGCAGGTTAGATGCTGACGTGCTCTCGCAATGCATGACTCAGTTCATCATGCGCATCGTCAACCCGGTGGACCAGACCCGCGTGGCAGAGAGCGTAGAGAGTGTGGGGCGCGATCTACTCAAGGAACTGCCAGCGCTGTCTAAAGGCCAGGCCATCATCGCCGGCGCGGCAGTCAATACGCCGGTGCTATGCCGGGTGCGCCAACGTATCACCAGGCACGGTGCCGAGGACGTGGATGCTCCGGCGCGCTGGCTGGAGTGGTTCACAGATGATCGGGCAGGCCAGCGCGAGCGTGATTTGGCGCTGCCTGCCGAGCCAGAGACGCGTGGGCGAAGCAAATTGTTCAAGGCTTAGATATACGGCCACTGCTTACACGCGGATACTCCAGAACGCCTTGCGCACCATCAAGAAAGGTGAGGTTGACTTGAATGACCGTTGAGATCGCACTTCCCACCGACTTTACCCGGCAGCACGCCGCGGCGTTGGGCCAATACCTGCAGAACGAAACCAGGCTCGACAAGGCCCAATGGGAATTGGTCTGGGACGGAGCAGACATCTTGCGCCAGGCCACCGTTGCCTTGAGTGGGCGAGCACAAACCTTTGCCAGGCTCTACGATAACCTGGTTGACCGGGTCTACGCCGGCCCGTTTATCGAGGCGCTGTACCAGTTCGACGACGTGGCCCGGCAGGCTGAGCAGAAACGGGCTGTAGTAGCCCGGCAAATCGTTGCCGATCTGCGGGAGGCCGGCTACTACGACCGCGCCATACCAGAAACCCAACTGGTCCTCGTCTTTTGCCTGTATTGGTGGCAATCCTTCACCAAAGGCTATGCCTTCGAGGCAGAGATTCTGCGCGACCTGGTGGCAAGTGGCGTTCCGCACCAGGCCCATGACCTGCGCGATCGCCGGGCACGCCTGGCACCTTTCGACCTCGTGGTCATGGGCTTCCGAGGCGACATCAGGACATCTACCTACTTCTTTGCCGTGGAACGAGGCAGGGGCCTGCCCCACGACTTCTACATCACCCGCCTATGGCACCCCCGGACTCATCGCTGGCAAGGCGTGGTGATGCTCAAACCAAACTTCTGGGCGGCGTTGGACGGCGAGACCAGGCCGTCGCGGCTAGAAGAGGTGCTCGATGTCCTGCCCGGCGTTGCTGAAATCCAAGTTGACACTCAGGAGTTGATGGTGGTAGAATACCAAGGGTGGAAAGAACGCGTCAAGATGCGACAGGAGAGATGATAAATGGATGAAGCCATTGTTGGGCACATGAATACCGACGAGTTTGAGGCTGTGGTCGAGACCTTCATCGAGCACCGCTCCGGTGAGGACGACCGGTTACCGGCTCAAACCTTCTTCGAGTTGCTGGCCAGGCGACAGATGGCCATGGCGCCTGTAGAGATTCACATCGCATGGTTGGAGGCAGGGCCAGTCGTCACGGTCTCCCCAGATGCCCCCCTGACGATTGAGGGCTATCGCATCCGCTTCAACGATGGGCGTGAGTTGATCTTGCGCTTCGACCCGGACAAACCGGAAACGGTCCCTGCTTGA